>FUFK010037482.1_pt1 | contig 51789 bp, 53 predicted proteins | sample 1021851 | NCBI WGS metagenome assembly FUFK01 (sample SAMEA51879418, study PRJEB19060) | metagenome | reverse complement strand
TTCAGATGGTTCTGGAACAACAAAGGCATTCACAAATAGTATGCAAGCATTCTCAGAAACATGGACATTAGGCACAGGTAAGTCAGTTGCTTGGCCAGTTGGAGTTGGTGGTAAGGGTAACGCAGGAGTCGCAGGAGTAATTAAAAATACACCTGGTTCAATTGGATATGTAAATCAATCTTATATTGATGATGTTGTAAGACCTGCAGCATTACAAAACAAGTTGGGTGATTTTGTATTACCATCTGTAGATGCAGGAGCAAAGGCACTTAACGGTATCACTCTTGATGAGAACCTTGCAGGAACAAATCCAAATCCAGAGGCAGAAGGAGCATATCCGATTGCGACTTTGACTTGGATACTTGCATATGAAACAGGTAACGGTAAGAATACAGATGCAATCAAGACAGCACTTAGCACTCTATTGAGTGATGAGTATCAAGATAAAGCACCTAAGTTAGGTTTCGTTCCTCTTAAGGGTGATATTCTTGAAAAGTCTCGTGCTGCTGTAGAGAGAATAGGAAAGTGATATATAGTTATGATATCATAACAATTGGTAATGGAACGTAAAATAAAGACACTATTAAAAGTTGGATTACCACTCGTTGTAGTAATCCAACTTATCTCAATCACATTTTTATTGGCAAAGATAAGTAAAGATAAAGCATTTTCTTGCAGAGCAGTTCAAACTATGATGGTTTGTAGACAGATTAAACTCTGATATATAATATAACGATTACATTATGTGAGTGAATGAAGTAAAGGTAAGAATGTTAAAGATGGAACCAATTAAAGTGAGGTGTAAATCCTGTAGCAAGGAGATAAGAGCTGCTGCAGGAAAATCAGTATGTTGTGGTTGTTCAAATATGACAACCATCAAAGGAGATGTCATATCTGCTGTTGATCTAAGCAAAGTTATTATGCTTAATACATACACAACGAAGAAAGATAGTGGCATTTCACAAGAGCAAATTGAGTGGCAAGAGCAGCGTAGCAGACGCAAAATTCGTAAGTTAGACTTTGAAGTTCGCTAAATAATTGTACTTAGACCAGAACTCACCACTCTTTTCTAACTGTGAGGAGGTCATAAGGGAAGAATTTTTACGACGAATGGATATCAAAAAAGAACTTGATCAAGTTCAAAAAAAGATAGACGAAATTAAGAAAAGTCAGGAAACCCTCAAAAAAATTGCTGACTTACAGGAGAAACAAGATAAAAAAATGGCGAAACGACCATATAGTGGTGGTTACGAGATGATGTGATATAATACATATTAAAAAGCAATCCGATATGTTCAAAGCACTAATCACAGAGTTTCCTCTGTCTGACGTTCCAAAGGAGAGAACTGTCACAGAGGAGAAGATACGGAAGTACACCTATACCAAAGAGGAAGTAGATGTGCTAATTTCTGCTGCTGTTAAGGAAGCAGTTGCTGAAGCAAAAAGAATTGATGAAGAATCAATGGCAAAACATAATCGTGATGCCACGGTGATTAGTATGATACTAGGATTTACAACCCTAGCACTATTTGTGGATGGTTTATTACGAATGTTNGGTATTATACCACCATTTATGGAGATTGATATAAACATACTAGATAAGATAGAAACTGATATTATAGATAGAGTGAAACAAGTTCCAATACAGAAAATATTACAATCAGGTTTTAGATGAACGACATTTCGGTTTTTATATATCTTATGTGTTTTGCAGCCGTGTTTGGTATGACTTGTGTATACATGGCTATGATGATGAGGTCAACCTTATCAGAATTTGATAAAAGACCTGTGAAATCATTTGGTGATGCGATGAGACCTTATAGACCACCAGCACCTCACCCAGAGATGGAGGGTGTAAAAACTGGAGAGGAACTATTAGTATTCACACCAGAGGAAGATGAAGAAGACGATGATGACGGAGATATTCCAACATATAGGTAACTATTTGCTTGACTCAGGCATTATAACGGTGTATAATATAGACATATATTATGAAAACCTATGGAAGTTTTACACGAAAAATACCCATACAGATACGTTGAAAGTGGGATTATCGAATTAAACGGTGAACCAGATTACCGTATTCAAAAGTATAATACATATTCTATGAGGTATAGAGATATGTACCTTTGTGACAACTTCATGCAATTAGAAACTGCAATGGAGGACTTTGAATATACAAAGTGGTTAGATCCATCACCAGAAGTTACTGCATACGCAAAAAATGAGAGAACAACTGATTAAGGCACTTTTAGCACACGCTCAAGGTGACATTCAAAAGCACGTTGCGAACGTAGAAGTTTACCTTACAAATCCTGCGGGGATAGGTGAGCACTCTAATATTGTAGAGGCAATTGAAACTGAACTTGATATGATTGCAAAATATCAAGATCAAATTGATATTATAAACAAGTACTTTAAAAAATGAAGGAAGAAAGACCTTGGGGTTGGTATGAAGTAATTGATCAGGGCGATAGATTTAAAGTCAAAAATATTGAGGTTAAACCAGGTCAAAGATTGTCACTTCAGAAACATCATCATCGAACAGAGCATTGGATTGTTGTAAGTGGAACAGCAGAAGTCCAATTAAATGATACAAGACAATTGCTTGGTGAAAATCAAAGCACATATATTCCATTAGGATGTATGCATCGACTGTCAAATCCTGGTAAGATACCACTGAAAATAATTGAAGTTCAAAGTGGTGCATATCTTGAAGAAGATGATATTGAAAGATTTGATGATGATCACGGAAGGATTGACAAATAGAAATATTCTCTTTATTATGTGATTATGAAATACGCTAGAACAGCATTAATAACAGGCATAACTGGGCAGGATGGATCATATCTTGCCGAGTTTTTGTTATCTAAGGGGTATGAAGTTCATGGTATTGTAAGAAGAAGTTCTCTTATTAATACACATCGCATTGACCCGATCTATACCAAGATCAAACTTCATTATGGTGATATGACCGATTCAGGTAGTATCATTCATATTATTCAAAAAGTTCAACCACACGAAATTTATAATCTTGCAGCACAAAGTCATGTTAAGGTTTCTTTTGAGATGCCAGAATATACAGGTATGGTTGATGCAATGGGAACACTTCGCATTCTTGAAGCAGTAAGAATACTTAATATGCAAGATGATGTACGCATCTATCAAGCATCTACATCAGAACTTTATGGACAGGCACAAGAGTTTCCGCAGACAGAGACAACACCGTTTCATCCACGTTCTCCATATGGAGTTGCAAAACTTTATGGTTTCTGGATAATCAAGAACTATCGTGAAGCATATAATATGCATTGTAGTTCTGGTATTCTATTCAATCACGAATCACCCAGAAGAGGTGAAACTTTTGTAACTCGTAAGATTACAAGAGGTCTCTCACAAATATCTGTTGGTTTGCAGAATGTTTTGTATCTTGGTAATCTTGATGCAAAGAGAGATTGGGGACACGCTAAAGACTATGTTGAAGCAATGTGGTTGATGTTACAACAAGATGAACCAGATGATTATGTGATTGCAACAGGGGAACAATACTCTGTTCGTGATTTTGTAGAGGCAGCTGCACCTATATTTGGTTTTAATATAGAGTGGATGGGTGAAGGTTTAGATGAGATAGGAATAGACAAGACCACAAAAAGAACTATCGTTGCTGTTAATGAAAAGTATTTTAGACCTGCAGAGGTTGAAAGTTTACTTGGTGATGCAACAAAGGCAAAAGAAAAACTAGGTTGGGAACCTAAAACTACATTCAAACAATTAGTTGAGGATATGTGTATCTATGGGCAGTAATTCAAAAATTTTTGTAGCAGGACATAAAGGATTAGTTGGTTCTGCAATTGTTCGGCATTTAGAAGCAGAGGGTTTTACAAATATCATAACTGCTGATCGCAGACAGGTTGATTTGACAAATCTAAATGCAGTTAGAATGTTCTTTATGCTTGAACAACCTGAGTATGTTTTTCTTGCAGCAGCAAAAGTCGGTGGTATTGGTGGTAATGCTGATTACCCTGCTGACTTCATATATGAGAATCTAATGATTCAATCAAATGTGATAAGTATGGCCGCTGAAAATGGTGTCAAAAAGTTATTATTTCTAGGTTCATCTTGCATATATCCTAAGTTTGCAAAGCAACCAATTACAGAAGATCAACTACTCACAGGTCCTCTTGAGGGAAGCAATGATGCATATGCGATTGCAAAGATAGCAGGTATAAAGATGTGTCAGGCATATCGTAAACAGTATGGATTGAATGCGATTGCTGTAATGCCAACAAATCTATACGGACCAAATGATAATTTTGATATAAATTATGGTCACGTTCTTCCATCTTTACTTGCTAAGTTTGATGGTTCACTAGAGAAGAGTAAGCATTGGGTTGTTAAATTATGGGGTGATGGGAGTGCAAGAAGAGAGTTTCTACACGTTGACGATTTAGCAGCAGCACTTCTCATCTGTATGGAAAGATATGATAGTGAAGAGATAATTAATATTGGAACAGGAGAAGATGTAACAATCAAAGAACTTGCAGAAATGATTGTTGAAGTTACAGGATATCAGAATGATTATGAATGGGATACATCAAAACCAAATGGAACACCAAGAAAAGTTTTGAATGTAGATAAGGTCAAATCTTTGGGTTGGAAACCTAAGATTAGTTTGCGTGAAGGACTTGAATCTACCTATGAGTGGATGAAAAACAACAGGTCAAATTTACGAATATATAATAGGAGTGAACTAGATTATGGAAACTGAAACTAAGAAAGCACTTGTATGTGGTGCGGGTGGCTTCATTGGAAGTCATATGGTAAAGAAACTGAAATCTGAAGGATACTGGGTAAGAGGTGCAGATAAAAAATATCCAGAGTTTTCAATGTCAGAGGCAGATGAATTTCTAAGAGGAGACTTAACAGGTCAGACATTCTGCGATATGGTATGTAATATAGAGTTTGATGAGATATATCAGTTTGCTGCTGATATGGGAGGAGCAGGTTATATTTTCACAGGAGAGCACGATGCAGATGTGATGAATAACTCTGCAACAATAAATCTAAACATACTTAGAAACGTTAAAGATTATAAACCAAAGATATTCTTTTCTTCCTCTGCGTGTATGTACCCAGAGCATAATCAACTTGATCCAAANACACCNGACTGCCGTGAAGACACCGCTTATCCNGCAAANCCTGACTCAGAATATGGTTGGGAAAAATTATTCTCAGAAAGGTTATATCTTTCTTATCATCGTAATTACGATGTTCCTGTTCGCATTGCCAGATATCATAATATCTTCGGTCCCGAAGGAACGTGGACAGGAGGAAGAGAGAAAGCTCCTGCAGCAATCTGTCGGAAAGTTGCTGAACTCCCGAAGGGAGGTGGATCTATTGAGGTGTGGGGAGATGGCTTACAAACTCGTTCCTTCTTGTTCGTTGATGAATGCGTCGAAGCAACCTATAGATTAGTACAATCAGACTTTACTGGTCCTGTGAACATAGGTTCAGAAGAAATGGTATCTATCAATCAACTTGTAGATATTGCAGCAAAGGTAGCAGGTAAAGATGTTGAGAAAAATCATATTGATGGACCTCTAGGAGTTCGTGGACGTAATTCTAACAATGATTTAATTCGTGAGAAGTTAGACTGGGATTATACTATGACACTTGAAGAGGGTATCAAGAAAACATATGATTGGATAAATGAAGAACAGTTAGGGAATAAAAAGATAGAACAAAATGTTAGTATATTTTCTAGGTTCTTGGAATGGATGGACAAATGAGAATAACCGTTCTAGGTTCAAGTGGTCAGATAGGAGCATATCTCTCAGAATATCTTTCAAGAAAAGGTCACATTGTAAGAGAGTTTGACATTGTAAATGGAATACATCAGGACATGACACATATTCCAAATACATATCTTCGCAATGCAATTATGGAAAGTGATTTTGTTTTCTTTCTTGCCTTTGATGTTGGTGGCTCTAGGTATCTTAAAAAGTATCAGCATACATTTGATTTTGTAAACAACAATACAAGGTTGATGGCAAATGCTTTTGGACTTTTAGAGCAGTATGATAAACCATTTGTATTCGCATCATCTCAGATGAGCAATATGAGTTACTCTCCTTACGGAACTTTGAAAAGAGTTGGTGAATTATATACTGAGTCTTTAGGTGGATTAGTTGTAAAGTTTTGGAATGTATATGGTATTGAAAAAGATCATAAAAAGGCACACGTTATTACAGATTTTATTCGTAAAGGATTTGAAGATGGTGATTTTGAAATGTTAACAGATGGAGAAGAAGTTAGACAATTTTTATATGCAGAAGATTGTTGTGAAGGATTAGAAGCAGTGATGAAGAGCTATGATGAGTTCTACGCTAATGACCCGTTACATATTACTAACTTTGACTATACAACTATCAGAGAAGTTGCTATAATAATAGAGAATGAATTTAGATTAATTGGTAAACCAGTTAATATCATACCAGGCAAAGCAAGTGACACGGTTCAACTTGATAAAAGAAATGAGGCAGACCCTTTCATCCGAAAATATTGGTCTCCAAAAACAGATTTAGTAACTGGTATTTCAAAAGTATTTGAGGCAATGAAAAGAGATTATGACTAAAGTAAGCACAATCACACCTTGCTATAATATGAGTAAGTATATGAAAGGTTTTTTAGATAATCTTTCAACACAAACTCATAAAGATTTAGAGATCATTCTTGATCATAATGATCCAACTGATGAAGAAATAACATTAGTTGAAGATTATAATAAACAACACGATAATATATTTCATATTATAGTTGAAGGAGTTGATCCAATTGGTGTATCAATGAACCGTTGTATAGAGTTTGCTACAGGTGATTATCTTTGCATTTGGAATGTTGATGATCTAAGAACTCCAGACTCAATTGAGATTATGGCAAAGGTTCTTGATGAAAATCCTGATGTAGATTTAGTATATGGAAATTATGTAATAGTACCAAAGTTCGGAGAAACAAATGGTCAGTTTGTGGATGTAGAACCTCATATTCATGAATTAAAAGAAGGTATGATATTAGGACCATTTTTTATGTTTCGCAAATCATTAATAGAAAAATCAGGTGTATTTGATGAGCAACTTATTCAAGGTCCTGATTATGACTTAGCATTGAGATTGGTTCGGAATGGCAAAGCACATTTTATGCCTGATAATTTAGGATACTATTTGAATGAAGGTTTAGGAATGAGTACTAAACCTGATAGTAAACAACCATTAGAAAGAACAGCAATAGAACTTAGATATAATGTTAGAGTATTAGATAATAGTCTTGTTCAATTAGCAAAAGATACCTACGATTTAGATAATATAATTATTGACGAAGAAAAAATTCCTGTTACAAACTTTGTATGAACAACACAGAATTAGAAAAAATAATTTCTGATACTCAGATTAATCCATATATTAAATGGAATAATTCATCATTGGCAGATTGGTGTCGAGTCGATGGAGAATTTAGTGTTTATCTTTTTAACAGAGATGGTAATCATGGTTATTTCTCTCTTCTTCACAATCTCACATCAAAAGTTGATGGTATAATTGTAGAACTCGGAAATCGTGAAGGTCTTGGTATATTATCAATCTACGATGCTCTTCAACCTGATAGTAAATTTTACACATTAGATATTGTAAATGATAATCGATTTATAAAAAATGAAATTAAAAATGATCCAAGAGTTAATATTTTAAATGATTTCAATTCACTTGATGGTGATAGGGTATCAAAAACTTTTAACAAGAAAAGTATCTCTATGATATTCTTAGATACAATTCATACCTATGAACAAGTATTAGAAGAGTTTAAATTATGGGAACCTTATATGAAAGATGATTGTGTAATGTTAATAGATGATATTCGTCCATCAATGCCTGGTAGAACTAAGTGGAGATTTCACACAGAGTTGGATTACACTTATAAGTATGATGTAACTGAATGGGCACATAATGATACTGGTTTTGGAGTGTATTTAAAATGAAAGTAATTGGATTAATTCCGTTTAAAAATGAAGAATATTTTCTTCCAACATATTTGTCAAATGTCAAACCGATATGTGATGAGATAATCGCAGTTGATGACTACTCAACTGATAACTCCCGTAAGATTATGGAAGATGCAGGAGTGATTGTCAAGGGATATGAAGATACAGAAAAATTAAAAGGTGGATGGACTTGTGGATTAATACGTCAACATCTTTTTAATTACGGAAGAGAAGCAGGTGGAACACATTTTGTTTGTCTTGATGCTGATGAAACTTTTACATCTAATTTTGTTCCAATCGCTAGAGAGGTAATGGAACAATTAGAACCAGGTGAAAAAGTAAGTATGCAGTGGTTAGCACTCTGGAAAAGTTGCACTCACTATAGGAATGATTGGACTGTATGGAGTAATAATTTTAAAGACTTTATTGTTCGTGATGATCCATCACTAGATTATGGATATGGATATATGTGTGAAGGTAGAACAATAGGACCAAATAATGATCAAACATTGAGAAGATTAGAATTAGAACACGGTGCTGTATTGCATTATCAGTTTAGTTTTTATAATAATTTTCAACTTAAACAAGCTTGGTGTCAGATTGGAGAGTTAGTTCAAAAAGGTCAAGGTGCGGTTGGTGAAATTAATAATAAGTATAGTATCACAATGCTAGAAGATAATGTAGGTATGACACAGATGCCAGAGGAATGGATAGACAATATACCACTACCAGATATACCTAACTTTGATCCAGAATGGAATGAAAAATATTTTATGAGAAAAAACTTACTACCTGATATCTATAGACATTTTGATGAATATGGTGTAGAATATTTTAAGGACTTGAATGTATGGCACATTCCTCAATTGAGAGCTAGATTAAATGACAAAAATTAAAGTTGCGTTTATAAAATTTGGTGGTATGGCAAACGGTGGTACTGAGAAGTATTTACAAACTATCGCTGCACATTTACCAAAAGATGAGTTTGAAGTTGACTTCTTTTATTGTGATGCTGCACCTTACATAGGTTCAGATTTTAAACATCTTGATACTGATGAATCAAGAGTTGAATACACAAAATCTCACGGTGTAAATCTAATTAAGTTTGATGTTGAATTTAAGGATGTCACTAAACCAACTCACGATTGGGTGAATACTAATTTCTTTGATTTGTTTGATGAAGATAATTACGATGTGATACAAACAGGTCGTTCTGGACATCCAGAATTTCCTTTCATTCATATTAATAAAACACCTATTATTGATAGTATACATCTTGCAGGTATGGGTGAAGATAAGGCAAATGTATATCGCACAGTTTTAATATCTCAAGAACAAAAATCTAAATGGGTACAGGCAGGTGGTGATCCTCAGAGAGGTGTTATTATTCCTGTTCCCGTTGAAGTTCCTGAGTTTGATGCATCATCTTACATTGAAGAGTTTGGATGGGAAGGTAAGTTTGTTTTTGGAATGCATCAAAGAAATGATATGCACATCTTTTCACCTATGCCATTAGATGCATACGAAGAAATACAAAGTGATGATACAGCATTTTTAATATTAGGTGGTAGTGCAAATCATCGTAAACAGGCAAAAGATTATCAACTAAAAAATGTAAAATTTTTAGATACTACAAGTGATATTAATTTAATTCATAAGTTTTTAAATACACTCAATGTTTATGCACACGGAAGGTCTGATGGTGAACAATGTTCAAGTTCAATTATTGAAGGACTATCACATCATTTACCGATGATAAGTCACACAGCATCAAGTATGGGACAGAAAGAACAGATAGGTGATGCAGGTGAAGTTGTAGAAGATTATCAAGAGTATTCTGACGCAATGAAAAATCTTATGTATAACAAAAATTATTATGTTGTTTGTAAGTTAAACGCAGAAAAACGATATAGAGAAATTTATAATGTCCCATCTATTATAAGTAAATTTATTCAATTATATCAGGGTGCTGCAGGTAGAAAATGAAAGTATTGATTACAGGTGGTGCAGGATTTATTGGATCTCATACTGCTGACCGTTTATTAAAAGAAGGATATGAAGTTAGAGTGCTTGACTCACTTCAAAAACCTATTCATAATGCCATTCCAGAGTATCTTGATGATCGTATAGAATTTATAGCAGGTAGTGCAACTGATGTTCGTGCCATAACAGAAGCTTTACAAGGTGTCGATTATGTTTATCACCTTGCAGCATTTCAAGATTATCTACCATACTTCTCAAGATTTGTAGATGTGAATGTGGCATCAACTGCTAGAATATACGAAATTATAGTAAGAGATAATTTACCAATCAAAAAAATTATTGTTGCGAGTAGTCAGGCAGCACTAGGAGAGGGTTTATATCTTGATAGTTTTGGTAATGAAGTTTTACCTGATACAAGATTAGAGGAGAACTTAAAGAAAGGAATATTTGATTTAACAGCAGAGGATGGTGGTGAATTATTTTTAGCAAAAACACCAGAAAGAATATCAAATCCACAAAACCCATATGGTATGAGTAAGATTGCAGAGGAGATGTTTGCATTACAATTAGGAAAGAGATATAAGATACCTACAGTTGCAATGAGATATTCTATCGTACAAGGTTCAAGACAAAGTTTTTATAATGCTTACAGTGGTGCTTGTCGCATCTTCTCATTAGCATTTCATCAAGGTAAAGAACCACAGATATATGAAGATGGAAATCAAGTAAGAGATTTTGTAAACATACACGATGTTGTAGATGCAAATCTTTTAGTTTTAGAAGATGAACGTGCAGATTATGAAATGTTTAATGTTGGTGGAGGTGCACCCGTTACAGTAAATCAGTTTGCAAGTGCTTGTGCAAAAATATATGATGTTAAAAATTATCAACCTAAACCTTCTGGTAAATATCGTTTTGGCGATACCCGTCACATATGGTCTGATATATCTAAACTTGAAAGTTTAGGATGGAAACCAAGCAGGACAATATATGATAGTATTATTGAATATAAAGAGTGGTTGGATTGTGCATCTTCTATTGATAATATAATCGAATACTGTAGTAAAAAAATGGAAGAGTTAAATGTGTTGAGGGATGTGTCTTAATGTATATTTCATCCTGTCCACTTCGTGTATCTTTGTTTGGAGGATCAACAGACAATCCTGTTTTTGTTGAAAAATTTGGGTATGGATCTGTAATTAGTTTTGCTTGTAGTTTAAAAACTTATATTACATTACACGAAGATAAATTAGGTTATAATAATCAAGGTGGTAAATATATTATCAACTATTCAAAAAGAGAAGAAGTAAATGATGTTCGTAAAATAAAAAATGAATTGGTAAGAATTGTTCTTGATTATTTTAGAACACCACCTGTTAATGTTTCAATGACAAGTGATGCATATTCACAAGGCAGTGGTCTTGCATCTTCATCATCATACATTATTAGTTTACTTAAATGTCTTTCGATGTATTATAAGACACCGATGACAGACATTGAATTATGTGAGATGGCATATCAATTAGAATTAATAATGAACCCCTACTGTGGTTATCAAGACCCTTATGGTTGTGGTGTTGGTGGATTTAAAAGAATAGAATTTAAGAGAGGTGGCATTGTAAAATATAATTTTATGAATACAGAATTATTCAATCAGTATGATGCTCACTTAGTATTCACAGGAGTGACAAGAAACTCTAAGAATGTTTTAAAAGATGTCACAGCAAATATTGAAAAATCAAAACCATTGTTAGAAACAGTTGAGAAAGCACACGATGCATTTATGAATAAAAANTATGATGAATTTTTAAATCTAATGAATGATAGTTGGACACAGAAAAAGAATACATCAAGTACAATATTAAAGAACAAATGGATTAGGGAGATGGATGCAGAACTCTTTGANAANAAAAGTGTATTCGCACATAAGTTATGTGGTGCAGGTAATGGTGGATTCTTCCTTACATTCTCAAGAAAAGGACAGTTGAATATTCCATTTGATTGTGTTAAAATAGATGTAGAAACTAATGGTGTAACAGGGAAAGAATTATGAATCCTTTTGATGAATATGTTTCAACACTTCAATCTGCACATATGGAGGTTGAGTTCTTTAAGTTTCAGAAAGCATTTCATACACATAGAAGAATTATTATATTAGGGAATGGTGGTAGTAATTCTGTTGCATCTCATATCTCTCAAGACTATATGAAGTTTCATGGTAAGAGAGTATCAATATTATCTGATCCGTCAATGATAACAATGTTATCAAATGATTTTGGATATGATCATGCTTATGAAAAGTTTTTAGAATATTATGTTGAAAAGGATACTCTTGTAATTATTATAAGTTCTGGAGGAGAGTCTCCGAATATGATAAACTGTCTAAATTGGTGTGAGAAAGAAAACATAGATTATGGGGTATTGACAGGATTTAAGAGTGACAATACAATAAGAATGGTAGCAAAAAATGCACTTTGGAACTATCATATAGATAGCGACAGTTATGGTGTTGTTGAATGCGTACACCAAATTTTTCTTCACGGAGTTGTATGAAGTATTGTTTTGACATTGATGGTACTCTTTGCGAGACACCCAGTGATCCAGACGGACATAATGTAAGGTATTGGGATGCCCAACCTTATCCTTTTATGATTGAGCAAGTCAATCGTCTTTTTGATGATGGTCATAAGATAATTATGATGACTGCAAGAGGTAGAGGTTCTGGTAAAGATTGGACTGAATTGACAAGAGAACAATTAGATCGTTGGGGATATAAGTATCACGAAATTGAACCGATGTTTCATAAACCAACTGCTGATTTATTTGTAGATGATAAAGGAATTAACGTAGAAGATTGGAAGAAAAAAATACCTTTGAAGAAAGGTATCATTGCAGGTGCATTTGATGTAATACATCCTGGTTATGTTCGTATGTTTAAAGATGCCAAGAAGCATTGTAATCATTTAACAATTGCATTACATCTTGACCCATCAATCGAAAGAGATATTAAATTAAAACCTATTCATACAAAAGAAGAGAGAAAAGAAATATTGATGGCATTTGAAGATGTTGATGATGTAGTATATTATGAAGTTGAAAATGGATTTTTAAATTACCTAAAGAGTGGTGATTACGATATCAGATTTTTAGGAACAGATTATTTAAAAGGTAATTACACAGGTAAAGATATTCCAATTGATATTGTATGGTTAAATCGTAATCATAATTACTCAAGCACACATTTAAAGGCAGAGATTTACAACTCCGTAAAATACAGAAAGGATAGGGAATTGCGTTTTGATTAGTTTTAATAACATAGGTAATCTTGGAAGACTTGCAAATCAGATGTTTCAATATGCATCATTAAAAGGTATTGCAAGAAATCGTGGATATGATTTTAGTATTCCACCAGAACAAGTTTTTGGGCAAAATGATCCATTAGTAAAAACATCACCTTTGAATATTTACAATGTATTTGAAAACATTAGTAGTAATAATATTCAAATATCTAAGAACCCTATTCTTGCAGAAAGAATGCACGAGTTTGATCGTCAATTATTTGATTCTTGTCCTGATAATATAGACTTATATGGTTACTATCAATCACCAAAATATTTTGATCATATTGCAGATGAAATTAAAAATGATTTTAAATTCTCAAATGAAGTAGAGTCATTATGTGATGAGATGTATGAAACAATTAGCGGAAAGAAAGTTGTATCATTACATATCAGAAGAACAGATTACACTGTCAATAATAATCATCCATTACAACCGATGAGTTATTATGAGGATGCATTAAAATTATTTGATAAGAATGTTCAAATACTTGTATTCTCTGATGACCCTAAATGGTGTCAAGAGCAGGGACTTTTTGCAGATGATAGTGTGATGATATCTGAAGGTAATGATGCAGATATTGATTTATGTTTGATGACAAAATGTGATTATCACATCATTGCAAACTCATCCTTTTCTTGGTGGGGTGCTTGGTTAGGTGATAGTGAAAAAGTTGTTGCTCCAAGTAATTGGTTTGCTGATAGTTGTGCAGGTAAATCTGTGAAAGATATGGAGTTTAGTGACTGGACTTGGTTATGACTTTTATACCAGAAGAAGAGTATCAAAAGATAATGAAAACTATGCCAGTTTTCTGTGGTGACTTTTTAATTTTTGCTGAGAAAAAATATCTATTAATTAAAAGAAAAGAAGAACCAGTTAAAGATGTGTATTGGGTCATAGGTGGTAGATTAAGATTTAAAGAAACAATGGCAGAGTTAGCAGAGAGAGTTATGATGCAAGAGATAGGTAGAAGTTTTACTGACTTTAAAATGATTGGATATTCAAATTATATTTTTCCTGATGTACCTGATGCAAGAGCAACACATACACCTACACTCTTACATATTGTTCCTGTAAAAAAGATGTTTGAACCAAAGATAGATAATAAACATACTGATTATATCTGGTCTGATACTTTACCAGATGAATTGTTAAAACAAACTGTTTGGTTATGATTAATCTTTATTATTCAGAAGCATACTGGGGTCACTCTGCAACGATGAATGGTCCTCATAAAGTTGTAGATAATCTTATCAAAAGTCTTGACCAAGAGAAGATAGATTATGCAATCAATGAAGAAAAATATGAGCATAATTTTTTAGTGCAATATGATGCAACTGCACACGAGAAACATTCTAAGATCGAACAAGATACAACAATTATTGGACCACAGGTTTGGTTATTTGATGGATATGGTCAGTTTCTAATTGAAAATCAAAACTATTACAAAAAGATTATTGCACCATCACAATGGGTTAAAGATAAGTTTATAAACAAGTTTAGTTTACCAGAAGATAAGGTAGCAGTTTGGCCAGTAGGTATTGAGACATTTAACAATGAAAGAGATATCACATATGATTGTCTGATATATTTTAAAAGGAGAGAGCAGAAAGAATTAGATACAGTCAAACAATTTTTAGATGGTAAAAATCTTACATATAAAATGGTTGAGTATGGTACATATGGAGAAGATGGATTCAAACAATTAGTCAACAGTGCAAAGTTCTGTTTTTTGATTAATGGCACAGAAAGTCAAGGCATCGCAGTTCAAGAGATCATGTCAATGGGAGTTCCGATTATTGCTTGGGATATTAAAGAATGGTTAGATCAAGGAGAAGCATATCGTGTACCTGCAACATCAATACCATTCTGGGACGAAAGATGTGGTGAGAAGTTTTATAATGTTGATGAAATGGGGGAGACATTTGATAAATTTTATGCTAGAATAAATGATTATAACCCAAAGGAATATGTCAAAGAAAATTTATCCTTTGAGAGTTCAGTTAAAACATTATTAGATATTTTATTATGAACGAAGATTGGAATTGTTTAGGTGAGGAGAGTAAAGATCCATATTCTCAAGTATGTATTGAAGCAGTTGAAAATGACAAAATTTTTAATAACTTTAAAAAAGATCCAAGGTACACCGCTATCCTTGAGCACGTTTCAATTGAACAGGGAAAATTATACGCTGAAGATATTTTAGATTATGATATAGATTCTGATTTAATTTCATCTTTCAAAGAGAATGATATCGTAGGTGGTTCAAGTATATTTAATTTTGGTGAACCTTTCGGTAGAATATCTCCATCTACTTTGAGATATATTCAAAATGCATTGGATATATCTTATTTCTTTGGAGAAGGTGAACTAAACAAAATAGTGGAGATTGGTGGTGGATATGGAGGTTTATGTAAAACAATAAATTGTTTATGTGATTTTGGTGAGTATCACATATATGATATGGAGGCAGCATCTAAATTGCAGGAAAAATATCTTTCATATTTTGAAATAGATGGAAAAGTTATACATCACTCAGAACCAGATGTATTGGAAGATATTGATTTACTAATAAGTAACTATGCATATTCTGAACTCGGTGAAAAACTTCAAGATTTGTACTATAATAATATTATTAAAAACTCTAAAAAAGTTTATATGATTTTAAACAAAGGACAAGTCAGTCGTGAGGTTCTTTTAAAAAGAGCAGAAGAACATTTTGATGTAACTGTTGATAAGGTGCTTGACTTTTGGCCACCCAACGGTTATCTTTATTATACTACTATGGTAAGAAAATGAAAATTTTAATACTTACAATTGCTACAAACAAGTACATTCAATTTGTTGAAAGATTATATGACAATATTGAAGAAAAATTTTTGAATGGTCATGAGATACAAGGATTGCTATTTACAGAACATGATGTAGAAACATCAGATAACATTAAGGTATCTCAGATAGAGCACGAAGATTGGCCAATGCCAACACTCAAGAGATACAATTACTTTGTAAAAGAAAAAGATTATATTTCTCAGTTTGATTATTGCTATTATTTTGATGTAGATATGGGTATCGTATCTGAAGTAGGTGATGAAATATTAAGTGACTTAGTTGCAACGATGCATCCATATCAATCATTCTATCCAAAGGAGCAGAGAACATATGACCGTAATCCAAAGTCACTTGCATATGTGCCACCTGGTGAAGAGGGTGAGTTATACTATGCGGGTGGATTCAATGGTGGTTCAACTAAAAAGTTTATGGAGATGGCAGAAATACTTGCTGACCGAGTAACTAAAGATTTAGAGAATGATGTCATTGCACTATGGCACGATGAATCACAGATGAATCGTTATCTTATAGATAATCCACCAACATTATCATTGACTCCATCATATTGTTTTGCAGAGGAACAAATGTATAACTCTGAATATCCTTATGATGCTAAAATTATTGCATTGAAGAAAGACCACAATGAACTTAGATCTTAGAGAAATACCTGCTGTTTATATTAATCTTGAACAAGATGTTGAACGAAAGAACAGCATTGTTGATGTATTAGATGAATGCGGTTTTGAAAATATCATACGGGTAGATGGAGAGTATACACCAGAAAGACCATTAGCAGGTTGCTCATATTCACATTATAAAGCACTCAATGAAGTTGCACCACCTTTCATCATATTTGAAGATGATTGTAAGGTAAAGAATTTTAGAACTATCATAGACGTACCTGATGACTCTGATGCAGTTTATCTTGGTATATCTTCTTGGGGTCGTATGAACTCACACTCAGGACCTTGTGTTCAATATGAAGATTTGAACGGTGGTCTTTTGAGAATATATAATATGCTTAGTGCTCATTCTGTGCTATACTTAGATGAGGAATATATTTCACTTTGCAGTAAGATTGCACATCAATCTTTTGATACCGCACAACATCAAGATATTGGTTTTGCAGAGATACAAAGATACTACAATGTCTATGCGTTTGATGAACCATTATTTTATCAAACCAGTTCTAACGGAACAGACCAACCTTTAACATCTTATCCTACATTTGAAGTGATACAACCTGATCGTAATTTCTGGAAACCAACTGTTTTATATTAATGACTATCTCAATCGTTACTGGTGGTGCTGGCTTTATTGGGTCACATATTGTTGAAAAACTCAAAAGATTAGATCATATGGTCGTTGTGATTGATAATGAATATTCTGACAACGATAACTTCCACTGGAGAAAAGACACCTTAAATGTAAATATTGATATCACAGATTACAAAGCACTCAAGAAAGCATTTACAGGAGCAGATTATATATTTCATCTCGCAGCAGAGGCAAGGATTGGACCTGCAATTGAAAATCCACTGAATGCACTCAATATTAATACGATGGGCACTTGTAATGTATTACAATGTGCAAGAGAAGTTGGAGCAAAGAAAGTATTATATTCATCTACATCATCAGGTTATGGATTAAATGAAGCACCGAATATTGAAACACAACCAGATGATTGTTTAAATCCATACTCAGTATCGAAAATTGCAGGTGAGAAGTTATGTAAAATGTATACAGACCTCTATGGACTTAACACAATTATATTCCGATACTTTAATGTGTTTGGTGAAAGAGCACCTAGAAAGGGTCAGTATGCTCCTGTGACAGGTATATTTTTAAGACAGAAAGCAGCAGGTGAACCACTCACAATCGTTGGTGACGGGGAACAGAGAAGGGATTATATCTATGTGAAAGATGTGGCAAATGCGAATGTAATGGCAGCAATATCAAATCCAGATGATGATGCATATGGTCAAGTATATAATATAGGATCAGGTAAAAATTATTCTGTTAATGAGATTGCATCTTTCATATCTGATGATACAATTAATATACCACCAAGAATTGGAGAGGCAAGAAACAGTTTGGCAAACATTGATAAGATAAAAAAAACATTTGCTTGGAAACCAGAGGTAGACGTAGAGGAGTGGATTAAAACACAACTATGAATAAAGCAGCATACAAATTAAAAGGACTACCTCCAATCTATTGTATTAATCTTGATGGTGAACCTCATCGTTGGCAATCTGCTGAGAATATGTTCAAAGAGTGGGAACTTGAAGATTACATTCGTGTCTCTGCGTATGATGGTCGTGAAGATGACTTAAGTGACATACTTAAGGGTAAATATCCAGATAGTATGACATCAGGTGAGGTTGGTTGTACAACATCACATCTCAAAGCAATGAAGATGTTTCTTGATACTGATGCACCTTGTGCTTTAATAATGGAAGATGATTGCGATATATCTACAGTATTTCATTGGGGTTTTACTTGGAAAGATTTTTATGCAAAGTTACCATATGATTATGACGTAATACAATTAGCAATTATTAATCCCGCACAAGTGTATGCTCAGTTGCATCGTAGATTTATAAATGATTTTTCAACTGCATGTTACTTAATAACAAGACATCACGCAGAAAAACTTGTAAGATTACATTGTCGTGGTGAAAAGTATAAATTAGACCAAGGTGTAAAACCAAGAGCAGTAGCAGATGATTTAATATACAACTCTGGTAATACCTTTGCAATACCTCTATTTCTTTACAAACTTGAGTTGGGTTCGTCAATACACGATATTCATATAGATGTTTTTCATAAGTCAAGTTACGAAGGTATATGGGGATTTTGGAAAAACCAATCTACAAATATTAATAACTGGAATCAATACTTTGATTATGATCCATACTTTAATCGTATTCCACCAGGTTTTGAAGGCAAATAATAAGCAAAACTTATATTCTTAATAATTTTTTAATAATTGTATCAGGGTTTCTTAACTGGGATCACTACTCAATTGTAAAGTTTCTTGACAAAATTTAATATTTACTATATAATATTGTTACATAAATTAATATTTCAATGACAGTCACAACTGAATCAGGTGGAAGACAAAATGCTTTCCCAAATGAAACAAGACCTTATATTGACGAAAGTGCTTCCTATGAGGGATATCCTCAGAACGCTGAGAAAGTTAATGGTCGTTGGGCTATGATTGGTTTTGTTGCACTTCTCGGTGCATATGTTACCACAGGTCAAATCATACCAGGTATTTTCTAATGGATCACGCACACCCATATTGGAAATACGCAGAGAAGATCAATGGTCGTCTCGCAATGCTCGGTTTAGCAATCGGCACAATCAACTACGTTCTATTCGGAGCGATAGCACCAGGTTTCTTCTAGAAATGAAACTCAACACACAATTTACAATTCAAAAAAGGTACAATCCAATGACACCAGAAGCAGAAAGATTTAATGGCTGGGCAGCAATGCTTGGTTTCGTTGCAGCAGTAGGAGCATACGCAACAACAGGACAAATCATTCCAGGTATTTTCTAATGAAAGAAGTAGAAAAGGAAAAACTATTCGCTGAGAAACTTAACGGTAGATTAGCAATGCTAGGCATCATAGCAGGAATTGGTGCATATTTAACAACAGGTCAACTAATACCAGGTTTCGTATAATGAACAGACATCCAGTGCCATTAAGAGTTGTGCCATACATCTTTGCGATGGCATTGGCATCTAGCACACTCACTAGTGTTCTAGTCTAAACTTTACAAAACTAAATACTATTGTAACAAAACTTTAAGTTATGGGAGAATTCAACATCGCTGCACAATCCTTTCCAGTTTGGAAAGCAATACTATGGTGTTTCTATCCAGTGAGTGCTCTAGTCGCTATTGAATATTTTTTACGTTTAGTAGATGACGATGACGATGATGATGAGGGTGGTGGAGTTATGACACCAGTTTATCAGGGAGCATAATGATTATTAGCAGAATAGTATTTCTGTGTGCAGTCGCATACACAGCAACAGGTGGATTAGGGTTTATCTATTCATGATACTTTTGTCCACTATTATTAATTCAATTCCACCAGGTTCAAGAGANTTGGTGGAGTTCGGTTTTTTTATGGTCGTAGGAATCACCGCAGGATCAGCAGGTCTATTATGAACAACAAAGAAAAAATAAGAATGTTTTTACCGTTTAGTTGGGTTATACCTGCAATGATATCCTTTTCATATATCAATGCCCACACACTAAACGTATGAATTATTATCAGACTTTACAGATGTTTATAGCAATATTTTCGGGAACCGTGATATTAACTTCACTTTTCGTAGTAATGATGTCTGCAATGATGGAAGATACAAATATATAATATACGGTATATTTTAATAAAAAATGAATGGTAGACTAGACAAAGTTGCTATGACTAATAAGTTAATGCAGCTTAAGAGAGAACTACACTACAAATGTGAAATAGGAGAAAAGGGTGAGTGGGAATGTAATGGAGCGAATGAATATCTCAATAGAGTATTTGATGTTTTGGATGAATATTGGCAATAAAATTTTTTCTTGACAAGAGTGTAAAGTTGTGTTAAGATAAATAACGAAAGGTGATAACTTTTGTTATCAATATTTGCTCCCGCTAACCAAGACCTATGGGAGGATAAATTACGTCTTTTTACCTGCAAGTGAGGGATTTGCAGGAATAAGTTTCGCTCTACCCTAGAGCCCTACTTAAAAACGTCCTACTAATGACAACTTCAAATATTACACGCAGACAGAACGGTCTCCTAGCAGGTTGGCCTGAGTTCTGTGAGTGGGTCACATCTACAAACAACAGAATATATGTTGGATGGTTTGGTGTACTCATGATCCCATGTCTGCTCACAGCAGCAGCATGCTTCATCGTTGCATTTATTGCAGCACCTCCAGTCGATATCGACGGAATTAGAGAGCCTGTAGCAGGTTCTTTCTTGTATGGTAACAACATCATCTCAGGTGCAGTTGTTCCATCTTCAAACGCTATCGGTTTACACTTCTACCCAATTTGGGAAGCAGCAACCGTAGACGAGTGGTTATACAACGGTGGTCCTTACCAGTTGGTAATCTTCCACTTCCTAATCGGAATTTCCGCATATATGGGAAGACAGTGGGAATTATCATACAGATTAGGTATGAGACCTTGGATTTGTGTAGCATACTCTGCTCCAGTATCTGCTGCTTTCGCAGTATTCTTAGTTTACCCATTCGGTCAGGGTTCATTCTCAGACGGTATGCCTCTAGGAATTTCTGGAACATTTAACTTCATGTTCGTGTTCCAAGCAGAGCACAACATCCTAATGCACCCATTCCATATGGCAGGTGTTGCAGGTATGTTCGGAGGATCTTTATTCTCTGCAATGCACGGTTCACTTGTTACTTCATCTCTAATTAGAGAAACAACTGAGCAAGAATCTCAGAACTATGGTTACAAGTTCGGACAAGAAGAAGAAACATACAACATCGTGGCAGCACACGGTTACTTTGGTAGATTAATCTTCCAGTATGCTTCATTCAACAACTCAAGAAGTCTTCACTTCTTCCTTGCTGTATTCCCAGTTGTATGTGTATGGTTAACCTCAATGGGTATCTGTACAATGGCATTCAACCTTAACGGTTTCAACTTCAACCAATCAGTTGTTGATGCAAACGGTAAGATTGTTCCAACTTGGGGAGATGTTCTTAACAGAGCAAACTTAGGTATGGAAGTTATGCACGAGAGAAATGCACACAACTTCCCACTAGACCTAGCATCTGCTGAGTCTACACAGGTTGCTTTAACAGCACCTACAATTGGTTAATTTTTTAACCACATAAAACATCGGGGTCGAAAGACCCCTTTTTTATAGGAGAAAATAATGGTAGCATCTACCTTACAAGCACCTACAAGGGGTTGGTTTGATGTACTTGATGACTGGTTAAAGAGAGATCGTTTCGTATTCATCGGTTGGTCTGGTCTTTTACTTTTACCTTGTGCTTACCTATCAATCGGAGGTTGGTTCGTTGGAACTACTTTCGTTACAAGTTGGTATACACATGGTATTGCATCTTCATATCTTGAAGGAGCAAACTTTCTAACTGCAGCAGTGTCTACACCAGGCGATGCTATGGGTCATAGTCTTATGTTCCTTTGGGGACCAGAGGCACAGGGTTCATTTGTTCGTTGGTGTCAACTCGGAGGTCTTTGGAACTTCGTAGCACTACACGGTGTATTCGGTCTTATTGGCTTTATGCTTCGTCAGTTTGAAATCGCAGGTCTTGTTGGGATACGTCCTTACAATGCTCTTGCTTTCTCAGCAGTTATTGCAGTATTCACAAGTATTTTTCTAATCTATCCATTAGGTCAGCATAGTTGGTTCTTCGCACCATCATTCGGTGTTGCAGCAATCTTCAGATATATTCTATTCATTCAAGGTTTCCACAATATAACTCTTAATCCATTTCATATGATGGGTGTAGCAGGTATACTTGGTGGAGCATTACTCTGTGCTATTCACGGTGCAACAGTACAAAACACTTTGTATGAAGATACCTCTGTTTACACAGAAGGTAAAATTCAAAGCACAACATTCCGTGCATTTGACCCAACACAGGAAGAAGAAACTTATAGTATGATTACAGCAAACCGTTTCTGGTCACAGATATTTGGTATTGCTTTTTCTAACAAAAGATTTTTACACTTCCTTATGTTGTTCGTTCCTGTGATGGGAATGTGGACATCATCAATCGGTATCGTAGGTCTTGCACTTAACCTTAGAGCATACGACTTTGTATCTCAAGAGATAAGAGCAGCAGAAGACCCAGAGTTTGAAACCTTCTACACTAAGAATATTCTTCTTAATGAAGGTATGAGAGCTTGGATGTCATCTGTTGACCAACCACACGAAAACTTCGTGTTTCCCGAAGAAGTGTTACCAAGAGGTAACGCACTTTAAGATAAACAAGACTCCTTTAGGGGTCTTTTTTTTATTTCAATAAATAAAATTAACTCACAATAGTTTATGAGCATTCTCCATTCTTCTAAAGCGTATGTTTACAACTTACAGACAACAAGTTCAGCAGAAGCAAAAAGATTATGGAGGAAAGACGTAAAAGAGAAATGGCACTATAAATGTGCTTATTGTGGTGATGGTAATAATTTGACAATTGATCATGTAGTTCCAAGGTGTAAAGGTGGAACAGACTTTACAAAAAATGTTGTCTGTTGTTGCTCTGATTGTAATCAGAGAAAAGGACACGAACCTTGGGAAGAGTGGTTCTTAAAACAAGATTTCTTTTCGGAAGAAAAGTATCACAAGATTAGAGAATGGATGGAACCAGATCCACCAAAAGACTTATTCAAATATCGTCCGAGAAGGAATAACGCTAGTTGAATAAATAAACTCAGCAGTACATACTGCATCACATCGGTACATACCGTATATAAATGGCAACTCCTTTTAGGTTAAAGAGATCTGCTGTCACTGGGAAACGTCCTGGTTTGACGGATATGCAGATCGGAGAACTAGCAATTAATTTTTACGATGGACATTTGTTCGCAGAGAGAGACACTCAAGGTGTCGGCATAGGAACAACTGTTGCACTACTTACTCCTTGGATAGAGAACTTTGGTGGTGGGTCAATAGTATATAACGGTATAGTAACAGCAACTTCATATCACGGTAATCAAGTAATAGGAACTCCTGCAGGTGGATTTAAGTCAGGAGCATTTACAATAAGTAATTCAGATCATACAAAAGATTCAATCAACGAACTTAATTTTATATTAGGTAAGTTAGTGCCAGCAGCACCAGATACATTTAATGGGTTAGCATTATCACTCACAGGAACTGCAGGTAATGGTAGATTATGTCAGGGATTTACACCAACAAATAATACAGGTGGTTCAGCACCATCAGCAGGTACTCAGTACACAAGAAATACAGATAGCACAATAACATCAAATTATATTAATGATGTCGGACCTGGTGACAATGGTACAGTCACAGGATTTGTTAATGCAGTTGGAGTAGGAACTACAACTTTAGATACAGGTATCAATAATGCAGTATCAGGTGCAGTTCAGATCGCAGATAATAAAGATGCATCTAATTCTACAAGAAATACAGGTATTACATCACAATTCTATCAAGTATATGATGTAAGATTATTAAACGCTGCGTCACCAGATGGTTTCAATAAAGCATTTTTAACTCACGGTTCTGCCACAACTGATGAGGTTTTCTGGTATGAAGATCCAAGCACAGTGAGTGCACCTGTTATCTCATTCAGTGGTGTTACAGTGCCATCATCACCAACACTTGCTTACTCATCTGGTATCGCTCATTATACTCAAGCAGCAGCTAATACATTTACATATGTTCTGACAGTTACGAATGCATCAGGTGATATGTATTCTAATAATACATATGTGACTCAGGATAATAATACAGGAAGTGCGTTTGCAAACACAGGAAACAAAAGTTATACAGACTTTGCAGGTGGAACCAATCCACCAGCTAGGAACTACGGGGTTGGAACTGGTGTAACTTGTTTAGTATCAGGAGTTCCTAGAAATATACACAACACAATAACATCAAATCATTTTAATAGATATGATGTAAGCACTCCTTATGGATCTCACAATAATCAAAGAATTAATTATACTACACCTTTAAATATTATGGGAACATCAGCGACAACATCACAAGTGGACGAAGATAACATATTAATTTCATCTTTAGGTACAGGATCAGGAAATGCAATTCGTGTAAATGCAGGTTCAACTGGAGATACACCTACACCTGTTTCGTCTACATTTAACTCAAGTGCAACTCCAGCAGTTTATGAGGCAATCGTTAGAGGTGGGACTTTAAGACACGATGTTACGAATTACTCAACAGGATATTTACCTGTTGGTCTTGATTTATCCACTGGTAGAAGTGGAGCACAATATTTCCAAGTTCTTCTGACAAGAGCTGCTGTTTCTGAGTTTAAGATTGTTGTTACTGGAAGCTATGCAGGTTGTTTTGTCTGTCTTCCAGAGAACTCAACTTGGACAACAGGATTGAGTAATACAAATGGATGGGCAGATATGTCAAATGCATACGCTGGTGCTGGTAATCCAAATAATGCTGATAATGGATGTGCATTTGGATCATTGATGACAGGTTCAAGTGGTACATTCACTTGTGTATTTGGTGAAGAGTCATCATCAAATGGTAACAATAAAATTTTGGTTCGATTTAAATTGACTTCTGGGCAGTCGATTTCAACAGTCAGATTTACAGCATAGAGGTACAATTAAGTGGCAGTAACAGACCAACAAAAAATTGATTTTCTACTCAAGAAGATTGGATATACTAAAACTAAGACTGGTTCAGTTGTTGGAACTGGTGCGATTAGTGGTACACCTAAACAACCTTTTGCTGAAGCGATACCATCACCTCTTGTTGTTGCTAACTCATCATTATGGAATGAAGCAGACTCAATACCTGCAACACCACCAGGTTCTGACACTACACAGGTAAAAGTATATCTCGCTGCATCTTCTGGATTAAGAATGACAGCGGACAGCACAAGTTCTGGTCAACGTGCTTATATTGCTTATACAACTTATAATAATACATCATCTGCAAGATTAACCAACTGGATTGACACTCAGTTTGGTGCAGGTTATTTAATTAAAGTATATAAAGGAGATCCAAATTCTGGTGGTGTTGCATTATCTGCTGCTGGTTCAGGTGCAAATGATGGTTGGTTCTTTGATTATTCTGCTGGTGTTCTAAACTTTAACGATACAAGTGTACCAAGTGGTGTCACAGATACAAACATATACATTGTAGGTTACAGATATGTTGGACAGACTGGTGCTCCTACATCAGGTATCTCTACATTTTCATATCTTGATTTAACAGTTGAAAGAAATCTTGATGTTGGTATTCAGGGTGGTATTTCTACATTCCGTAATAATATTGATCTAAATGCAAACTTAGATGTTTCTGGTACTGCACTCCTTAGAGGTAATTCTACATTTGTTAGTAAAGTAACGACGCAAGATGATGTAGATATACAAATGCAAAATACTTTTGCATATTATGATGATTCATCCAACACATTTGAGATGGGTCTTAAGTCTGGTCAATCTGGTAGGGGTGTAATAGCAGGTTTTGGATCTGAAGGTCAATCTAGTAGTTTTGCATTATCTTACAGTGGGTATGATAGTTACGTAAGAAATGCAGGAACATATCAACCTGAGTCTGAATTAAGACTGATATCTGGTGGTTCTGCTGTCAGAATAGGAAAGGGGACAACAGCAGGAGCAGTAGTTAGTATTGCAAATACAGATTACTCTATTATTAATCATACATCTGCAATGTTTGATATTGGTGCAGATTTATTCTATAATAATGTTATAAAATTAAGCACTGCATCTTCAGGTGTTAACATTGTTGGAACCACAACAACGGGTCAACTAGCAGTTACAGGTGTATCAACTTTCACAGGTAATATAGATGCAAATGGAGATTTGGATGTAGATGGTCATACAAACTTAGATAATATTTCTGTTGCAGGAGTATCAACATTTACAGGTGATGCAACATTTAGTGGTAATGTATCAATTGGTGGGACATTAACTTACGAAGATGTTACTAACGTTGACTCTGTTGGTTTACTGACTGCAAGATCTGGTATTCGTGTGACTGGTGGTGTAATTGAAGCACAGGCAGGTCAAAATAAAATACCATCTCTGTATTCTACCTTCTCAGATTTACCATCTGCGGGATCTTATCATGGTATGTTCGCTCATGTTCATAATCAGGGTAGGGGATATTTTGCCCATGCGGGTAACTGGATGGAGTTGGTTAATAAGGAATTAGATGGTGTTGTTGGTACAGGCACAGAAAGATATAATGTTGGACCAATTGATGCAGTTGATATTAATGTGTCAAGTTCTTCTACTACAAAATCATTTAATGTCACTGGTATCTCTACTTTTGGTGGTAATTTAGATATTAATGCAGATATTGATGTAGATGGTCATACAAACTTAGACAATGTAAGTATCGCTGGTGTAACTACTCTTGGTGGTATCATTGAAGGTGTATCAGGGCAAAATAAAATTCCATCTTTATACACTGCACTGACAGATTTACCTTCTGCAGCAACCTATCATGGATTGTTTGCACACGTTCATGTTACAGGTAGAGGATATTTTGCACACGCAGGTAATTGGTTAGAGTTAGTTAATAAAGAAACAAATGGAACTGTTGGAACAGGTACAGAAACTTACAATATTGGAAGTTTAACTGCGACAGGTATAGATTTAAATGGTGATATTGACGTAGATGGACACACAAATCTTGATAATGTAAGCATTGCAGGTGTTACTACTACTAGTGGATTATTAGATATTAATGCAGGTGGACAAGCAAATACATTTAAAGTTGAAGACTTAACTGATAATCGCATTATTATTGCTGGAACTGGTGGTGAACTAGAGGATAGTGCCAACTTGACATTTGATGGTTCAACTCTTGCACTAACAGGAAGTCAAACTATTAGTGGTGATATAGATGTTGATGGAACAACAAATTTAGATGATGTAAATGTATCTGCTGGTGCAACTTTTGCTGGTGCTATAGATGCTAATGGGGATTTGGATGTAGATGGACATACAAACTTAGATAATGTAAACATTGTTGGTGTTACTACACATCAAGGTCATGTTTTACCAAGTGATGATGTTACCTATGATCTAGGTTCATCATCTAAGCAGTGGAGAAATTTATTTGCTGATAATATTGTATCCGCACCAGGTAATGGTTTTATAGGTCCTGATCTAACTGTTCGTAATTTGAAGGCAACTGGTCTATCAACATTTGTAGGTCAAGTAGAGTTTGATGGTAATGCCAAATTTGATAGTACAATTACAGCTGGTGGTGGAACAGGATCTAATGGACAGTATCTAAAAACAGTAGGAACTGGAGTAACTTGGGCATCATTCCCTACACTTAGAACAAGACAAACCTTTACTGCATCTGCTGGACAAACAACATTTAGTATAGCATATACTGTTAATTTTCTTGATGTTTATGTAAATGGAATTAAATTAACTGACAGTGAATTTACTGCAACAAATGGCACACAGGTTGTATTAGCAGTTGGTTGTTTTGTTGGTGATATTGTTGAATTAGTTTCGTTTAACACTATTTCTACTGGTTCAGGGGGAGGTGGTTCTCTTAATAATATTGTTGAAGATTTAACACCTCAACTTGGTGGTAATTTAGATTTATTCAACAAAACAATTGAAGGAACTGGAAGTGCGAATATAACTGGTGTTGTAACTGCAACTAAATTTGTTGGTGATGGTTCAGGATTGACAGGTATCGTTGCCTCTGGTACTGGTATTATCATTAAGGATAGTGGTTCGACTGTCGGAACTGCAAGTACAATTAACTTTGGGGATAATCTTTCAGTATCACCTGCATCTGCTGGTATTGTTACTATAACTGCTGCAGGTATCACTACAATTAGTGGTGTTGTTGGTGTAACAAATGATTTAGATGTAGATGGACATACAAACTTAGACAATGTAAGCATCGCTGGTGTCACAACCATTACTCAAGACTTAGACGTAGACGGACATACTTTCTTAGATAACGTAAGTATTGCTGGTGTTATAACTGGAACTACATTTAATGGAGCAACGTTTGTAGGTGATGGTGATTTTGTCGAACTTGATGTAGATGGGCATACAAACTTAGATAATCTTAGTGTTGCTGGTGTGTCTACTTTTGCTGGTGCTATAGATTTAAATGCAGACCTAGATGTAGATGGACATACAAACTTAGACAATGTAAGCATCGCTGGTGTTGTTACTGCTACAACATTAAAAGGTGCACTTCAGGCAACATCAGGAACATTCTCTAGTGGTGTTGAAGTCACTAATAATTTAGATGTTGGAGGTGATATAGATGTTGATGGTCATACTGACTTAGATAATGTAAGTATTGCTGGTGTTACAAGCGTAGGAAGTCTAACATCGGGTAGAGTCGTTACAGTTGGATCTGGTGGTAAATTACAAGATAGTAACAATCTAACATTTGATGGTACAAGTCTTTTTGTAAGTGGTATTAATGTAACAGATCCAGGCACTGGTACAACAGTTTCTATTGGTGCTAATATTGTTACTGGTAATTTAAAAGCAACAGGAGTATCAACATTTACAGATGTAGATATCAATGGCGATCTAGATGTAGATGGTCACACAAACTTAGACAACGTTACAATCGCAGGTGTTGCAACATTTTCATCAGTTGTTAATGCTAATGAATTTTCTGGTTCAGCAAGTGCAAATAATTTATCATCTGGAACTGTTCCAACTGCTAGATTATCTGGTAATTATAGTATAACAAATACTGGTTCTGCAGCAAATATTGTTGTTGCAAATGAAAATGCTGATGCTGAAAACTTCATTGTATTTACAAATGCTGCTACAGGTTCTCAAGCACCAAAGACTGGTTCAAATCTTAAGTTCAACGCATCTAATGGAAGATTAACTGCAACATCATTTATTGGTGATGGATCAGGATTAACTGGTGTTACTGCAGAGGGAACTGGTATCGTTATAAAAAATCGTGACAACACAGTTGGAACTGCTGGTACAATAAATTTTGACGATTCATTAAATGTATCTGCTCTTTCTGCAGGTATCACAACTGTTGGTGTCAATACAAGTCAATTGAATGTAAATAAGTTAAATGTTATTGGTATATCCACATTTAATGGAGATCTTAATCTTGCAACATCTATTAAACACATTGGTGACTCTACAACTTCAATTAACTTCCCTGCAAATTTAAATATTAGTTTCAATACTAATGGTGGTGAGAGACTTCGCATAGGAGCATTAGGACAAATTGGTCTAGGACCTTCTACAAATTATGGAACAGACGGACAGGTATTAACAAGTAAAGGAAATGGTTCTGCAGTTGAATGGTCAACAGTCGCAGCAAGTGTTGGTATAACCACCAACATTGGAGGATCATTCTCTGCAACCGCTGGTCAAGCATCCACGATAGATACGTTTACAAGTTATAGTTCTGATGATAAGGTTATAGAATATACAATATATGTCAAGTTAGGAAGTAATTATCAGGCACAAAAGTTACTAGCATTAGTTGACGGTTCTACAATTCATACACAACAATTTGCTACTATGTACAACTCATCATTACTTGTGCAATGTAGTGCAATAATTAGTGCTGGAAATATTTTATTAAGAGTAACACCTGAAACTGGAGTGAATGGATCAGCAAATTATCGTGTTAAACGTGAGGTAATGTAATGTTTAACTTTCACATCCACAATATAAATAATCAAAAAGTATAATGGCAGAGAAGGGTTTTGGTGTAAAGGAAATAAAATTTTTTGGTTCATCACCTAAAATTGAAAGTCCTGACAATTTAAATTTAAATGCCAACAATGTTGCTATAAGCACTAATGCGACTGTTGGTGGAGCTCTTACTGTAACTGGAAATGTTAATGTTGGTGGTGTATTAACATATGAAGACGTAACTAATGTAGACTCTGTTGGTATTGTAACTGCCAGAACAGGTGTTAAAGTTACTGGTGGAGAGATAGCAGTTGGAAATAATATCAAAATTGGTAATGCTGGTGTTATAACTGCAACAACATTTTCTGGTGCTCATACTGGTGATGGTTCAGCATTAACAGGTATTTCAGGAAGTGGTGGTGTTACAGTTCAGGATGAGGGTTCAACATTATCAACACAAGCAACGACTATAAATTTTGTTGGTGCTGGTGTTGTTGCAAGTGGAACTGGAGCAACTAAAACGATCACTATTTCTGGTGGTGGTGGAAGTAGCACTCCAGCAGATGATGATATCCAAGTCGTATATACAGTAAGTGGATCTGGTGTTTATAATTTTACTGGAAACGGAGTTGATAGTTCAGTAAACTATCCTGAACTTTATATGTATCGAGACACTAAGTATCGCTTCATTCATAATGCTGGTGGTTCACATCCAATACAAATAGTTACTGCACAAAGTGGTGGTTCAGTATATACCGATGGTGTTACATATAGTGATACAAGTAATAATTATACTACTCAAGGAAATAATTTAGATTTTACACCACAACATGATGCACCAGATACCTTATGGTATAGGTGTTATAATCATTCATATATGGTTGGTAAAATCAACATTGTTGGATTTGATGGTGGTAGTACATCAAGAGGTGTTGTATCTGGAACGACTGGTTCACTTGCTCAAAGTGCAATTGGAAACATCACAATTACTGGTCATAAATCATACCTTTTAATGAATGTAGGACTGTCCACAGCGGGCTGGTTTAGACTATATACTGATAGTGCATCAAGAACAGCTGATGCTACTCGTAGTGTTGGTGAAGACCCTATTGCTGGAAGTGGAGTAATCGCAGAAGTCGTTACTACAGGATTGTCAACATCAATTAAAGTTTCACCATTTGTGCCTGGTGGAAATATGGATAGTACACCAAGCACAAACATGTATGTTGCGATTAAAAATTTATCGTCAACAACACAAGCAATCACCGCAAACCTAACAATTCTTAAACTGGAGGATTAAGATAAAATGGCAATAACAACTTACAGAGAAACAGCTGCTCCTGGTTGGGCTACTACATCTGTAATATTTCAATTAGAAAGTGCATTTCAAAAGTTAGGATGGCACGGAGGAACTGTTACTGGTATTGTGACTGGAATATCTGGATATAGTGGACAAAGTGTTGTTGGAAGTTCAAGCACTAACTTCTATGATGTAAGACCTAAATCTGGTAGAAGTGTAGGTGTTGGAGATACTTGTAGTTTTTTCGTTGATCGTAATGGTGGATCTGTGAATGCTGTATATGTAAACCGTGGAGGTCATGGATATTCAGATAATGACAACCTTGTTCTAGATGGTGCAGATATTGGTGGTGGTAATGATATGACTGTGGTAGCTTTAGTAGATGAAACAAACTATGGATCAACAAGTACATTTTATGATAAAGATGTAACGACAGGTGCCTCTGCTCCTTGGGGAGTTTTAAGAATGGAAGTTGATAATACTAAAGTTTATGGTGATTCTTATTGGGGATTCCAAGCGAACGGGACGAATTTATATGTCTATAGTGGAACTTCTTTTATGCCATATAAAAGTGCTACAAGTAATTATTTAAATAAAGAAGTTAAATTCGGTGATTCTTTTAGAGGACAATATTATCGTGAGTTAATGTATGAACCAGGCAGTCAAAACAATCAACTTGTATACAATAGTGTAAACACTACGATAGAACAAGCAACTTTACAATTTGCAAGTTCTAATAGTTTTACTTTAGAATTAAATGTGTTTAGATCTGGTATAGATAATGACTTTGCTGTATTCTCATTTAAACATCCTGATAAGTCTTCATCCAGTTTACATGACAATACATATTCAACATTTTTTATACACAAATATACCTCATCTTTGTTCAATCTTGACGAATTATATCTAGGAACAATGACTTATTTGACTCCAACCTATCGTAATATGTCAAATGCTTATTTTGATTTATATACTACTCTTGGAAACTGTAACACAACTTATGGACAATATCAAGGAAGATCTTGCTTAAGTGGATATCAAACAGGTAGTACTGTGGGAAATACGGATAAAGATGTATATGACCGAATTGCATCAAGCACTTACAATAGAGAGTTTTCACCATATTATAGAAGACATCTTTATCGTAACAATGATAGTGACGCTTCTTTCAGAGGAACTCTTTATAGTAATGATGATACTCGCCATATGAAGCAACCAGATTCAATTAATTACAACGCAGTTATAAAAGGTATTCCATTATCATCACAGTTTGTTCCTTGTCCTTTTTATCTTCCTGATGATTTTGTATTAATTCATTTTGATCATGCTTCACCAAGTCAAAATATTCAACAGTATGATACTATAACAATTAGTGGAAGCGAAGTTTATTCTGTAATCGATGGTGCTTATAACCAAACCACAAGAACTCGTGGAATACTTCTGGCTGCGAGGACAACCTAATGGCAAATTTTGCATATACAACTTTAGGTGTTACTCAAACTGCATTAGTGGATGCTGTTAATGATTCTAAGTTTGGACAACCACAAGCATTAACATTTACAGTCAATCCATCTAATCCTATCATAAACACTACTGTTGCTAATCCTACTGAGTTCGGTATTTTTAATGAAACTCAACCTGGTTTCTTAACTGGAAGAAGACCACATACAGGTCAACTCTATCCAAGAGGGGTTTATAACAAATAAATAACTAAAAATATCAATGGCATTTACAAAGGTTGTTGGTCCTGGTATTCATACCCTTTCCAACATAACAAGTCACAACGTACATTCATCAGGTATTATAACTGCTACAAAGTTTGATGGTCCGTTTGATAATATAAATGTCACTGGAATATTAACTGCTTCTTCTGCTAACTTTTCTGGTAATGTCACAATTGGTGGAACATTAACTTATGAAGATGTAGTAAATGTAGACTCAATAGGAGTAATAACAGCTAGGAAAGGTGTTAATGTAACTGGTGGTCAAATATCGGTTGGAAGTAATATAAAATTAGGTAACGCAGGTGTCATTACTGCTACGACATTTAAAGGTGATGGAGATTTTGTAGAATTAGATGTAGATGGTCATACAAACTTAGATAATGTTTCTATCGCTGGAGTTGCAACAGCAACCTTATTCAGTGGTGCTTCACAAATAGGCATTCAATCTGCAGGTACTCAGATTGGTGCTGGAATAACTCAACTTAATTTTGTAGGAGCAGGAAATACTTTCAAAGTAACTGGTACTACTGTTGATGTAAGCATCTCTGGTAATACTGGTGCTGGTGGAACTTGGAATAATTACAATGCTGGTATTGCAACTACAAAGTCAGTTGGTATAAACACAAGTAATTTTGATGATCCAGATGTTGTTGGTGCTGGTAATTCTTTTCAAGGTCTTTATATCAGTAATGGTATGATGATAACTGATAATAGTTTACATGGTAATCATTATATTGGAACTGCGTTCAACGGATTGATGGCAGGTCCTGTAACAATTCATGGTACACTTACTATCGAAGGTAATTATGTCGTCGTATAATAAATAAAAATAAAATCATATGTCAGCGATAAGTCTCAAAAGTATATCTGGTATCACGAGTATCACCACTCCCGCAGGTGTTGATAACCAGTTAACGCTGCATAATAATAATACTACTGAGGCAGTCAAGTTAGATACAGCTGGTAATCTTCATTTTCATAACCATCTAAACATAACTGGTGTTTCAACTGCTTCTAACTTTAAAACAGGGACAAGTAACTTACATAATACAGGATTAAACGTATTTGATTTAGATGTAGATGGTCATACAAACTTAGATAATGTAAATGTTTCTGGTATTACAACATTTGCGAATAATGTACACGCTGCTAATGTTTTTACATCATATTTAAGTTCATCAAGTGCATTAGTAGCAGTATACGCAGATATAGATGACTATGTAGATGTAGGAAGTAATATTAAATTAGGAAATGCAGGTATTATAACTGCAACTGGGGCAGACATAAATGGAGACCTAGATGTAGATGGTCATACAAACTTAGATAATGTAAGTATCGCTGGTGTTTCAACATTTATTGGTAATATTTCCGTTGGTGGAAACTTTACTGCATCTAGAAAAGTTCATATTAAAGATTCTGGTCAAATAAGACTTGAAAATACTTCGACTGGTGCTTGGGCTGGATTAGAATGGTTGGTAAGTAGTGGAACAAATAATTATGATGCCTATATGGGTTTGCAAGATTCTGATGGATTATTCTTCATAGATAATAATTCTAATGGAATTGATTTTTGTATTACACAAGGTGGTAAAATTGGTATAAATCAAACAGCACCTTATGCGGATGTTGATATTACATCATCAGTGGAGGACACTGATGATAGTGCATTATCAGCACATGGTATAAGACTTGCTCATGTAGGAGCAACAGATGAAGAGGTTATACCAATCACAGCGGGATTCGTAACTCAACAAGCCAGAGCGAGAGCAGCTATTGGATTTATTTCAAAGACAATATCTGGTGCTGCTGGTATGGGTGGTGCTATTGGTTTCTATACAAGAAACACTGCTGATGGGCATGCTTTGTATAGAGCTGATGAAAAACTTCGCATCACAGAAGCTGGTAAAGTCGGTATTGGAACCGATAATCCAAAACAATGGGTTTCGATGAATAGTGGTAGAGTTAGTATTGATATTAAAGCTGATTATTATGGTGCTTGGATTGATGGTGACTCATCTGGCACCAGTTCTTTTAATGTTGGTAGGTGGCATAACGCTGGTGGTAGAATGCGAAGTGGTGGTAGTAATGATAATGATTTAGTTGTTGAAACACAAAATACATCACATAATCTTCAATTACAACCAAGTGGTGGAAAAGTTGGTATTGGGGATGATGATCCTGTAGTTAAACTCCATGTAAAAGGTTCTGGAGATTCTCATGCAACATTGAACGTTCATACTTCGATTGAGGATACAACATCTTATGCAGCAAATGTTGGTGGTCTTCAGGTATTTGAGGGAAGATATAACTCTGCAAATAGTCCTGCTGTTTTTTCTGCAATTCATGGTGGTAAAGAAAATGCTACGGATGGAAATTATGCAGGTTACTTAAGATTTCTGACACGAGCTCAAGGAGCAATGCCAGTTGAAAGAGCTCGCATTGCATCGAATGGATTTATGGGAGTGAATACAACCAATCCACAAACAGAACTCAATGTTATAGGATCAATTTCGGCTGGAAGAAACGTTGCAAAAGAACTTGGCACAATCATTAATATAAGTAGTAATCATAATGCACCAAGAAGCGGTGGTAATGTAATAAGTGGTCAAAAAAATTATGAGACTGGAAGTAACGATTGGCTCGCTGCAGGTGGTTCAAGGGTTAATGCTAATTTGACTATTGATTTAGGAACAGCAATAAGTTGCGATAGATTTGTTATCTATAATCAAAATGAATACGATCATTCCAACAGAGAAGTTAAGAACTTTACCCTTGAAGGTTCAAATGATAACTCATCTTGGACAACAGTTCTTGATGATGATTGTGGATGCTCTCACGGTCACGAACCAAATCCAGGTTTTAGTTTTAGAATTCCAGCAGGTAACATTTATGGAGTTGATGATAATGAAGGATTAAGTTATCGTTACTGGCGATTTACGATGAAGACCTTCCACGGTTCCGACTCTTATGGTGGTGTCACGGAGTTAGAATTATATCAAACAGGTACTTCTACTAATGGTGAACATGTTGGAAGTGAGGTTACAACAAGTTCTTTATCTGCTGGAGATGTTCATACTGAAAGACTTGATGGACTAAAAATGATAACCAGTTCAAAAGGTTTAAATATTCATACTGGTGAGGATGCTAGTGATACTTGGGAAATTACAGAGACGCAGACTAATACAAATGGTAGTTACTATGATAAAAGCACCATAAGACATAAGAGAGGTGTGATGGCAGTGTCATCCGCTTATAACACTGGAGACTTGTTTATCAGAATTGATAATCTATATAATTTACCTGGTAATGCTTGGTGGACTTTTGGAGTGTTGATTTTATCAGATGAAGTTGTAGGTACTTTGGCAGGTCATCACTCTTATGTGACTGCTATTAACATTCACGGTTTAGGTTCTTGGAGTTCTATCAGTAAACATGATATTAGAGGCACTATGACTGTATCAGTATCATCTCACGGATCTAATTTTATTGAATTATTCATAAACGTCAATGACAGTTCAAGAGGTCCTTGTACTGTTATATGTAACGGTGGTACTTTTGATCCACCTCGTATTTCTTTCCATTAATAATTATGGCATTTACAACAAGTTGGTCAGTAACTGACCTTGGTAACAAAAAATATGGAGACATCACAAATGTTGTGACTGTTGGTGTTAAATGCACAGTAAGTGAAGGTTCTTACAAAGGTGAGTGGACATCAAGTTTTAAAATTGGAACAGCTGATACAACTGCAGCAGGTTATATTGGATTTTCATCAATCACAGAAGCAAATTGTTTAGAGTGGGTGAAGGTTGCAATGGGTAGCACTGCAATGAGTGATGCTCAAGCATATGGTAAAATGATGATTGAAAATCAAAAATCAAATAGTAATAATGTTGGGGTGGTTACTAATACTATTCCTTGGTCATAAATAAGTAAAAAGTATATAGATGGCATTAGATAGATTGACAAAGGTAGATGGTGGCGGTATCAGCACGACTTCGGATTATCGTGTTGGTATAATTACTGCATCTAAATTTGTTGGTCCGTTTGATGGTTCTGGTGGTAATTTTTCAGGAGTAGTTACAGCAACTAATGGTGTTTTTTCTGGTAATATATCTGCGGTAGATGGAAATTTTTCAGGTAATGTCACGATTGGTGGAACCCTAACATATGAAGATGTAACAAATATAGATTCAGTAGGTTTAATTACAGCAAGAAATGGAATTGATTGTAATGGTGATATAGATGTAGATGGTCATACAAACTTAGATAATGTAAGCATCGCTGGTATAACCACGATGAGTGGAAATTTAAGTCTTGAAAGTACATATCCAAGAATATACCTTAAAGATACAAACCATAATCCAGATTTTTCTATACTAAACAATGATGGAAATTTAGGATTTCGTGATGATACCAATGGTGAATACAGATTACAAATTTTAGGAACAGGTGAAACTAAAGTATATCATAATTTAATTGTTGATAAGGATTTAGATGTAGATGGACATACAAATTTAGATAATGTAAGTTGTTCTGGAATATTAACTGCACAAAATTTTGATTATAAGACTGCTTCTAATATTAGAATTGGACAAAATGCTGCTCCTAATGTAACAATGAATAGAAACATTGCAATTGGAGATGATACCCTAAAAGTAGTTGCCACTCATAACAATATTGCAATTGGATATGCAGCAGGTGAGAGAAGTAGTACAGGTTCAGGTGGAAATGTTCTTATTGGTAGATTAGCGGGAAACTATCTCACCACTAGTTCTGCTACATTTATCGGTAATGCATCTGGTCGATATCAAACTGGAAATACTAACACAGCTGTTGGTTCTGCTTCATTACAAGGATCAAGTGGAGCAAGTGGTCAATCGAATACTGCGTTAGGATTCTGGTCACTACGTGAATCTACATCTTCTGATGAAAATACTGCGGCTGGTTTTCGTTCTTTATTAAATCTTACAAGTTCTTCAGATCAAAATACTGGGATAGGTGCATATGCATTACATAGCATAACTTCTGGTAGCAGTAAAAATACTTCGTTAGGTTATAGAGCTGGAGATGCTTTAGTTACAGGAAGTAATAATATAATTATTGGATATGGAGCAGACGCATCAACCACCACTACAAGTAATGAAATCACTCTTGGTGATGCAAATATCACACATTTAAGAGTACCAGGTATTGGAGTTAGTTTTAATAACACAGGTGGAACTCAACTTGGTATTATAACTGCAACTGATTTGGACATATCTGGTGACATAGATGTAGATGGTCATACAAACTTAGACAATGTAAGTATCGCTGGTGTAACTACATTTTCTACAAGTCCTGTAGTCCCTAATGGTACATATTATAAAGGTGTTATAAACAGTGGATCACAAGAAAAAATTGTAGGTGGATATATTAGTGGTAGCAATACGTTAAGACTCGGTGAGTCAATGTATTTGACAATGAATCCTGAAAGGTTAGGATTAGGAATAAATGATCCTCAAAGAACTCTACATCTATCTTCCAATAATACAGTTATTGCTTTAACTGATACCGCTGCTGGCACAAACCAAAAGACAAAATATATTTTATCTGACGCAGGTGTTTTTGCGGTTGGTAAACTCAGTGATGATTATAACACAGCAACAGAACACTTATATATTGATAATAATGGACTTGTAATTATTAATCGTGGTGGAAATGGTGGCACAGCAGATGTAAATGCTGATAATTTTGTGGTCAAAAATTATGATAGTAGTAGTTCTTGTGGAATATCAATTCTTAATGCAGACAATCAAAATTCAACACTATATTTTGGAAATGCAAGTGACACTAAACACGCAGAAGTAGTTTGGTCTGATGCAGCAAATTTATTCTTGATAGGAACAAGTAATGCTGGTGCTTCAATTAAATTTAGAGTTGCTAGTCAAAGTGATGCACTTACTATCGACTCAAATGGACATCTTTTACCAGGTTCTGCAGGTGCTCAGAATTTAGGTAGTACCACATTAGAGTGGGGTGATGTTTATATTGCTGATGATAAGAAATTACAGATAGGATCAAGTCAGGATCTGCAAATATATCACACAAATTCAGGGACTAGTTGGATAAGACATACTAATTCTTCTGAATATTTCATTCTTGAAGGAAATCAGATGGATTTCCGAGATTATGCTACTGGTGTTTATCGTGCTCGTATGGGCACTGCAGTACAATTATATTATAATGGCAATAATGTTAAATTAGCCACTACAAACACAGGTATCACAGTAACAGGAGAAGTCGCAGCATCACAAGACTATCCAGATATAGGTCCAACAGTAGATCTTAATTTTGCAGCAACAGAAAGTTTAGACCCAAGAATTGATTTTTATAGAGCATCAGCAGCAAGTTATATTGATCAAAACGGTAAACTTGTTCTTGTTCCTCCTAACACTCCAAGATTTGTTTATGATCAAACTACAAAAAAATGTAAAGGATTATTGATTGAATCTTCAGGAAGAAATCGTGTTAGCAGTTCAGGCACTAATGATGGTAGTGCCACAGCAGCTGGAACAGTTATTGGTAATGCATTTACAACTAATCAAGTATATCACGGAATTGAATTACCAACTGGTGAAATAGGAACAGTAAGAAAACTTGTTTCAAACAGTAGCGGAATGAGATATGGAGATTATGGTGGAACCGCTAATACATCATATACTGGTTCTGTCTGGTTGAGAGCAGTCAGTGGAACTGCAAACGTATACATTGATGTTAATGATACTAATACAATAAATCCTACCTTAACCGAAGAATGGGTAAGATATACTGTAACGTCTGCCACTAATAATAATTACAGATTTTTTGACATATATTTTGCTAATACTCAAAGCGTATATATGTATGGTGTGCAGTTAGAAGATAGTGCATATATGACATCTTACATACCTGTATATCCAAATATGTCTCATGGATTACGTGCTCCAGATTATGCAGTGATTGATGGGCAGAATTTTACTGATTTTTACAATCCAGATGAGAGTTCAGTTCTTGCGGTTGGAATGCCAAACAGACCTGCTTCTGCTCAAGGACAACTTAATATTGTACACATAGGTGATGATAATGAGGATGGTCATGGTATATTCAGAGAACACGGAACAAAAGATGTATGGTATCATATAAGAAATAACAACAATACTCCAAGCGGTGGTAACTTAAATCCAAGTGGTTTTGGTGATTGGGATGCAGGAGAGGAAGCAAGAATTGCAATTGCATTTAAGAGTGGTGATCAAGCAATTTCTGTGAACGGAGGTAATCAAATTACTGCAACTGTAACAAGTAATTATCCAACTGCAAATATTACAAAAATGTGGATAGGGTCTCATGGTACTGGTTCATTCTTTGAGGGAACTATAAGTCGAATTGCATACTATCCAAAAAAATTGACAGATTCTCAGTTGAACACCCTGACTGACTCATAAATATCACAGGAGAATAATTATCAATGCCTAATCTAGTCGGAATCGGAAATACTCAAACTCCCACCAACGCAATGTTGGGTGGATTAGCGTATCAGAATCCAAAAAATGCTACATTAGAGAGTGTAAATATAAAACATATTACTAAAATTAGTCAGACATTAAAACCTGGAACAACAATTGGTGGTATATATGTTTATGATACAAGTCGAGATTCGGATGGGGGAGCATGGAGATATCGAACTCAACATACATCATGGTATAATGAAACTTTAGGAACTTTACTTAGGGGTAATCGAAGAGAGTTTCCTGCTATTGCAATTCTTGTCAGTCTTGAGGGTGGAAATACTGATCATGGTGGTATTGGATATTGTTTTGATATTTACGATGCAGACGATCCTGAGTGTCCTTTATGGATGAGATTTCCAATTGAGAGTTATAGTACAAGTGCAAACTGGGCAACTCATTTAACAAGTCTTGGTAGAGTAACTTTTCAATCTTATTCCACTGGTCCAATCTGTGCTTTAAATGGACAAATATTCATAGGAAATTCATATGATGGTGGTACAAGTGGTGTTGGTTGGATGGTCAATATGATTAGTGAGAAAATGATTGATGTGATAAGGTACGGTGTTGCATCAAATCAATTTTATTACTTAGGTTCAGAAATATCAGCAAGAGGAGATGTTCCACGTAGTGACGATAATGCTAGAGGAGCAAAATATGGTGCTGGTGATAATCATACGTCAATGTCTAAAAGTGGAATAACAGGAAAACCTCTTGCAGGTGCTTGTGAAGATGTTGATATGTTTGTTGAACAATTTTCATCTATTGACGATGATACTGGATTACCATTTCCATCAATTGCTCTTGGTCTACGTGGTGGACTTTCAATTGTAAGAGGTCACGACAAAGGAGTTGATGATGACACCTTTGGTTCATATGGTGTTTATAAATGTAGTTTTGGACATAAAGGAGATTTAGCATATATCATTAGGAATGCTAATGTGGTTCAAAGTTACTATACACCACTTGGTGATGCAGGAATTAGTGGAAGTAAAACAGGTCAAGTTGGAGATAATAACCAAAACACAACCCTTTATTATCATTATAATCTATCAACGAATACAAATCCTACAATGGGTATTGTCTACTCTGGTTATGAAGATGTTCGACTTGTTCCAAGTCCTTATGGAGAATATGCTGATGATTTATGGTTAATTCCAAGTTCAAGTAAACCACTTAATTTTTATCTTGGTTCAGGTCGTGATAATACAAACCCAAATAATATGGGATCAATAGTTCATACAATCGCTGCTAATCTAATTACAGGATATATGCCAGGCGATTGTCAGATGGCAGTGATGGGTGAGTGTGCAAATGGTCCACTATCATTATATAATGGTGGATCTATCACAGAGCAATTACATTATGGAAATGAATTTGATTCAGATACTGGATTCAGTCATGTATCCACAGCCATTTCAAATGGATACTTATTCATGGCAGATGTAGGTTCTGCAAGAGCAACAAGAAATGTGTCAGGATTTTTAGTTTCAGGTAAAAAATATTATTGTCAATATGAAAGGGGAGAAAGTACTAATAATTTTACATTTGATGATGATGGTGCTGGTGCTGGTCTTGGAGGTGTAACAGACTATCATCAATCAAATTTCCAAGCTACTGGAACTTACGGATTTGTATTCACTGCAACTGGATCGAATCGACTTCGTATCATAAGAACTCAAACTGGTTCTGGTTCTAATATTACAGTTTTATATTTAAGAATTTATGATATCTCTGATGGAAATGCAAATGTTGCACAACAACATTCTTTACATCACGCATCATCAGGTGGTAAAAACTTTGGTTTTGCAGTAATTGGAACTCTTAAAAGAGAACCAGTTGCACCAGGTGCAGATTTGATGTGTTATAGTGGTTGGAGTGCCTCGAATTACTTAGTAAGAGGATACGATGATTTATCAGGTAATACTGATTATACTGATTATGGAACTAATGATTTTATGTGGCATTTCTGGGTATATCCAGGAGGAACATCAAGTCAGACATTAATTGGTGTTGGAGATGCACACCTAAACAATGGATTTAAAATTGGAATTTCACAAAACAATGGTGGTTTTTATTTGCAAGTTGGTTACTTAGGTGTAAGTAATAGTTTCGCAAGCACAAATAGTATATATGCAGCACTAAATGGGTACCAATGGAATTGTTGCACTGTTTGGAAAGTAGGTGATACTTTTAGATTGTATATAAATGGGCAATATTATGGATCAACATTTGGTGCAAGCAGCATTAACTGGTCTACTAAATGGGGTAATGGAACTGGTAAACCTATCACTACAATTGGTATGAGAGCAGGTGGTATTGCTACTGGAACCAGTATAGAAGCAGCTCATTCAAGTACGAAACTAGCATTAATAAGACATGGAAGAACACCAGGATATGGTGCTGAAGGTTTTGACGATGAGAAGATTAGAATGATGTACGAAGATGAAAAACAACTATTCAGACCAAATGCTCAATGCAGTCTCGGTGGTTCAACATCAACTACAAAGGCAATTGATTATGATCATTCAACTGATTTATTACATGTTGTCACTGACAGTGAACGTGCTGCATATCGTAGATTAGTAAGAATAAATAGAGTGGCAAGGACAAATTCATTAGTTTATCCAAAGATATCTGCTGAAGGTGGAGTTGTTGTGGAGGTGGTACAAGACTAATGGTACACATAAACGTAACTAAAGAACAATTTAATTTAAGAGAGACACTCACTCGCTTAGATACTGAGAAAATACCTTATGAGAAAATGCCAGTTGGTAGTGTAATTCAGGTGCAGCAACATCATTTATATGGATCTGGTCAAGTTAACACTACCAGTAGTTCCTTTCAAGACAGTGGATTGTTTATTGATTTTCATCCAAAATTTGCAAATAGTCGTCTTTTGGTAACTTGCGAGTTTAACGCACAATCTGGTNNTNNANCTAATAGTGGGATAAGATGGTCAATATTCAGAAATATAGATGGAACAGCAACTACTTCATCTCCCAGTGTAAATCTATTGTCAAATGCAGCACAGTCAATGAGCATTTCATATTTAGATGTAAATGGTTATATTCATGAAGGAACATCATTAACTATAGAAGATAAACCAAAAACAATTAAAANAGTTCAATANAGATTNTTNTTNTTCTCTCATAATGGTAGTGNAANTGTTGGTGTTGCCAGAGATTGGGGTGGTGCACACTTTACAGTAATGGAGGTTAGAGAATGAGGGAACCTTATATAGTTAGTGCCTTATTAGCACTTAAACCTGGTGCTGAATGGACAACCAGAGGAGATAATTATTCTGATATTGAATGGTTAGACAAATCTCAAACAATACCAACAGAGGAAGAATTAAATAGTAAAATTTCTGAATTACAAACAGAAGAACCTTTCAGACTTTTAAGAAAGGAGAGAAATAGATTAATTGCTGAGACTGATTGGACACAACTTAAAGATATTGATTTAGATATTATTCGTGAAAGAAATTGGAAAAATTATCGTCAAGCACTAAGAGATTTACCTGCTAATTCTAATCCAAAACTTAATAGTAATGGTGATTTAGATATGTCATCTGTAACCTGGCCAGATAAACCCTCATCATAAATAGTCAAAAAGTAATATGGCAATTACCATCAGTGGCGAGAATAATAATGACAAGATACTGGCATCTGATGGTGTTATAGATCAGATATCTGGTATTAATATTGTTGGATTATTAACTGCTGGACATATAAATGTTGGAAGTAATATTCAATTAGGAAATGCAGGTATCATAACTGCCACAACTTTTGTAGGTAATGTAACAGGAAATGTAAATAGCACATCACCCCTTCTTCTACAAACAGGTGGTTCAGAAAGATTTAGAATAACAGGTAATAATGAATTAGGAATTGCTGGTGCAAACTATGGATCATCAGGTCAGGTATTAACAAGTGGTGGTTCAGGAAGTGCAGTTTCTTGGACAACAATTCCAAACCAAGTTACAATTACAGGCAATGCATCCAACAGAATAATCACTGGTGGTAGTGGTGTTAATTTAAATGCAACAGGAAACTTTACTTACGATGGTAATCAACTTCAGGTATATGCACAAACAGATGATACAGACTGTGTTTTACATTTAGTTGGTAAGACTGCTAGTGGTGGTGTTGGGCAAGCTGGAAGGACAGCAATCATAGCAGAGTCTACAAATAATAGTAATGGTCAATCTTCAATGCATTTTAGAACTAGAAATAGTTCTAATGCTCAAATCATTGGAATGACTATAGATGGTAATCAGAGTGTAGGTATTGGAACTCAATTTCCTGCTTCACAGTTAAATTTGAAATTATCTTCAAGAACTTCAGGTTTTCGTATCACTGATTCAAACTCAACTGCTGACTGTTTACGAGCAGGAGCTCAACCAGATGGAGATGGATTGTTACAATTAAGAACAACTAGTGGTTCGGGTCCTGTTCTCTTTGATGCTTCAGGTGTAAGTTACATAGTTGGTGGCAATTTTGGAGTGGGCACTAGTTCGCCTACTAGATCCTTCCATGTAAAAGGAATGGCTTCTGGTAATTCTACCAATAGAATGGTGATTATCGAATCTACAGGTACTGCTGGTTCCTTCATTGCTTTTCAGGATGCAAACACTACAGATGATTCAAAATGTAGAATTGGAAGTATTGGTGGAAATAATATTGGAATAAGAGGTGATGCACATTATTTCCAAAATGGTGGTGGAACAAATAGAATGGTCATCGACTCAAGTGGTAATATTGGAGCTGGTGGTATAACATCACCCCTATGGACATCAGGTGGAGGAATACATCTGAATGATAACTATGGTATTGGATTTGGTGATGGTGGAAGTGGTAGACCTGATTTCCAGTTAATGGTAACAGATGGATCAAAATTAGAATTTAGATGTGGTTTTGGTGCTGATACTGCTGATATTTCTATGGACACAGGTGGTAGGTTACTAATTGGTACAACTTCTGCATCTATTTCGAGTTCAGAATTATTTGAAGTAAAATCAAGTGCTACTGGTTTTTCACACTTCAGAAACAATAGTTCAAGTTATGCTCCGATTTATATTGATAATGAATATTCAGATACTGGGTTTGCTCCATTACTTACATTTACAGATGGTGGTGGAAACAGAGGAGGAATAGGTCAAGATAATACTGATCTTTTAAGAATAACTGGACAAGGTGGAGTATCAATTTATACATCTGGTACGCATGGTAGTGGAAATGAAAGACTTCGCATCATGACTGATGGTGAATTAAGATTATTAAGTGAAAATGGTAATAGTTCGGACACTCCAGGAATAAGATTTAGAGGTGGAAGTAGCACACAAAAAGCAAACTTTGCAAGAATTCATTCTAGAATGGTAAGTAACTGGGGAGGACAGTTACAATTTAAAGTCAAAAATGATAATGGATCTTTATCTGATGCTTATCAAACAGCGATGATAATGAATCATAACGCTCATGTTACAAAACCAAACCAACCATCTTTCCATATTGGTTCTCCTTATAATTCTGGTATGAGTTCTGGTCAAGTATGGAAAAGTCATTCAAATGCAATCTTTAGTAATGTCGGAAGTCATTATAACAATAGCACTGGTAGATTTACTGCACCTGTAGATGGGCAATATTTCTTCTTCCATTGGGGAATGTCAAATACATCAGGACAAACTAATGATGTATACTCAAGAAAAAATGGTTCTCGTGATCAAATAGGTACTTCATATAACCAGGCTAGTGGTGCAGGACATAACCAATTTGGTTGTTCATATATAAGAACTTTATCTGCTGGTGATTATGTGGACGTATATGTCTCTAATGGAAATACTTACGCTACTACTGATGGTAGACACGGTGGTTGGGGTGGATGGTTAATAGGATAAATAGTCAAAAGTCTTTAAAATTATGATACACACAAGTTACACAGTTGGAATAACCACGGGTGAATTTAAGGCATTACAAACTGTAATGGTTGATCAGAATGATTGGATTGAAAATTTCATCACAAATCGTGCTAGATTAGCAACTATTGAAATTACTAATAAATACACACAATATAAGATTGATAGAGGAGAAGCTATAACTGCAGTAGGAAGCACTGCCATAATTGAGGCAGCAATATCCGAAGGTGTCGTTGGTATTGCAACATAAATAACTAAAAATAATAATGGCAAAAAACAGAGAAGCATCACAATTTAATTCGTTAGTAAATGTTAATGATACGACTGGTCAGGTTGGCATTGCGAACTCTGTTGGCATCAACACTACGACACCACAAGGAAGTTATGCATTATATGTTCAGGGAACAACTAATGTTACTGGTGCAATAAATAGTGAGACGGATGTACAAGTAGGTGGAACAAGTGTTCTTACAACAGCACAAAATGATGCAGTCGCTCTCGCAATAGCACTAGGATAAAACATGGCAAATACCTTTAAATTAAAAACAAAAGCGAATGTAGGTATCACAACTCAGAATGTTTATGTGGTTCCCAGTGCAACAACAACTGTTGTTATTGGTATTACACTGGCGAACACATCAGGATCTGGATGTATTGTTGGTGTTGGTATAACACGTCCTTCAGCAGATGATGTAAAAGTATTAAAGAATGTTCCTATCCCACAAGGATCATCACTCGAATTTATGGGAGGTAATAAAGTTGTTTTAGAAACTGCGGATACTTTAACTGTTAACAGTGATACGAATAATAGTATTGATGCAACTCTAACAATAATGGAGATTACCTAATATGGCACTAACCCGAATTACGAAGGGTGTCATAAAACCCAATGAGAATTACGATACACATAATATAAATTCTACAGGCATAGTAACTGCAACTAAGTTTGTTGGTCCGTTTGATAATATAAATGTCTCTGGTGCTGCAACCTTTACTGGTAATGTCACCATAGGTGGAACTCTAACATACGAAGATGTAACAAATGTAGACTCAGTTGGTATAATTACAGCACAGAAAGATATTCATGTCGGTGCTGGAGTTTCTGCTGTTGGTGTAGGAACTTTTGGTAGTTTAGATATTGGTGGAGATATAGATGTAGATGGTCATACAAATTTAGATAATGTTAGTGTAGCTGGTGTCATTACTGCAACAGGTGATATTAATGCAAGTAATTTAACTCTTACAGACAATAACCCAACAATCACTTGGATTGACACCGATAATAATCCAGATTTTAGAATAGAAGTTAATGGAGGAAATTTCACTCTACACGATATAACAAATGCTGTTAATAAATTTGAGATTACACCTGCTGGTAATATTGAATTTGTTGGAAATGTTGATTTTCTTAGTGGTGGTGTTGATATAACAGGAAATACCACAATGAGTGGAGACTTAGATGTAGATGGACATACAGAATTAGATAACTTGAGAGTATCAGGAATTGCAACTGTGCAAAGTAATCTTCATCTTCCTGATGCTTCTAAACTCCTGATGGGTGATAACAATGAATTTAGAATATATCATAATGAATCAAATTCATTGAATTACATTGTCGCTCAAAATAACGGACCACTTTTACTCAGAAGTAGTAACGCAGATATGATTCACTGTTCTCCTCAAGGAGCAGTCACGCTAAAATATGACGGTACTACCAGAGCAGCTACATCATCTTCAGGATTTGATGTTAGTGGTACTTTAAATGTAACTGGTATATCAACTTTCGCTGGAGCGATTGATGCAAATGGAGACTTAGACGTAGATGGTCATACAAATCTAGACAATGTAAGCATCGCTGGTGTTACCACGATGGGTCAAACAACAATATTTACTACAGGAGGATCAACACTACTTCTAAAAGACTCTGACTCAACCAATCCTGCTGATCGAAGTGGTATTGCCTTTGTAGATCAAAATAATACCCAAACTGCTTTTATTGGAAAAGCATCGGCTTCTGATGCTGTTCTTACAATTAATAATACAAATACAATCAATCCAATTAGATTAAAGGTAAACAATACAACAAGACTTGAAGTTGGAAACGCTGGTGTTTATGCGACAGGAAGTTTAAGTGCAACAGGAACTCTAACTGCTGGTGGTACATTATACATCCCTGATGAAATTCAACACTCTGGTGATGCAGATACAAAAATAAGATTTCCTTCCAATGATACCATATCATTTGAAACTGCTGGTGGTGAAAGAATTAATATCAACTCAACAGGTAGAGTGACATTTAGTGGTCAAATTTTCCAAGCCAATACATCCACCACATTATTACCAACAGGTGATAACTATGGTACTTATGCATACACACAATACCCTCACGAATTAGTTATAGACAACAATGCTACTGGAACACAAGGTTCTTTTGCTGGTATATATTTTAATGCTGGAGCAGATAGTGATGGTAGTAAAGTAGGTACAGCGAGAATTAGTGCGGTTGAGACAGGTAACTATAAAGCAGACTTAGTATTCAGCACAAGAAATACATCATTTACAGAAAAACTTCGCATCAAAGCAAACGGTTATGTTGGAATCAATACTGATAATCCTGCTAGGTATTTGCACATCGTTGGTAATGATGGTCCTACTGGTGCAACATTAGGTAATAGTGATACTCAGTTAGTTCTTGATAATAAAGGAGTTAATGGTGCTATCATAGAGTTCCTTAGTGACACTAATGGTGGTGGACGACTTCAATTTACTGATACCGATGGAATTAATAGAGGTAGATTGGAATACGTGCATAGTAGTGACACTATGAGATTTCATACTATGGGTGGTGAGAGACTTGTCATTTCATCTTCAGGTCAACTTACGGTTTATGGTGGTGCTAATAATACAACTCTCGTATTAGAGGCAGACACTAATAGATCAGCAAGTTTAAGAATAAAAAATAATGGCACTGAATATGCTTCGTTCCAAGCTGGGCCAACTACCACTGATCAATCACTACAAATTATCAGATCTGGAGACAACCCGATAAGATTTGTAAATGGATCAGGTGGGACTGAAAATCTTCGCATTGAGTCAAATAGTAGAGTCAATTTCCACACTGGAAATAATGATATGACAAATCCAGATATTGGTGGTGGTACTTCTGGTGTAAGTATTAATAAAAATACTCTGGGACAAATCTATGCTTGTACAGATAATGCAAGCAATACAGCAGCAAATGATTATCAAACTGTTTGTTTAAATGTTTCAAGAAGAAACACATCTGGAGACGGTCCACAAATAGCATTAGATAGAGGTGGATGGATAAAAGCATCTATCGCAGGTCTTCAAGGTAGTAACACTGCAACCAGTGGACCAGGAATTTTTGCAGTTTATACACATGATTACAGTTCAGGTCAAAATGTAAGAACCGAAAGAATTCGCATTTCTGGTTCAAATGGTAATGTTGGTATCAGTGATGATCAACCTAGTAGTATTCCAAGAAAACTTTGGATATATGAGGGCAGTAATGATCCTTATGTAAGAATACAAAGGGGTTCCACCAGTTCTGTAATTATGGGTGGATATGAAATCGCATCAAGTAATGGTAATGGTAATAATGTTTTATCAACCATGTATACGAGAGCTACTGCAAATAGTGGAACTACAGGTGCTACTATATTCCAAGTCAGAGATCAAGCAAATAATTACGAAATTGTACGTTTGTGTTCACAAGCCCAAGGTGCTGTTCAGGGTAATAGAATGCTCGTAAATGGTAATCAAGTTTGTGTATTTGGTAGTCCTCATGGTACATCAGGAACAGCGGCTAGAGATGGTAATACAACTACTTACAATACTGTATATGAGCATTCAAATAGTTCATATAGAACAAGTGACAACGGTATGTTTGGTGGATATTTTGTAGTAGGTGGTAATGCTAATTATTGGTATCCTGTATGGTTTCAACAACCTACGAACTGTCCACCTCAAGAATTATGGATAAACAAATATGTTCATAACTATGCAACTTGGGATGGATCATTATTCTTCAGAGCAACTTTATGTGGATCAGGATATGGAGCATATGCAACTCAACACCGTGTTCATTACTATAGTTCTTCCTCAAAAGAATTTATAGGTAAAATAATCTACACTGGACATAATAATGCATATCTGGTATGTTGGATGCGAGGTGGTGGTCGCTCTTATGGTTGGGGAACAGTTGGTGGTAATGGTATACGGGTAAATGTGGGAGATGACGGTAACAGTCATAACCTTGGACCAGGTAATACTTCTGAAACCTATATCACTAATAATCTTACAATACCTCAAGGTTATGAACAAGCAATGACTACATCTGGTCAACATCAACAATCAGATGGATTTTAATTAGGAGATTATTATGACTAAAAAGTACAATTTCTACAAATACATTGACACTCCTGCAGGAATGTGGGAAGGTAATATGACAACAGTAATTCATTCATGGAAAAATCCTGAGACAGGTGAAGATTTAATATATCTTCCTTATCTTTATTTTAAGGAAATGCATAATTGGACAGAGGCACAATTTCTTGAAGCCTATAAACCAGATATGTGGGGAGAAATCCGTGAAAAGAGAGATGATTTGTTATTAGAAACTGATTGGACACAAAACCCTGATGTTCCAGATGCAACGAAGGCAAAATGGCAAGCATATCGTCAGGCACTTCGAGATGTTCCATCACAAACTGATCCATATAATATTACCTGGCCAA
>FUFK010896298.1_pt1 | contig 51792 bp, 63 predicted proteins | sample 1021851 | NCBI WGS metagenome assembly FUFK01 (sample SAMEA51879418, study PRJEB19060) | metagenome | reverse complement strand
AACCTGTCCCTGTGCGTTGTCCCTGCACGAAAACCTCTACACGAAATTTCATCGATATTACGAACGGCTCACAGAAATGTGAATACGTTAACGTGTAGTCTGACATGTTAGACCTAGCAGATTGCTAGACTTGAAAGGAAACAATTATGGAAACAATATTAAAAGAACTTAAAGCTGTTCTTACATTCTATGGTTTACCCCAAGAAAACGTAGAACAATTTGAGCGTATTTTATTAGACCAACTCGAAGAGAATGCTGACGAAGTCAGAGATTACTTAGAGTATCATTAATAGCTAAGCTATCTACAGAAACTGATACGTTTACAGTCCCCTGTTGTTACGTATAAGCAAGTAGGTAGCTTGTAGCACATGAGATAGAACTAGCTGACCTCTCGCTTAGACTGGTCAAAGTATGATAACGAACTAAGGCATACACGAAGTCAGTTATCTCAAATTGAGTTCATTTCATGGATGTCTTGTGTGCTACAAGCTATCTATGTAAGTTCACAAGTCAGGAACTCTTCGGAGGAAAAGTGATATAAACAAAGTTAACAACTAATTCCTGTTTCACTCGCTTACAGTAGGTAGCTTGAAGATAACGGCTGAACAGTCTTAGTTTAAGTACGGACGCAGACATTTATCGTTTAGAGATAAACGGACTATGCATAGGTAAGCCACATGTTTTGCTGTCGTGGAGTAAGTAAGCTAGTTATCTTCAAGCTATCTATCACGAGGGCGTGATGGGTTTAGTATCAAGAGTTAAGAATTAATTCCTCTTTCGCTTGATAAACGAGGGTTCAACTCCCTCCACGTCCACTTATGAATATGAAAAAATTAACAGAACAATATTGGTGGTACAAAGGACTACTAATAACAAAAATTAATAACTTACACGCACGTGTACACATCTCATCATGGGAAAAGTGTTACGATTGGTATTCATACCAAATCGAATTGTGCTTACAGTATTGGGAAGAAATTTAATATATTTTTATATGATATTTATGAATATAAAAATAATTACGAAAGGAAAACATGCTAGTAATTGACGAAAACTATGAGCCAACTCATACCTATACAGTACAAACTGATGTTTGTATCAACTGTGGCGAACTCGGTAGAGTTATCGTAGATGCACAAGGTCTGTTCATGTACAATCAAGGTAACTTGATACAAGACTGTTTTCCCAAGATGCCGAAAGAACTAAGAGAACAGCTCATGACAGGCACACATCCACAGTGTTTCGAAGAAATGTTTGCAGGACTAGACGAGGAGATATTTTAATGGATATTAAAACAATTATGCAAAAACTTGACAGACTAAGCGACCAAGTTGCTGTCTTAGGTAAAATACAACAGGTACTATTGCAAGAAGTATTAGACTTATCGCCTAACCGTAAGGAGATGATGCTTCACATTATGTCAAGCACACTTGCTGTTGATAGTTTGCGTAACGAGTTCACAGAGTACGCAATGGAACAAGATAACGACGCTTTGAAAATACTATCTATGGAAATTAACGACATAGCAGACAGATGNAAAGAAGAAGCTGAAATCTTAAAAGATTTAGATTTCGAAATGGAGGACGAATGAGAAGACCAAGAACATCGTGGACAGTTGACAATCTTGCAGATTGGTTAGCTAAGTACGACACAATACACAAGTCAGGCACTATGCGAGACGCATACAACTACGAGACATGGAAACTTATAGTACAAGACGTAGCTTTAGACTATGCAGATAGTCTTAAAGAGGAGGAATAATGGATTTAATTACAGTATCAGGAACTATTACTATCAACGGTGTTGATAGTAAGTTTGAACTTAGCAATGAAGTAAATTCAGTAGGCTGGATGCAATGGGGTGCAACGCAACACAGGTTAGCTACAAGCATGGACATTGTACAAGCATTTGAAGACGAATTAGTTAACGTAAAAGGATTTTACGAGGAGGAATAATGGAAAAACAAACTAAGTTTGACTACGACTTTGAGGAATACTCACAGGACAGTAGGCATTGGTTGATTACATCAACTAGAAGATTAACTGAGAATGAATTGCTTGACCTATGGGGTTACGGATTTCATTTTAATGAACACAGTATTGAAGTTATCACACTTGATGACGGACATAAGGTAGAGGTAGCGTTCAGAGGTACAGAGTACGGAGACGATACACAATGCAATTACTCAGGCGATTTTGTTTTAGAAATACCTGCACATGAGGAGGAATAATGGAAGAATTTGAAACATTAACATTAGATGAAAAGATGCTTATCTTTTTAATGCGAAAAGAAAAGATAAATCCTGCATCAGTATTTGTTGGTTTATCCAATCTTGTAGAAAACGAGGAGGAATAATGGCTGAAGAATTATATTATCTTAAATATACAGCAGAGTACGAAGCATACATACCTGCTTCTAGTACAACAGAAGCACTAGAAAAAATTAATGAAATCACAGATTACGGTACAAAAAACATGAACTCCGTTAGATATAACGAGGGTGGTTGGGACGTACACGAGGAACTTGGAGAACTCATAGAGTTAGACCAAGATAATCCTGACGAACGTGATGATTTTAATACACATAAGACTGCATACGGACGTGGACACTACGGCGAAGCCGACTATGGTGTTTGGTTCGATGCCTAACAGAAAGGATATTATATGGCAGGTTACAAAAAACCTAGAAAATATGATAACTTAGAAGACCGTGCTATTGCACGTAAAATATGGAAGAAACAAATTACACAACAGAATGTTGAAAGAGCAGAAAGATATGCATCTTTCNAACGTGTAATTGACACGCACAAAAGTATGTGCTTAACAGAGAACGTAACAAATCAATTCATTGTAGAACCTATGGGTTCTAGCTTTGTACACTTCTTACTTAACAAAGCAGAAAATGTTATTGACATTGACATTCTAAAGAATGGCGATGACCAAACAGGTGTACTTGTTACACTCAACGCAGAAGATAGCTTCCCTACTTCTATATACAATGTATATAAGGAACTATCTCAACAATTAGTTGTACCAACTATAACATTAGTTGACTAAACTAGAATTACCTACCGTAACTACGCAAGTAATTACGACCATACTACGTGATATGGGTGCCTCCGTATCACGTAGTGTAGGTAGCTTGTAGCACATAGGACGCAGAAGAACGTTCGCTAACTAAGAGAGACTGAGACTGTGTGTTACAAGCTATCTATGATAGAAAGGAAAATATGAACATCAAAGAAATAGAACCTGACAAACAAAGTAGAGAACTACTTTCTAAGTTAGGTGTAACTATGTTAAAGAACGAACCTGAATTGTGGGTACGTGGTACATGGTTAGACGAAAACAAAACAACTACATGGCGTAACATAGGTATTACATTAAGCACAGGCGAGGTTGACAAGTCAGTGTTATATCTAAACATTCGTTTAGGTAGTGATAACAGCGATACTGACAGAACTTTATCAATACCTTTGGTAACTAATTGGAAAGTTGTAGATAATAATGTGCAATTACTTGCACCATTACATCACTACATTGTAGAAATTATGAACCAACACTTTCAAGAAGTTACTTCTTCAAGGGAGGAAGAATGAAAATACATGACATGGCAACAGGTAAAGTTGTAGAGACTACACCTGAGGAATTTATGAAACATATTGCACCTCAAATTCAAAAGTATAAAGAGTTTCATCAGAGACTTGCTGAACTAGAAGAGGAATAATGGATTATAAATATAATAAATCAAACCATTGGAAGTATGAAAAAGACTTTAGAGGCATGACTTTACATGCTAATTCTCAAAGAGAGTTAGTAGAAATGGCTCTGTACTTTGCTAGAGAGCAAGGAATACCTGTCTCAACACTAGAGTTTGTGTACAATTTACACGTTACACGGTTCGGTGGACACTTATTTGACTTGCGTAAAGCAGGTTGGGTTATAAATACAGACACAAAGAAGTTAGAAGACGGTAGAACAGGTAACATTTACACACTTGTTGCAAGACCTGACGAAGACTTAAAGTTATTTTCAGAAAAATAAACAATAATGTTTGAAATGCTAAGATAAAAGCATGGAAGATATAGATAAACTGCTTGAAAAAGCAGAACACGGAAAGGAATATCCACGTTGGTGGGGAGAATTACCCCCTAAAGCACAAGAGTTTCTTTCTGTGTTAAGAACTAGGGTTGCAGAAAAAGACATAGATAATTTTAATATATCTATGATTACAAAAATACTTAAAGAAGAGTTCGACGTAAAGATTAGTTACTCAGCTATACGTAGATACTTAATTGGCGATACGTATGGCAAGTAAGAAAACTCTTGAAGAGTTATTAGCACAAGCTGAGAGCACACAAATACACGAACTCAAACAAACAAACTTAAAACTTTTGAAACAGCTTGAAAAAGCTAAGGATAAGAAAGCAGACCTGATAGACGCAGTCTTTGATGCCTGTAAAAGTGGTATCATGTCTCTTGAAATTCCTAATATTCCACCACCTACACATACACGTACACGAAAAGGTGGAGAAGAAATAGCTGTTGCATTATTAAGCGACATACAGTTAGCTAAAGTTACACCTGATTACAGTACAGAGAAAGCTGAAGAACGTGTACTTAGATATGCAGATAAGATATGCGAACTCGCAGCAGTGCAACGTAAATCACACCCTGTTAATAAGGTTGTTGTATTAGGTTTAGGAGATATAGTCGAGGGAGAACTTATCTTTCCTGGACAAGAGCACTTAATTGATGCATCACTGTACGCACAAGTTACAGTAGATGGACCACGAATACTTACAGGGTTCCTTAACAAACTCTTACACGAGTTCAAAGAAGTAGAAGTACATTGGGTTATAGGTAATCACGGTTCATTAGGTGGTAGGTCAAGAAGAAACTATCATCCTGAAAGTAACGCAGACATGATGCTTGGTAAGATTTTAGAACAGTTATATAGCAAACAGAAAAGAATTAGTTTTCATTTACCTAATCTAGCGAACGAAAGAAATTGGTACAAAGTTGCAGACTTAGGAGACAAATGTAAATTCTTTATGTTTCACGGAGACCAAGTCAGAGGTCATGGAGGTTTTCCATGGTATGGATTTGGTAAGAAAATATTAGGTTGGAAAGCATTAGCATCAGCAGGAATGATGGAAGATTTCGATTACGCAGTAGCAGGTCATTACCATACACCGAACACTCAATACATTAATGATGTTAGATTGTGGGTAAATGGTAGCACTGAAAGTTACAATACTTATGCACAAGAACAACTAGCATCTATGGGAAGACCTTGTCAGTACCTACTCTTTTGTAAAGACGGTAGTGGCGTAACAGCAGAATATTTAGTAAAACTAGAAAAATAAAGAAAAACATATATATAATCACATTATGACAGATAATAATGTCAAGTCTAAATGGCGTATAGACAGCATAGAGTACAGTGGTACAGGAGATATACCATTATTTATTCTACGTAATGGGGACAAGATAAGATTTATACCTATCGAAAGAGGTATAACAAAACTTGATACGCTTATAGACTTAGAAGAAGAATAATAATTATTATAATATAGTTTGTATATAGTAGAAACTATATTATAATGGGCACACTATCAGAAAGGAAATATGAAATACAAATATGGTAATCCATCTTCGTATGTAGAAAAAATATATAATCAACAATCAGCAGATAAATCTGTATTTGATATGGTTATACAACTAGATGACAACGCAGAGATTAGAGAATACATGCACGTCATTGAAAGCAGACACGCACAGTACGCAATATTTATTGACGCATTCAGAACTGCATTTCCTACAGACGCAGACATAACTAAATATCGCACAGAATATTATGACATGATGGGTGGTAAAGAAGCAGTTGAACAACGATACAAAGGTGGTGCATTAGACGAAGATGCATCAGATTATTACAGAGAGGAGTATGGCATTGAGTTGTAATTTAGGAGTATCACGGTACGCAAAAGACGTACATGAACAAGATGAATTAATAACTATTGGACACAAAAGCATACCAATAATTGCTATTGCACGTGCTTTTGGTAAGACCACTATTACATTTGGAGATGAAAACAATCCAAAACAAAAAGTATTTGCTAATACAGACAACGTAGTTGTTAATGAAAAAGTTTATAAAGCAAGAATAAAGGCAGGTAAATAATGTCTGCTTATGTCAAAGGTAGTAAGAAACCTCTTGGCAGGAAAAACAAAGTTTATGAAGAGGGACGTGTGTGTGATAACGACACATGCAACGTAACTATAAGTAAATATAATAAAAGTAAATTCTGTTACTTCCATTCGCCAGTTACACGTGGTCGAATANGAGGTCAGCANAAACGATAGGAGAAATATGAAAGAAGAACACTTCGACAATACAGCAGAAGCAGTTGATGAAGTACCTAAGGGTGGTTCAGGTAGAAAGAATACTATTTTTACTGACGATACATTAGCAAAAATGATATTGAATACTGACCAATGGTTCAGAGTGTTTCATTATGTAGGTCCAAACTATGTAAAAACAATAGGAACACTTAACTCATCTGCATCGTATTGGAGAAATAAATTACGAGCTCAGGGTTATATGATGGAATATCAAACACGTCAGGACAAAGACGAGCAGTATGCAACTTTGTACGCAAAGGTAACACCTGTGCAGGAAGATATATTGTAATGACACCAATTAACATTGATGACATTATATATTTAGCAAAGATTGCTTATCAACAAACAGCTAATGCACAAGAAATAGAAGAACAATTTGATGATGACATCCTAGATTTTATGGATGGATTAGATATAGAAGAAAAGGAAGACTTGTTTCTTAAACTAAGTCATCTATCTTCTGCCTTTAACACAATCAAGAAGCTATTTCAACAAACTATGGCAAAAGAATTGCCTGAGAACGGTGGTGTGCGTGGACATTCGCTAGTATTTAGAAGAACAAGCAAACCAAAGTTCGTTGTTAAAGAGATGGGTATGTTAAAAGAATATCTTAAAAGAGATTGGGATGAAGTATTTCGTGCAGACAACTCTACGTTACGTAGAACTGCACTCAAAGCTATAGCTGAGAAGAATGGAGATAATCCTGACGAAGTTATAGAAGAATACTTTGACATTGAGTGGTCAGAACCACAGCTTACAATATCAGCTATCAGTGCTAGTCCTAAGCACTATGCAGATAGAGCAGTAGGCGAGATGTACAACCCACACGAAGAGGAAAGGAATACAGATGGCTAAGTTCAACTTAGAAGACTACGAAACCGTAGAAGAACGCTTGAAGAAATTTTGGGCAGACTATCCTAATGGTCGTATATACACAGAAGTAGTACACATAACCGATGATGGTTCATGTGTAACTATTAGAACACTAGGTTACAAAGACATGGAAGATGTCAACCCTGTTGCTACAGGTATAGCACAGGAGACTAAAGGACAAGGTGGATTTGCTAACGCAGATGCTTGGATGGAGAACTGTGAAACATCGAGTATAGGGCGTATGTTAGCGAACTGGATGTATCAAGGTTCAGACAAAGCACGACCAAGTCGTGAAGAGATGTCTAAATCTGTAAAGCCTGAACCACCTAAAAATGCTATGACTATGTCAGAGGTAGATACACTAGCTAACAATATGTTAACTGACCTTACACCTGCACATAAGAAGAAAGCATTAGACATGGCTAACTCTTATGCAAAACTAAAGAAGTTTCCATTGAACAAAACACAATGGACAGACGAACAGATTAACACATACCTGGAACAGGTAGAAAAATTTATGTCTGAGGAATTAAAACCTGCTGATACTGTTGATGAAGCTATAAATTCTGTATTTGATACAGAAGAAATTACAGACAAGATAATGGACAATATGAAAGAACCTAGTTCTATTCCTAGAACAGACTTAACATGTCCATTCTGTAGTGGTAAGGTATTTGATAACAGAACAGATAAGTTAAAACCAACAAGTCCTGACTTCAAATGTGGTGCTAAGAGTGTATCAGAATGCTCTGCACACACAGGTAAGTTCTCTAAGAGTTGGTGGATAACTGACGATTTACCTGAAGAATGGAATATAGCACCGTTCTAATGGCTAAAAGAAAACGTAGTGTAGCATCTAGGCGAGGGCGTAACAACAAAGCTAAAGGTCGTAAGAAACAATATATGGCTATGCGTAAGTTGTTAATACCTGAACCTAAGTTGCAACACTTACGTGCTCACGAAGAGGGTTGGATGGATGGTTGGATGCGTGTAGAAGTTAAAGCAGGTCAACAAGTACAGACACTGTGGAACAGATACATGAAAGCAAAAGAACAAAGTGATACTAACTTACCTGATGATGAAAGACCTTTTGTATTTGTAGCTATGCCTGACGGCATGTCTAATGGTCTTGTATGCGTAGCACTAGATGATGTTGATGAGTTTGTAGCTGCGTATGGGTTACAAGCTAGAGGTATTAAACGTACAGAAATGAGAGACAATTATGAGGAAGAAGAATAATTTTAATTTTTATAAGCTATCTGATTTAAGATTACGACTAATATTTTTATATAGAATATATGCAGAAGAATTAATGAGATGGCGTTGGAGGAGATATAAATGAATAGACAACAAAGAAGAGCAGCTAAATCTAAGAAGAAAAATCGCTATACAGGATTAAGTAAACTTAACCATACTTCTACATTTGGCTCACGAGTATCTAACGGCTCGTGATTGAAACAGTCTTAATGTGCGTCATGCCGTATTTACTTACGGTAGATAACGTTAAGGAATACCATATATGCATCCAAGATGCAGAAAAAATAGAGTATGTTGCTGATTGGTTGCCCACNGTCAGCACATACTTTGAAGATGAAGACATAGCACAAGCTATGTTAATTATTTATTGTGAAAGTTCAGGACGAAGTAATGCAATAGGTCGTAACACCAATGGAACAAAAGACATTGGGTTGTGGCAATGGAATGATAATACATTTAGTTGGCTTGAAAATAAACTTACACGAATGAAAGGGAGTTGGAATAGGTTTGACCCTGTATTTTCTACACGATTAGCAAGTTGGTTAGTGTATAACGATGGTTGGCATCATTGGAATAGCAGTAAACATTGTTGGGGTAGTAGATATTAAGTGAACAGTTGTTTTGCCATCGCATTGGGCAGGTCATGCAACCCTTTTCCTTAGCCTCTGTAGGTCCTCGCACCCACGTTAATACCTAAATCTTAATAGCCTTTTTTACCCTTGCCTTTTTTAGAACCGTATCTAGTTTTCTTACCTTTTTTATCTATTGGCATACTCCTACACCTCCTTTACCACTTTGTTTTAGCTGCCCAATATGCAGCAGACATCTTACCTTTTTTTATATTTTTAGCGTGTCTAGCCCTAAATGCTTTATTTCTTTTAGTACCTTTAGGACTACCTTTAACACCCTTTTGACCAAATCTAATTAGTTTAACTTTGCCACCTGACTTAGCTAATACAGCATGAGATTTAGAGGGATGTTTAGGCGTTGCTTTAGGTTTGTTATAACCTGAAAATCTTTCGCCTCTATATTCAATACTCATTTTTTCTTTTTAGGTATCTTCTTAATTTTACCGTTATGGGTTCTAGCAAATTTATGTGTTTTAGTTTCACGTATTAAAGTACCGTAATACCTTTTGCCACCCCACATCCAACTTACTTTAGCCATTACTTACTTACTTTTTTCTTAGCGAATTCTTTAACTACTACTAACGCAGCACCTGCACCTGACATAGCTGCCAACTGAACTGCTGATGCGTCAACACCGACAAGTGGTGCCACTGTTAAAGCTCCTATAAATGCTTCGATAAAAGTCCATAAGGTCTTCTCTAACATACCTTTTAAGTCATCACTCATTTTATAACTCCATGCTTCATTCCAAGGGGTCCACGCCACGTCTTTCTTAAACGTCCCATCAGAGTTTCTTTTTCTTTTAAGTTTAGTAAACATTATCTAATAATTCTACCTCTCAACATAGTCTGTGTCTGTATGACATTACCATTAATTTCTTGTAATTTTTCCATAACACTTTTAGCTAGTACAACATCATCAGTAGAAGCATTAGACAATGGTTTCTCTAATAATTTCTGTATTGTTGTATATTCAATAGATACTTTATTACCTTTTAGTAATTCTTTAGCAACTTTATCATACAGTTTGACGTACGCTTTGCCACTATGTCCTATAAAGCCATCATCACTTAGGTCTAAATCTTGTTGAGTTTCACCCACAATTAAACAACCACTCGTTGATTCATCAGTATTCCCTGCGTGTATCAATATGTATTGAAACCCAGGCACGTTTTGTAATTCAAGCATACCGTGATGTGCGTTACCATATCTACTCTTGTATTTAGTGTGAAATCCACCAACAGTTCTAAATTTTATATCGTATGTACCCTCAGGAATACATGTTTCATGCATAACTTTTACTGCTTGGTATTGGTCTTCGAGAGAATAACATTCAAACTGATTATCAATCAATACTATTCCGTTGGTGGCATCTTTGCCTAGCTGTGTTCTAACTACTGTTAATTTCATTGTATCTCCTATTCTCTATTTTAACTAATAAAAAACTTAATGGGTTAGCTATCCAACTTACAATTACAGTTAATATCCCCATACTTACAGTTACAAATTTTAATAAACGAGCCATCATCACTAACTATTATCATCAATGACCATGTGTATAAGACCATAAATCATCTATTTGATTTCTTATATCGTCTATTCTGTAATCAAAGTCATCAAACTTCCACCACTTATCATTAAATTGTGTCTCTAATATAAGCACTCTATCTTTAACTTGGTCAAATTCCCATGGTTCAATACCACTATTGTTGTCTGTATCATGGTAATGATTGCTTTGATTAGCCTCTAAGAAAGTAAGTCTATCTTCTATGTATTCAACGTCATACATCTTACTATCTAGGTCGTACACTTGCTGTTCTAATATTAAAACTCTATCTTCCAGGTATTGACTATTGTAATTAGATTGCTCTAGCTGATATATCTTTTCGTACAGCACAGATATTTGTGCTTCCACTTGATTTTCAGCTATGATATTTTCGAGATTAGATACTCGTTCATCAATAGTAGATAAGGTATCAACCATTCTACCAGCAGTGTTAATCCCTCCAGCAACAGCACCCAAAAGAGTAAAAAGACCCAACACCAAACCAATGTTTTTTCTAAGTTTGTCAATCATCTACCACCACAACAACCGTTGCCACAACAATCCACTTACACACCNCCTAGTTTTATAAGTATTTCCGTTATAGCATTGTTTAGTTCTTGCTCTCTTACAGCTAAGTCAATTAAACTTTGTTTAGCTGTGTCAATTTGCACGTTAAGTACAGATACTTCTTGTTGTAAATCGTTTACTGTTTTAAACAACCATCCAACTAACGCAGCTAGTCCACCCTGCAGCACCTGACTTAGATTAACTGTCGTTTTCATTATTCTCCTTGTAATTAACTATTTTTTTTAAATATAAAGTTATCTCTTTATAAAAAAAACCTATAATAAATCCTATTATGGTGTCCATAGCTACGATTGTAGCATTATGGTTTTGGGTTGTCAGCTTTAACCTTTGCTATGTGGTCTTTCCAAGTAGTAGTTCCATTAACATTATCCCAATACTGCATATCTAATTGGTCTTGTATTGATGCGTAAGAAGTTTTCCTAGCTTCTTGTACTTCTATCTCTGCAATTTTATTTGTAATATCACTATCGCTTGGCTCTGTTTCATTACCATCTAAATAAACTACAGACAAATCAGGTTTAACTTGAAACTGTGTACCACCAAGTTGTGATATTGCTGATGCTTTTATGTTTACTGCATCCATATTATCCTGCTATCTCTATTAAGTGAATACTACAAATGCTTTCTCCAGCAGTTGTTTGTTGATTAGCTCTAACCTTTCCACTATTATCAGTTGTACTCCCTCTAACTTGTGTTTTATAAGTTAATGCAGAAGTTGAACTAGGGCTATCTACAAAAGTTATAGTCTTTATTTGTGGTGTATCAACAGTTCCTGTCAAACCTGACCTAAAAGGATATTCTGCAACTTCTGTACTATCTCTCATTATATTTACATAACCAATAATTTCTCCACCACCACTTCTTTCAGCGTGAAGAGATTGTGATATTACTACTAAAACTTTACTAGATGTAGAAGTAGGAGTAATACTTGCAGAAAGTCCTGTGTCTGTAAAAGATGTTGTAGCTAATGCACCTGTGTCAGTTGTTGTTGTACCTGTTACTATTTGAAGCACAGGTTTACTCATAACAGAGCCTGATGTTACATCTTTTATTTTAAGACCATCAATAGTTACACCATTTGCAGAAGTCTTTTCTGATATTGTATCTACTTTTATTTCACTTGCCATTATAAGTCTCCTAACTTTGTAAAGATTGCACCTGATACCATATCAGCAGAACCACCTTCTAATGTAGCATCAGTAACCTCATCAAAACCTATCTGAACTTTATCGTTAGAAGTATCAGTTATTTTTACAATTACTTTACCTGCAATATTAACTCTATCTCCACTTTCAACTTCAACTCTTAATGCAAGTATTTGGTCAGAACTACTAAAATTATCATCACTAGCTTGAACAGTTAAATATGCACTATGTCCTGCACTATTAGGTTTAACTCTACCATATATAAAAACTTCATAATACCCTGTGCTAGGAAATGTCCAAGTTCCTGAACTCTGCGACATACCTGTACCAGGATAATTTTGTAATGTTCCAGTAGGTCTAACAAGTGTTGTTATAGGAGTTGCATCAGCAGTAATGTCAGAGTTAATTTGATATTGGTCTGCTTCTACTGCTTTTGTTGTAGCAAGTGTTGCTGTTTCATTAGGAATAGTAAGTGTCTTGTCTGAACCTAACGAACCTGCGTTAGTTAATATGGTATAGTTACCACTTCCATCATCTATTTTTATACTACCTGGCATTTATTCTCCTGGCTTAGGGTTGTCATCTTTTACTTTTTTTATAGTAGCTTTCCAAGCATCTATTCCATTATGGTAGATGTCATCAAGCTGGTCTCCAATAGTAGGATATTCTCTAATTCTATTTTCTTCCCAACCATTTTGCTCATCATCTAATCTACTAGCTGCAACATCATCAACCCAAGCATTGTATTCATCACCTTCAATTAAAACATCTTCACCATTTTTATGTACTTTAACTGTACCCTCAGGCTTGTCTATTTTTACTTGTGCTTTGTGTTCTTCTAAAGTAGCCATAATTTAGTTTAACCCATACAATCTATAGTTACCTGTCATTGTTTGAGAGCCATCAAGATAAAAATAAAATCCATCAAACGAACCTGTACCTTCTTTAATACCTGTTCCTTGATGTGTAGCATAACTTTCACTACCTTCATTATATCTATTACCAAATTGATACTGTATGCTTGTTGATTGACCAGATACTTGTGGTTCTAAAAATGTTACTTGTCCACTAAATTTTTCATTATCAACCCAATTACCTACTAATTGAAAATAAGATTGGTCAATGTCTGTTTCCATACTACTAGCTGATGAACTACCTGCTTGTTTATAAGGTATCATAGCTGTAAAAGAGCTATCACTATCAGAATTTGTCGAACTACTTGCTCTAAATCGCAATCTTACTTGCTCAACATAACTATCACTAACACCTGTACCATTAAATACAAATAAATAATTAGGAAAGGTTGAGGTAAAGACATTATCTAATGTTATACCTGTTACTCCAGTTACAGAACCACTTGTAATAAGAGTTAATCCTGCTGCACCACCTGTTACTTTACCATCTTTAATTAAAGCACCATCAATGGTTACACCATTAGCACCTGTATATTCATTGATTGTGTTTACTTGTATTTCACTCATAGTATTACCATTGTACCAGCATTTGTTACTGTACCTGTTATTGTAATAGGTCCTGCTACTACTGTTCCCTCTCCTGATGCAATAGTAAATGTACCTGCCTGTGTTTGATTATGTTGAAACAAACCACCATTAGTAGTCAAAGCAAGTGTACTATCCATTACAGCTCTTTCAGTTCCTGCTGTATCAAATCTAATTTTATCTTCATCAGCACTTTCTTCTACCTGTATCTTGGTATCGCTATCTGCATCTACTATCTGTGTAGCATCAACACCACTAACAACTAAGTCTATTGTTCCATCACTATCTTCGTATGTAGCTGTTATACCTGTTTCAGTATTTCCACTAAACATAGCACCTACAATATCCTGTATTTGTTCAGTAGTATTTCCTGTAGCTACTAAGTCTATAGTGCCATCACTATCTTCATAGGTAACTGTAATGTTAGTTTCTGTATTACCTGTGAACATAGCACCGACAATATCTTGTACTTCTTCTGTGGTAAGTTGAGTATTAGCTGTCATATCATCTACAACAAGGTCAATAGTTCCATCTCCATCTTCGTAAGTTGCAGATATTCTAGTTTCAGTATTGCCTGTAAACATTGCTCCAACTATATCTTGAACCTGTTCTGTAGTAAGCTGTGTATCTGTATTCAAATCATCAACAACAAAATCTATTGTTCCGTCTCCGTCTTGGTATGTAACAGATATTCTAGTTTCTGTGTTACCAGTTAACATACCACCAACAATGTCTTGGACTTCTTCAGTTGTTAACTGCGTGTTAGCTGTCATGTCATCTACTACTAAATCAATAGTGCCGTCTCCATCTTCATAGGTAGCAGCAATTCTTGTTTCAGTATTACCACTAAACATAGCACCTACTATGTCTTGAACTTGTTCTGTGGTAAGTTGAGTATCTGTATTTAAGTCATCTACTACTACATCAATAGTTCCATCGCTGTCATCATAGGTTACTGTAACTCTAGTTTCTGTGTTGCCACTAAACATAGCACCAACTATGTCCTGAACTTCTTCTGTAGTTTGTGCTACATCATCTACATAGGCTTTAATAGATTGTTGTGTTGCAAGGTGAGTAGCACTATTAGATGCCATATCATCTTCATCTTTAACAGGCACAGTGAAGTCTATGTTTCCATCTGTGTCGTCATAGGCAACTGTAATAAATGTTTCGTCTCCATCTAACATTCCACCAACAACATCTTCTACTTCTTCTTGTGTACCAACTTGTGCATCAACATACGCTTTGATTGATTGCTGTGTAGCAAGGTGTGTAGCACTGTCTGATGACATAGTATCTTCATCTTTTACTAATCCTGATGTGTTAACTGCAGTACCATCATCATTCATTATTGTTGATACTCTGTCATTCAAGTCATCAAAGTGTTGCTTCATAGCAACCATTCTGACTTTAGCACCTACAGCGTGTGCATTTAATCCACCACTATCACTATCTATATTTCTAACAACTGTTAATGATGCACCTGCTCTAGTTGTAACTTTTACATATTCTCTTGAACTATCACTATCAGGGTCTATAACTAGATACATTGGAATACTTGTTGTAGGAGTTCCTACAGGTGCTGCATTTACTACAACTGTTACATCTGTTCCACTTGCAGTCAATGGCAAAGCTAATGTCGTTTCATACGCATTCTGTAATAAACTCTTTTGTGCTGTCATGTTAACCTAAACTTGCTACTCCTAATTGTCCTACACCTAGTAACCTTGTTACCGTAGTAGCAGCATCTTCTGCTCTCACACCACGCACTCTTAGTAAACAAAACTGTGTTACTGAACCTACCTCTGACCTTTCGAATACAGGGTATTGCACAAATTCTACCACACCTCTTATGATTTCGCTAGGTTCGTACAACTGTAGTGTAACACTGTCTCCCTCTTTTTGTTTTAATGTTTGATAAACTACTTCGCCTAAATTTTTAACTTTAAATGATTTTCTATTAGGTCTTTCTACTTGGTCAGATAAATTAATTGGAACTGTAACAACTACCAACTCAGGTCTAGGCAAAGCTCTTATAGATATAGTTCTAAACTCAGGACTTTCAGTTGATGTAACATTAGGTTCTAATACAACTTTTGCATTTATATATCTAGCGTTTCTGTTTAACTGATATTCTACATTTCCTGTACCTGCTACAGAGCTACCTACAAGTTCCCAATTAGTGCTATCAGGGTCGTCAATCGTATCATAAGTTGTAGATACAAATATTTTTACTGATTTACCCTCAGATAAACTATCATGTTCTACTTCAACACCTACCCATTGTTTATCTTCTGATGTAAAAAAATCTGCATTAGGCAATATAATGTAACCAGTAGTTTCAAATGTAGATGTCTCTCTATATATATCTTTACCTGCTACAGCTACTACAAACTTGCCATTAGAAGATGTAATACCTGTAATAAAACCTGATGCACTCATCTTTAAATCTCTAGCTAATCCTGCAGTAGGTAAGTAATATCTCCATAAATAACTTTCACTACCACTTTCTTTTATTCCCATATACACACTATCTCTCGATACAAACATGTGTTTAGGTGTAGTATCTTGTCCTGAAATATCCCATTCTTTAATTAATTGTCTGTTAGCTAGTACATATAAATTATCTTGTGCAACTAATTGTGCTGTATAAAATCTTCCTACGGATTTAGATGCGTCCTTTGTACCTATAAATATAATACCCTCTGACGCTGCAATAGAATGTACTTCTTCAAATGCTATGTTAGTTTGTCCAAACAATGTCATAGTTCCTGATACATCTTTTAATGAATATACATTGCCGTCTGTACTTGCAACTAAAATTACAGCACCTGCATCTGCTACTTGTGATACGTGATAACTTGTATCGAAAGTAATTATTGCTTGTCCATCTTGTAAATCAGAACTATCCCATGTCTGATTAAAGGGTGTTATTGCCCATACTCTTACTACAGTGCCGTCGTTTCCTGCAATAATTAACTGTCCTTTAGCAAACCATACACCATTTAATCCACCTGAAGAAGATTGTGCAGTAGTTCTTTCATGCCAGGAGCTACCATCATACTCTATTAATTCTGAATTAGATGTTCCATCTGCTGTTGTAGCGTACAGTTTATTACCTACTGCAACTAGACCTGTAAAGTTATAATTAATAGTTAATCCTGTAGATACTGCAGCCCAAGTATCTCCGTCGTCTGTAGATTTATATATATTAGTTTGGTCTGTAACATACAAATCTCCATTAGTAGTTTGTACTAAATAGTTATTTGTACCTGCAAATACAGTATCTGCACCTCTTACGTTTTCATCTTGTGTTTGATAAAGTAAGTTAACGTGATAAGAACTTTCGTCGTCTGCATGAAATACATCTACACCTTTACTGTCAAAGTATCTAGTTATAGACTTCTCATCTAAGTTTCTTTTATGAGCTGTATCTAATCCTTGACCACCACTAAAGTCTGAACGAGAATATATCTGACCAATGTTTGTAGTAATATCTTCAGGGTTTTGTTTAAGATTTATTTCTTGTCCAGGAAACTCTGCAGTAGATATAGTCATCTGTCTATCAGGTGCTATTGCAGTCCTAAATAACAAATCATCTAATGCTAAATCATAACCTTTTCTTTTTGGGTTAGTTATATCTGCTGTGTTTGGAACACGTGGCATTATTGAGACCCTGTGCTTATACCATTTATAGCTACTGCTTCAGGATATTTCGCTCTTAAATTCTTTCTTGCCTGTGTAATTAATACTTGTTGATACCTTAACAATGAGTTTCTTACATTAGCTGCAGCACCAACAGGGAATGTTTCTAACTGTAAGTTCTGTGTAATATTTTCTACAGTAGCAGCAGGTATGTCTCTGCCTGATATAAGTTGTGCAGCAACACCTGCCATAACTATCGGTTCATACTCTGTTTCTAAACCTATCTCAGCTAGTGTTGTATCTTCTATATCTCCATCGCTGTCATAATCTCTGACATCTAAAAACTTTTTTTTGAATGTAACGTACACTGTATGACCTTGTGCGATGTTATAAAACTGTAACGCTTTTACTTCATTAGGTCCTGCAGTATATGTGATTGTACGTTCTACTCCATCACTGTCTGTGTATGTAAATGGATTAGGTAATGTTATTAACTCTACTGTTACAGGTTGAAACACTGTACCTGTGCTATCAGAACCTGCTGTAAAATCTGTATATTGCGATATAGATTTTAGAACTGACACCAAGTAATTATTATTACCTGGTGCATCATAGGTTCCAATCAAAGAATATCCTGTACTAGCTGTAACTGTCTTAGTTTCTACTGCAAATAAAGTAGGATATAAATTATGTATTTGGTCTGATACTGCATCGAATACAGAGTTTCTAGGAAATACAGGGTTTATTCTGACTACATCATCTACATCATGTGCAGCTAATGTAGTTCCTCTAAATGCTCTTTTAACAGTTAATTGTTCAGCAGAAGTGTTTAATGCTGTAACTAACATTAACTCACGGTTAACTTCTATGACAGCACCAGTCTCTAATAAATCTTCTTCTTCTGATGTAAGATAGTCTGCTTCGTAGCTAACTGTAGTATCTGATGCACTAGCAGTTAAAGCACCTCTTAATACTGTAAATGATTGAATATCATCATTAGGTTCTAGGTACTCACGAAATGTTCTATCTACAAGATTACCAATAGTTGTACTCATAATATAAAACTATACCACAAGAAAAGGGTGGAGGTGGAGTTCCACCCTAATCTTGTAAATTAAATTAAGCTACTGCTTGAATTTTACAATGGTAAGATGGAGGTCCGTATTCGGCACCCATCTCCATATATATTGCTTTACCAATTCTTGCGTTTGCATCTTGGTCTATATCACGTACGAACACAGTACCAAATCCTGGGATGTTGGTAAATACTGGTTGTATGTAAGCTAGGTCAAGAATGAACGAAGTACCTGTTGGCATAATGTCAGGGTCTATAACCATTAATCCAATAGAACCGAATGGGGTTACTACTGTATCAATATCAACACCTGCAACATTTCTATCTCTAGGAATGATTGCACCTGTGATACCAACATTACCACTAACAAGTTCTGTGTTAAGGTCCAATAATTGTTTTGGACTTACACAGAGAACTGGCTGTTTCAATGGTGCATGAGCATCAAATAAGATTTTCATTGCACCTGCAATAGCATCAAAAGAAAGCACTTGTGCTGAACCTGTACCATCCCCTGCTGTGTCATTGTAATAACAATTACCACCTAATGGGTTTAATGATGCAGTGTTTGAAGCGTTCTTGTTTTGATTAACCCAGTGGTCAATTCCCCACATTTCTCTAGTTCCTGACCCAGGTGTTACGTTAGCACCATCTGAGAAAGAACCATTGAATAAGAACCATTCAACTTCTCTTGCTACTTTTTCCATTGCTTTTTCCATTTGTAAAGCAAACTCATCACTTACGGCGTTGCCACCAAATAATCCTTGTGCTGTACCTGCTGTTGTTGTTCCATCTCCATCAGATTGATTTGTGATAGCTGCAGATAAAGTAAATGGATTTTGATTTCCAGTGGATGCTAAAGCTGTATAAGTCATTTGTACGCCTTTGTGGAAGATTTGAGTTACATAAGTGTATGCAGCCCTGTCTCTACCAAGATATTCTGTAGGCGAAGAACCCTCTTGTCCCTTTGCAGGTTCGGATGAAACAGTTGCATTATCTTCTACCTGTACTTGCCAGTATGTAGAATTTAATGTCTTACCACCGTTCAAACCACCGATTGCAGAAAGCAAAGGTGTTCTCTGACCACCAACTTTAAACAACTCGCCAGTAAAGTTATTAATTTGCTGTGCGTAAATTGGGGTACTTGCGTTTAACCCACTAATTTCAGCCATTATTATCTCCTATTACTTGTCTTATTGTTTATTTTGATTTTCCATCGCATACAATTTAGCAGCAATACTTTCCCTTACGGTACCTGTATTGATTACTTCTTGTATTTGTTGGTCTAAGGATTGTGGATTGTTAGAAACTTGTGAAGTAGCTAACTTATCTACACGTGCTGATGCATCTGTAAACTCCTCTTTAGTTTGTTCAGCAGGTTGTACCTGACCAAGAACATCGCCAAATTCTTCACTAACAAATGCCTTTACACTATCTGCATTAGGTTTACCATCATAAAGTTTGGTAACTGCTTTAGCTACTACAGGGTCAAGACCTAAAGAATTAACTGTGCTTTCTAGGGCAGCAGATTTATACTCTTTAAGCTCTTCCTTTAGTCGCTTATTTTCATCACGCAAACCTTTAGGACCTGACGCATCAGTATCTTCAGTTTGTGCTTCTTCTAAGTTGTTATCTAATTCTTCCATTATTACCTCTTATCTCGACTTTCGACACCAATACACACACTACGTCGGAATAATGTGGGGTGGGAATAGAAATTAAAACATAACATTACGAAGTCTATTACCATCTCGCAATGTCTATACTTACGGAATTGAAATACATAACACATACCGTAGCTTGTGTTAGATGCAGGTCTATTGTCGGACCACGCAACGACTTATAATAAGCATACCACTATATATAGTGGTGTCAAGAATACCCCTCACACACTTGAATGAGGGGAACAGAAAGGAGGACTTCCTATGAATAAAGAATGTCCACTTTAATAATAGTGTTTATTACGCCTCTGTCAACCCAGTTACTGCACCTGTTTGAGATTTTCTAGCACCTGCTCTAGCTGATGATTGACTTTCTACTTCTGCCAATATTGCACGTACTCTCTTAGCTGCTTCTACATCTCCAACTGCTGCTTCTTCTACATCTGCTAACACAAACTCTCTACCTGCCCTAGATGCTAAATCCATTGCAGTTTTACCAAATTGATAAGTCTCTGCTGCTTGTTGTTGTGTTAAACCTGCTCTAGCTAATGCCTGAGACCTAGCGAATGACGTTTGGAAACCTGCAGCTATAGCTTCTCCCTGTACTTGTGCTGCTGTAATAGTACCTGANAACAATCCCTCTTCTATTTCAGGACTAACTACTGCAGCTAATATTGCCTCTGCTGATAAAGGTACACCAAATTGTGCAGCAAATGCTTGTTGTACTGCAGGTATATTGTTACCTATCTGTGCTTGTACTTGTTCTAATCTACGTGCTAACTCAGCAGGAGCTACATCTCCCTCTATAAGTTGATTAAATTGTGTTTCAAATATTTCAGGATTTAATCCATACTCTGCAACTTGTACACGCATATCTTCTTTAACACCTAGATATTCTCCAACTGTATAACGCATAGTGCCATCTTCTCTTCTAATACCAGGAAATGCTTGTTTAAATACTTGTGATGCTTCTGTTTTCCTAAGTGCTACAGCATCATCTCCACTATCTATGTANTTCATTGCATATTCATTTAGTACACTTGTAGGAAAATAAGGAAATCTTGTAGCAATATCTTCTANTATGCTATTCATGTTTAANTCAGGTTCANTGATATTCNTCNTTATANCTAGCATCTACATCAAAGAAATTAGGGTCTGCNGTNTCTGCAGTTTCTACTNTACTANNAGTANCAGTATCATCACTAACACTAGGTGGTACATATTCTGCATTTAACTTTGTTGCAGTCTCTTGTGCTGCTTGTTGAGACATACCACTGTTATAACCATCGTCTCCCTCTTCTACAGCTACTACTGTGTAGTTAGGTGGTTGTCCCACAACTAGGTATAGAGTAGGACTACCCTCTTCTTCGTCTTCTTTTTTTGTTTCAACTGTAGTGCTAGGTGTATTGTTTGAAGTGTTTAAAGCTCTAGCTAATCCAGGGTCTAAAGCAACGTTTGGGTCAATAGTATTATTAGCACTACCAGTCTCTGCTGATGCTTGATACGCTTCATCTTTGGCACGTTGTATCTCTGAAGTAGATAAAGCACCATTAGCAATATCTCTGTTAGCTTCGTCTAAACTATCATATCCTAATATTTCCCACCACAAACTCATTATCCTACTTCCAATCCAATCTTCCTTAATCCCATGTTATTAACCAAAGAATTTTCAAAATCGTTATATACTTTTTTATATCCTTTATCAAAACCGTATGTTAATGCTATCTTATTTGCCTCAACACTATCGTTAGTTTGTAATATTTTTATAAACTCAGGGCTTCTTTCGTCCATATAACCACCTAATAAACTGTATGTATAGTTCTTCCATGGCAATGCTATGTCTTGATACGTGTAGTTAGGTGGATATTTATCTCCAAATACAACTTTTAATTGGTCAGTTATGTAATTGTCTAATCTAACTCTTGCATTATCAGGGTCATTTCTAAACTCTCCTGCCCATCTAGCAACATCTTCTGATGTAAATCCTTTAGCAAATGCAGGTCCTAATCCGTTATATATAATATCTTTAACTTCATCCTCATATTTTCTAATGTACCTTGTAGTAGATTGTCCTACAGATTGCATAAAAGTTGTAAGTTCTCCATCTTTTTTAATACCTGCGTATGGGTCAATAATTGCAGTTAATTGATTTTTTAATTTAGTTTCTGACCATTGACCTGTAGTAAACTTATCTGCTAACCAATTAGTTACTTGTTCATCTAAACCATAGTTAGTTGCAAATGTAGCAACCATCATTCTTTGGTCAGACATAGTTTGTTGTGCTGTTTTAGGGTCTTGATGAAACAAAGTTAACCATTGTCTTTCAGCACTACTGTGTGTTTTGTACCATTCTGTACCTGCTAATTCATATATCTCAGGACTTCTACCCTCTGCAAATGCACTAAAATATACTTCTAATACTTCACTATCTCTAAGCCATGGTTGTGTTTCTGCTGCTTTATCTATATCTCTTTTCCATTTTTCAAAAGGATGACTTTCTTCGAAATCACTTAACTCTTCAGTCGTACCCCATTCAGCCCAATTACCATCAGTTGCTGTTACGAAATCAAATCTACTGTCGTATGTTTCTGTAATAGTTAGTTGTCTATCAGTGCCTGAAAAATATACACTAGGGTCTCCATTATCATCTAAACTTTCTGCTGTAACTGCCCAACCCATAGTGGTGTTTGTACCTGGCATATCATAAACAAGATAGTATTGTACATTACCTGAGGCATCTTCAAGCGTACCTTTACTAGGATTGTACACTGCATTATTAATTTGTATTATTCGTCCTCCGTTAGGAACGTAGGATAACTCATTACTTGTTTCTTCAGCCATTATCTTCCTCCATGTTAGCACCTCCAAAGATAGTTTGGAACAAGTTAGCTCCATCAGGTGTTTCTAATGCTTGTCCTATTGTATTATAAAAATCATCTCTTTGTTTGTTGTACTCTTGTTCGCCTAATACACTATATTTACCATCTTGCACAGTTACTCTTTGTGGTCCCATTTCAAGAGTTCTAGCTAATCCATATACCATGTCTTGAAAGAATGGTTGTTTTTTTAAGTGTACAAACGTAGGGTCTCCACCTAAACCGTCTTTAAGACCTGATGCTTCAAAATCCATACCAAAATAATATTGTCCAAAGTTTTTACCCATAGTTTCAGCATCAAATTTAGCAGCTCTAAACATAGGACTATCCATATCTTCTGTAAGTTTGTGTCCTAAATAACCAATACCATTTATTGTTCCTTTTAACATTGTGGTTAACGCATTGTGATTTCTAAATCTATCTGTTTCTCCTACATCTCCAGGCAATAACTCTTGCACTACTTCTTTAAAACCAATACCATGTCTTCCTAGTCCTGTAACTCTACCAAACTCAGGGTCATCGTAATATCTAATAGTTGATGCCATTGTCGCTAATGCTTCAAAAGGTATAAATACTATATCTACTAGAGTAGCTAATGCTTTACCTGCAGCTCTAGCTCCTCGTCCTGTTTTAGTTGTACCTATTGCTTTAAGATTTGCATAATCTACACCTAGTGGACTTACATATTTTTTGTAATCATCTCCTAATGCTTGAATTATTTTAGTAGCTTGTTTAACACCTGTGCCAATACCGTATCTAAGTCTTGATGATGCACCTTTACCTAATGCTCTAGCTTGGTCAAATAATTTTTCTGTAAATACTTTTGATTGTGCATCTTTGTAACCAACAGCAGCACCCTCTGTCATAGTTCCTGAATTTACTGCTATCGTTAATATGTTATTTAATATCTCACTGTGTACAAATCTACCTGCGTAAGGTCCTACAATTTCTGTCTTAATAGGTTTTGTAGATACAAACTCTAATCCATCTTCAAGACTTCTCATGTTTCCTGTACCGAATAAATCAGGGTTAGCGTCTAAAAATGATTTAGCTAATCCATCAGTAAGTTCAAATACACTATGTACATTACCTTTAAATACTTCAGGGTCTAGGTTTTGAGCACCTTTAAATTTACCTCTAGTGTTTTTCCATGCATTCAANTCNTCATATTTGTTAATTGGTAATATAAATTTATCTTTACCTGNTTGATACCCTTGCTGAACTACAGTGTTAACATCAGANAAATTTGCTANAAAATCTCTTGTTACACCGTCTCCTATTTTTGTCATAAGAAAATTAAAAGGTAANTCTTCAAATCCTTNTANTACATCCTGTAAAGGTAAACCAGTTCTACGTGATGTTTCAAGAAATACATCATACTTATGTTCCATTCTGTTGGCATGGCTGTTTTTTATAGCAGCAAAATCTTGTGCAGTAGGATGATACTTTATTGATGTATTTATAGCATCTTGCCATGCAGTTCCTGGCATATAAGTATCGAACCATTCTTTCATATACTTTAGAGCTTCATCCATTGTTGCAAAATCTATTTCACTATCACTTAATATTTTATTTATTTCTGCTTCTGTTGCATTTGATATAAAATCTGTTTTGTCCCAACTTGCAGGAGACAACATATAATTAGATGCTGCTCTTGTAAATGCTTCAGTATATAACTGACTGTAAGTCAACAACTCAGGAATTTTAGGATGTGTTAAATAATCAGGAACAGTGCTTAAAGCATTTAACATAGTTTTATTTATCTCTGCTTTATTTAAAAATTTTGGTATTTTTTTCCATGTACCAAATGCATTATATCCACGTGGTTGTACGTTAAGGTCAACACCACCTGCTATTCTTGCAGCCATATCTGTTTTAGTACCTAATCCACCAAACAATGGTCCATATTTATTAGGTGGTTTAACAGTATGAGGGTCAATTTCAAATATTACAGGTATGTAATCTAACTCCCATATATTTGCTGCTTGTACTCGGTGGTTTCCCTCTATCAATATTGTTGCATTATTGTTTGGATTGTATCTAACTTTAGGTAAATCATATAATTTATATGGACTTTGACCTGTTGATAATCTATCTGCTAATGTACTAGCACTTTCAGGTCCATCTATTTTAATCATTTCTTCAGGTATAACCCAACCATTTCTTCCTAATAAATCAACAAGATTATTTATATTTCCACGACCGAATGTTTCTCCAGGAGCTAGTCCACTAGCACGTTTTGCTAATCTATTGTCTTCTAACATTTTTAATAAAGAACTTGTTCTTATGTAAGCTACGGTTTGGTCATGCACATTACCTTTAATTAAATTAGTATTAACTTTTTTAGCTGCTTCTTGCATTGTTTGAATAATAAAATTTTTCTTATTAAGAATTTCGTTGACCCCATCTAATGTAGTTATTTCATTATCTGCAATTAATTTTTTTAATAATGTAGGACTTACTAAATCTTCTATGTTAAGTTTTGTTTCTACATTTAATGGACCTTTAGGATTTGCTAAAGTATTATTTTCAAAACTAAAAGTATCTGCAAATTGATACTTGCCATCTACAGGTTCTATTAATGTACCTGGTTTACGTACATCTACCTGGTATTCTATATCTACTAATTCTCCAGTATCAATTAATGAACTTAACACAGGGTCTTGTAACGCTTGTAGTGAACCTTTTAATGCTTTTATACCCTGACCAGGTAAATACACTACCATATTTTTCATAGCATTATTACGTGAGTAAGTTACAAATTTACTCATATCTAAACCTTTTGCATTAGGAGGAACTAACAACATTTCCATACGTGCATTTTTACCCTCTACTACTTTGGCAGCTAATGTATCAAAGTGTGCTTTTACTAATGTGCTTTTAGTATCTGCAGCAGGAGTTTCATAACCACTAACAGCAGATACAACTAACCCCTCTTTACCATCAAATCTTGTATCTGATGAAAGAATTATGCTTTTTAACTCTTTTAATACTTCTTCATTAAAATATTTCCAATCATCTACTTCCATATTTTCTATATCTAATAATGCTTGTGCTACATCAGGTCTGTTAAATTCTTGTGCTATTTCTTTAGCAGCACTAGCCAATGCATGATTAATAAATGATTGTCCCTCTATACCATTGTTTGCGTATTTAAAATTTGAAACGTGATTTATAGTCATGCCAGGAAATTTTTCATGTACAGTCTTACCATCTAATGTATCAACAAGAGTAGAAAACTGCATACGTGGACTTTTACCTACTCTAAGTGTATTTTCAGGTTCATTAAATAACATTCTTTCAGTTTTTCTTGCAGTAACTTGATTTCCCATGTCATCTGTAGTTATGTCGTTAAATAAATTACTATATCTTTGAGCTATATTAGGTAAAATATCTCCTCTATAAGATATGACTTCACGTAAAAATAAATTTAATTTAGTATTCATGCCTGGAGTATTATCAGTAGTTAGTGTTAACAGGTCATCAACAAATACATTTATTAATTCTCCTTTAGTTGCAGTTTCAAACTCTCCATCTATAAATACTAAAAATTCTTTATCAAGATTATCAAAGTCATTGTGCATTAGTTCGTCTATGAATTCGTTCAGTTGTGGATAATCAAAATCAGTTTCTCCACTTAAATCAATATCATCAAACATACCTCTTTCACTTAGTTCTTGGAATTCATCTGCTTCAAATCCATAAGATGGACTTGAAATATCATCAACTTCTTTTATTCCCTCTATACTAAATATTGTATCTCCTGCAAAATTTGAAGACAATGACATTGAACCATCAGGTCCGTCTAAATATTTAAGTATTCGTGCATCTTCTCCTAATGCTTCTTGTGCTGCTAATAACATTTGACCATAACTTGCTACCATACGTTTTTCACTTTGTAATGCAGGTATATATTTACTGTCTAAGTTAGATAAAGTTTTACTTGTTAGTTGAACTGCATCGTTTGCCATTTCCCCTATTTGAGATATTTTTATTTCAATAGATGCTGCGTGAGATGGATTTCTAAGTCTTATTTCTTCTATTAAATTAGCTAACTCGCTAGTCTCATCAACAATACCCTCATGTGTAATACCTTTGTTAATTATTTCATCTGTAAAAATACTATTAGGAAGATTAGGATTTTCTTTTAAATACTTTGTTACTTCTCTGAACACGTGTGCATTTGTTATGTCTTCTAAATTAGATGTATTAAATTTAAAAAAGTCTAAACCAGTTTTTTTATTTGCATAGTAATTGTAAGCGTTGTGTAACGATGGGTCTTGTTTTTGTATTAGTTCTACTATTGCATCTAAATTTTCTCTATCAAGCATATAATTTACGCCAAAGTTATCAGCATGTTTATTAATTAAATTAACAATATTTGGGTCTAAATCTTTAACAACATCAGCCCACTTTGCTTGTTTGTCTTTAGTAAGTAAATTATTAAAATCAAATTCAGGTAATGCGTGTGTAATCATTGCTTTCTGATTGTGTAAAGTATTCATATACACATCATTAATGTACGCTTTTAAGTCATTTATAGATGCATACTCTTGTGTTCTTACTCCGTCAATAGGTACTAAACCCTCTTGTGTTTTTTGCCACTTCATTGCTTCAGGGGATAAAAAGTTTTCATCTAATGGGTCTTCAGCAACAATGCTCATTAATATTTTTTCTACATTTTTAAAGTTATTGTTAACTGTGCCGTCATGTAATATCTTATCTAAAAAATAAAATGCTTTTTCTTTGTCTGACAGTTTTTCAAGTTCTCTTCTTCTGTCTTGTAAGAATGGCATACCACGAGGTATCTGTGCTTCTTGAATTAATTGATAATTAGCATTAGGCAATTCTTTATTAGTAGATATTGCTTGTATTAATTTTTGGTATGCTTCTTCCATTTTAGCTAATCTATTAACTTTTATTTTTTCGCCAGTAGCGTATTCAAATGACAATGCTTCAAAAAACTCTATTATTCCGTCTAAAAATAATCTTTCATTAAAAGCATATTGAACAGTCATATCTTTGTAAGGTGTATTAATTACTGTATTTCCTTTATATCTACCTTTAGGAAATTTCTTTTCACGTTTAGCTTCTCCTAATTTTTTAACCATTTCGCCAGGAGACACAGAAAAGTCTTCTATGCCATACGCTTTTAGCATTGCTTTTATGTCGTAACCTAAGTCTTCATATACATCTCTTAATTGTTCAAAGCTAGGACGCATTACTCTTGTCTCTGTAACAACACGCTCTAAAGGAGATTGTGGAAAACTTATATTTACAAAAGTATTTAATGGAGCAAATATATCTGCACTACTAGAAGTTTTAGCCCAATTCTTGTCGTACTCTTCTAATAAATCAAAAATTATATTTTGAGGAGTATTGTTTTTAATATTTATTTTTTGCAACATATCTGTATCTGTCATATTGTCTAAAGTTCCGTCATGGAAAACAGCACCTATATTTCTGTTTTCATGTAAATCGGTACCTTGAAATTTACTATTTTCAATTAACCATCTTTGGTCATTTGTACTAAAACCTTTACCCATATTTAATATAGGTACTAATAAATTTTCAATAGCTTTTGCTGCTTCTCTAACTTCACGCATAGAACCTTTTCGCCATCTACCCATAGCACCTGATATTCTTCTAAGTTCTGCTGCACTGTCTGATTTATGAGTGTCTGATGTTAATAAATCACTAAGCAATCCTACATCCCATAAAAAACCACCTTTACCTGGTTTATCAGGCAATTCATGCATAATAAATTCACGATATGTTTTAATACCTTTTTCAATTTTCTTAACATCTTCTTGCCATTGTTCTAAAAACGGTATTCCATATTTTTCTGATATGTCGCTAATTATTACTGAAATAGCTTGTTGTATTGCATTGTTGCTAAACAATACATCATCGCCATCTAGTCCTGCTTGACTATTAAAAAAACTATTAAGAACATTTGTGTCATTACTTAAAAAACTATATAAATCATTTATTGTTTTATTTAAATATTCATCATTTACACCAAATGCAGCAGGTGTAGTATCTAACGTAATTTTTGGTTGATTTATTTTATCTACAGTTGTATCTTTTTGCGTAATTAAATCTACTTGTGCAGTGCTAGATGAAGAGCTTGTATCTCCTGTAATGTTTTTAGCTTCTCGTAAAGCTAAATCTGTAATATTAGTTTTAGATATGTACTGTTGTATTAATACACCCAATATGTGCATACGAGATGCAATAGGCAGACTTCTATAAACTAATGGGTCTAGTAAAGGATTTTTTCTAGGTTCAGGTTGACGCACGTTAACCTGCCATAAAGTTTGCACCCTGAGATAATGCTTGTCTAAACTGAGCAAAACTTGCTCTCTCAGCAGCTACTCTATCTACGTAACTAATATCGTTTTCGTATAACCTTTCAAATTGTTCAACAAAGTTTGCTTGTGGGTCATAGTTAGTTAAATCTTCATTTACTTCTATATTTGTAGAATTTACAGGAACAAATTCTGTATTTGCTATTTCATTCTGTATTTGGTTTTGATATTGTAATTTATATTCTCCTGCTAATATTGCAGTTAAATTTCTCATCTCTGCATCACTAGCATCACGACCCAATCTCTGTCTCATATAACCTTTAACAGATTGTTTTAATGCTTGTGGGTCAGGTGCTAAATATGGAGTAACTTCTATATTTGGTGGTTCAAGCATTACATTNTCTAATGCATCTGTTAATACTCTTTTGTATAAATACAATGCTTTATCTTTAGGGTCAGTAAATCCTGATGTCTCCATAATTATATTTTGTGTAGCTTTGTCAGGAACTATTTCGTTTGCTCTAGCAAATACAATATTTATAAACCTATCTAATTTTTCGTTTTGTTCTCCTAAAGGTGGTAAATCAGATGCTTTTAAAAACCCTCCTGTAACTGCAGCTTCTCTAATTGCTTGAAGTAANTCATCATAATAAATTTCTTCAGGAGATATAGTTCCATACAGTAATTCATTCTGCATACCGTCATAGAACATTGCAGGTGTAAAACTAGGTTGACCTGCTTCATCAATAAAAGTTCTACCAGGTACTCCTATTGGTTGCATTCCTGTAGTATCTCCACCCAAACCTGCAACTGCAGATAATATTGCTTCCAATGATGAATTGTCTTGATGACCTGGTTCGTGTGGCATTTACTCTCCTGTACCTAATTCTTCCATTATATCGTCTCTTAATACTCCTTGAAAGACATCTCTAAAGATATATTCAAAGTCAGGTGTATCTTTTATAAATTCTTTTGCTACACCTATCGCTGCACTTCTTAATACTGCAGCTCTATCATCTGTGGATGTGTACCACCATTCTTCTGTAAATCCTAGCGATACAGATTTAGCAGACAATATATCCCAATACTCTAAATATTCTAATACAGCACTACCGATTTCAGTGTCTTTAACACCAGGAGTTTTTGCCCATTTAGACTGTACTTGAAACAATTTTTCTTTAGCAGTAGGTGCTTCAGCAATACCATAATTTTCTAAATAACCAGGTAATTCTTCTCGTAAATGTTGTCTGTATAATGCTTTAGCTACTCTTAACTGTTCGCCTTTCATACCTGCTCTTTCTAGTTGTTGTGAAAAGTTTGTGTATCTAATCCAACCTAAAGTATCATTTACTTTTCTAGCACTTTGTTCTTTACTTAATCCAACTAATGCACCACTTTTAATATCTTCATAAACAAACTGCCATTCTCTTTCATCAAATGGACTTTCAGGTTGTAAGTACCATCCTGTAATATTTAATTCTTTCATTAAGTCGCCGTATTCTCTTTCCCACGCTTTACCCTCTTCTGTATAAAACCTACGACCCTCAGGAGATATAGTTGTAGATGCAGTCAAATAAGGATGCTCTATTCCGTATTTACCAAAAAATTCATTGTAAGCAGCAATAGTATCTCCACCTGCTTGTTCTCTAATTTTATAAAACTCATTAGCTAGTATTTGTGTAGCCCACCATTGACCCTCTTTATCTTCTACATAAAATCTAGGTGTAAATCCAGTAGGAGCAAAAAACTGTGATGTACCTCTAATTGCATAAATAAAAGCAGCACTATCGTTTGCCCATTCAAGCATTGCAACTTCATCTACTGTTCCATCAGGTTTTCTAAAATACTCTCTATAACCTGTACTTGCAGCGTAATTATATATAGCATTGGTTGTAGCTGCTCTAGCTTGTTGTGCCTCAGGTTTATCACTAAATGCTGTAACTAACTTACTAGCCCATGCAGGTCTAGGAACTAATGTATCAGGAGCAGGAAAATCTCCAAACAATAGTTTTCTAGCTTCATCTCCTATGCCATTCTTAGGTAATACTTTGTTTGCCATAAATCCATACAATGGAGCTACACCAGGAAATATGTTACTAGCTAACATGTTGACACCTGCTACAAATCCTGCAGGTTGTATTTCTACTTTAGAACCAGGACCATAAACAGATTGAGTTAAGAATGTACGACCAGGATATGCAAACATCTCTTCTCCACTACCGTTAGGGTCAGGAAAGAAAAATCCATCGTCTCCTGAGCTTTCTGCACCTCTAACTGTCATGTTTGCTCTAGCTAAAGATGCAGGGTTATTTGCAATTAACTTACCCCATGTTGTAGCTAACTCTATATACACCTCAGGGAATGGGAATATGTTTGCTGTAATTGCAGAAATGTTATGTCTTTTAGCTGCATCGTATAAAAGTATTTTTGTTGAATGTAGTGCATACGCTTTAGCTATTGCCTCTGCTTCATCGTATGACATATCAATACCATCAATAGTTTTTTTAGATGCTGCTTCTAATCTTTTAACCATAGCTTTAGGTATATCAGCATCTCTTGCTTCTTTTAATGCACGTAATCTACCTGCTTGATTTAATCTTGGCATTAAGTCTTCCATCTTTGCCCAATTATTTTGCTTCCATGCAACTGACCTAGATAGGTAAGTATTTGGTTTTGTCATTAAATATTCGAATGCTACATCTACTACAGCATCTAACATGCCTATAGCTTTTTGTCCTGATGTTAAATCTACTGTTACTTCTCTAGGTGCTTTTACTACACCAATACGATTTCTTAGTTCTCCCATATTTTCTAAATAAGCACCTAAAGTTTTGTTATTTTTAGCTAAAGCATTTCTTGATATTTTACTTAAAGATACTTCGCCTTTGCCTAATGTAGCTTTACCTGTCCCTGCTAACTCTCTTAATAATTTATCGCTTGTATCTTCTATAAAGTTATAGCTATATGCATCTCCCTTAGTGTATGTATAACTATCAAAGCCACCTGTTTTAGACCTTATTCTTGCTTCCCAATAATCTAAATATGCATCCATAGCTGCTTCATCTGTCATTAAGTCATCAAATCTATTACCACCATTACGTTGTATCTGTGCTCTAATTTTTTTACCCTCAGCAGAATACTTAAACCAATCTCTTGTTTCTGTAGTTAATCCATTTTTAGCTACATATCTACCAACAGGGTCATCGTATATTTGTGCAATTTCATGCTGTAAAGATGCAGTGTGTCTTGCTTCTCCAGGTTTAACATCTACCCAATCTTTTGTAACAGTCTTTTCGTTAGCACCTCTCCAACCTATAGTTGTTTTTCTACCTGTGTTTACCTCAGTAGCAAGGTTGCCGTTCATAGCACCCTGCCAATCTAATACATCTTTTAAGTCGCTATCTCTTGTAAAACGTAATCTAAGTTTTTCTAATCCTTTAATGTCTCCATTTTTAATAGCATTGCGTACTTCTGTGTTATGTGAGTTAATCCATGCAATGTATCTAAATGGATGTATAAACATACTATCTAATCCTGATACAGCCATACGTGCTTGTTCTTCTATAAATACTCTTGTAAACCATGCACCTCGTAAAAGAACTAAAGGTTTAAATATTCCACCCATATAAAACTGTGCTAATAAAGATATAGGACCTTGACCCATGCCTTTAGGTATTATTCCTTTGTAAGTACCTGATATAACATAATCTCCAAATCCCATGTCTTTAAGTGCTTTAGCGTTACCTTTGTAATAATCCATAAGACCACGTACACCTTGTCTTCCCTCTTGACCATCCATAAGATATGTAACTTTAGATAATGCTTTAGTTACCCCTGACCATTGTGGTAATGGTGCATACAAACTTGCCATTTCTACAAGACCACTAGCAGATGGAACTGTAATAGTAATCTTTTCTCCATTAAGAAGTGTGTATGGTAATTCTTCTACTTCTCTCATACCAACAAACGGTAAGTCATTAAACAAACTATCTTTGCCGTATGCTCGTATTTGAGAACTTGTTTCAAATATACGTGATGCTTCAAACGCTATATCGTCTGCTACACCCTGTCCTTTAAGAAATGCTTGTGTATCATTACCAATGTCTATAGCTAATCTTGTTACACCTGCTGCATCTCCAGGTTCTAAATCTAATAATCTTTTAAGATATGGTTCTGCTCTTGTTATATCTGCACCCATGCTGTCATAATGATTTCTAATAGCATAAGCTGCTTCATCAAAGTTAGTTATAGATAATCCATCTTCAGGTTTAATAGCACCTAATCTTTGCATATATGTAGGCATAGCTGACCTAATTGTTGCACCAAAACTTAATAATTCATCTAATGGGTTAGCTATTTCATCTACAGCTAACATTGGTTTTGCTGTCATAAATCTTAATTTATTTCTAGCAGGTAATATAAGTTCGTCTCTTAATCCTTTAGCTAATTTAGAACGTAACGGTCTATAAAATGCATCAGGATTACCAAAAGGTCTTAATGCTTGTCCTGTTGCTCTACCTAATAAATTAGAACTATTACGTAAATCTACTGATTTTTGACCTATTGCTCTTGATACAGCATTTCTTATTTCTGCTCCACGTACAGGTGTTTCGTTTAAATATCCACTACCCCATATCTTTGACCATGCTTGTTTTGCTTGTAGTGCATCTTCTGTATTAGCTAAAGCTACTTGACTTTCAAATGGTAATTGTGGAAATAATTTCTGAAATGTTCCAATGTTTGGTTCTAGTGCAGTAGCTTCGTAAAGTTTATAACTGTCAGGTCTTTCAATAATATCTGCTAATTTAGGTTTAAATACAGTATCTCTAAATCTACTAATGCCTAATCCCTTTTGTACTACATCAGGATTTATTGTTCTAGTAGCTGCTCTTAGCTTGGATAAACCACTTAATGTATTTGCTGTAGGGTCTGCTGCTAATATAGCAATAGCATCTAAACCACCTGACAATCCGTTGTATTCTTTTGTACCAGGTGGTGTAATCTGCGAAGCAATAACTCTACCTGAACTGTAATGTATAGGTGCTTGTGTAGGTATTTCTGTAATACCAGGGTCTAATGACTTAATAGTATCAACTTGTGATTGTCCTACTCCTTTAACTCCACGCCATAACATTGTAAAAAATCTTTGTGCTTTGTTACCCTCTATAGGTGCAAACATATTAGGGTTATTCATTGCTCTTTGTTCTTGTAGTCTCATATAGTTATTTGGGTCATAACCTAGTGTTAATCTTTTACCACTTGTAGGTTGATACATAATTTGATTAGGTCTAAACAATGATGTTCTTTCCATATCGTTCCAACCCTCTGCTCTAATAGGAGCACCTGCAAATTTGTAATAAATGTTTTTAGCTTCGTTTTCTTCATAATCCATTTTTAACAACATTCTGTATCGTTCGTCATCTTCAGGTTTTAAACCTTGAAATATAAACTTTCTTTCAGGGTCTATGTTTAATGGTTTACCCTCACGTAATGTAGCTAATACTTCTCTCCAAATTGTTGTACCTGATTGTTTTTTAGCATTACTAAATAACTCTACGTATTCATCTAATAGTCCACTAAAACCATCTTTTTTCCATGCTGCAGCAGGGTCGTAATTTACTATGTCTTCTTCTCGTATTTGTATTCCTGCAAATGCATCGCCTTGTTTTGTATATCCTTTTTGTAATCTATAACTATGAATTGAATTAACTGCTGCATATCCTGCTGCTCTAGTCAACATAGATATTTCTTCAACACCTGCTTCTAATAACAAATCAACTACATAACCAGGTTTTTTAATTAGCAGTTCTGACAACCCCATAATTGGTTCATCAAATCCACTTGCATCACTAACTTTTTTCCAATCACGTTCCCATTGCTTTTGTTGTTCTTCAGTAACCATATCTGATATGTCTTGAAACGCAGGGTCGTATATAGATAGTCCTGCTAACGCTCCTGCTTCAATAATATCTGCAGGTAAGTTAGGACAGACCGTACTCATGTCTGCTGCATTTTTTGCTGTTTGATAATCTATGAATTTAAGTATTTGGTCAAATTGACGTTGTGCTGCTTCTTTTTCTTTATTTCTTTCAGCTAACTCATCGTCGTTAAACCAACCATGAAAACCCATTACACCCCTCGTTGTTGATAATTGTGTATGAGTTGACTAATTACAGGATTATATCCTGACACGTGCAACATAGCTTTTAATGCTAACAACGTATTATCAGGTGCTGCCTCTGCAGGATTAACTCCTGCTGTCAACGGACTTTCTCCTGGTACGTCTGTTGGTCTAAATACATCTCTGTTTAATTGTGGTTGTGGTTGACCCATAGGTCTTGATGGAGTTGTAGGTGCAGACGCTAAAGGTGCTGCTTGTTGTTGTTCAGTTAATGCTTTTTGTTCTCCATACTCTACACCAGGTATTCTTTGTACAGGTTGTTTAGCACTACCAGGTCCACCATCTGTTCTAGCAGATAATGCACCAGGACCACTTACAGCAGCAGGTTTGCTAGGTTGTCTGTAACCACCCCTAGAACGCTTCTTCGCCATAATCTTCTCCATCTTCTAAATACTGTTTTAATATTTCTCTATCAACTAAAAGCAACATTCCAGGCATTGGTACAATAACTTGCCACATTTGCATCATAGGATTGTATGCACTTAAATCGTGTCCTGCTATATCACTTAATGAGTTTTGTATAATCTGATAAAACTCGTCGTTCATTTCCATTATCCACCTCCTAGTGCTAACTGTGCTAATCCACCCTGTGCTAAATCAGGTGGTGCCATTTGACCCATTAATGCTTGTTCCTCAGGACTAAGCTGTGGTTCTTCAGGCGTATAAAATTTATTAAGAATAGATTGCATATCGTCAGGACTTTTATATATTTCAATAACTGCCATAACTGCTTGTTGGTCTCCTTGATTAGCTCTAGCTAACAAAGTTTCAAACAATACTGTTTCTGCTTTTTCTCTACGTATTCTTTCGTTAACAGATTGTATGTTGTCAAGACCTGTTAAGTTATCTTGCAATGTTTGTGTGTCAATAATACCTGCTTGTTTTAATTGCAGACCTGTAACAATTTTTTGTGGTTCATCAAACCCTGCCATAACTCCGTACACTCTTCGTGTTCTATAGTTTTTAGCAATATCAATAGACGGTTTATAGTTTTCTGAAAATGCAGAACCTTTTCTAAAACCAACTAATGCTTTAGATTTGTCAAACATTAACTCGTCCATCTCTAATCTTTTAGCATCTAGTTCTTGCAATGCGTCTTGTAAAATGTCTCTGTATTCGCCAATCATTAAAGACATAGATGCATTAAGTTCGTCTAAACCTCTACCTGTAACAAAGCTGTTAGGAGACTGTGCATCGTCTGTAACAGGGTAACCTGCAACAAGTCGTAACTGTCTTTCTAATCTATCTACTTGATTAAATAACTGATAGGGTAAGTTGTTTACAGGTTTACTAACTTGTGTACCAGGTGCTAAATAGTTTATAGCATGACGACCTTTTCTATACTGTCCACTCTCTAATTCTCCTGATACATTTGTTTCAGTAAACACAGCATCTTCCATAGCAATAGTAGATAAAATGTTTATCTTTGCCATCTGTGCCATAAGACCTAGAACGTGGTCATACTGTCCTTTTAATTCGTTAAAAGAAAATCTTTTACAAAATACAAATTGTGGTCCACTTTTTAATGGGTTTTCTACAAAATCTAATAATAATCTTTTATGTGGTACAACAATGTACATACCACTGTCGTCATAGTATTCAACAACAACCACTCCCCTACCACTATCGTTCTCCCATGTTTCTTCAGTATCTGACAATTTAACGTTGTAAAATCCGTCGTTATTAGGTTCAGCATCTTTTTTAGTCGCTTGTAAAGCACGAGCGTGTTCAGGGTATATTTGTACTAATTTGTACATAGGTATTTTACGTACATAAGCTATTTCGTCAGGTTGTTGGTTAGAACCTAAATGTCCAGGATATGTATTGTATGGGTCTCTTAATTCTGCATAAGGATAAAAATTACCGTCAGCATCTTTTGTAGTTTTTATAACCCATGATGCATAACCATAACCAGGTAGCCATCTTGATATTTGTCCTAGTTGATTTTTAAGTTTTTGTTTATCGTCGTATGAATGAACAATGCGTTCTAGTTTTTCTGCTCTTTTTCTAGCACGTTCACTGTCTTTGTCATTAACTCTATCTACACGTATATCAGGAACTGCAGATATTTTTTGTGCAAGTCTATCTAAACCTGACACTAATAAGTTAGGAGCAGGTAAGCTGTCAATATCTTGATTATCTAAATTGCCACCTAGTAGTGCTCTCATGCCCTCTGTGCCACCGTCCATAATAGAACGTATGCGAAATCTCATGTATTGTTGTTCTTCGTTTACACCAACTAATGCATTAACGCTTTCAATAACTTGCTTAACGTTTTTTTTCATTACTGCCACGGTGCTTCATTCCAATCGCTTATATCCCAATCATTAAAACTAGGTGTGTAATCTAACCCCATCATTGCTGACCTCTCTTTAGTCAATCGTCTAAATATCTTCATTGGAAACCAACTTGCCATGACTAAGTCTGTCTTGTGCTTAGTTCTTCTACTTTGTGGTTTGCCATCAAAATAAACTAACTGTGATTTGTAAGCACCTACTTTATCACGACTTAATGGGTCTCCTACTGGCAAATGTACACGTCCCTCTTCGAACAATTCACTCATCGCACCAACTCCGAACATAGGGTCGTGTTTGTTAATACCAGTCTTAGTTCCTGTTAATACAATACCACATTCTAGTGCAAGTCGCTTTATCTTCTCATCTTGTCTTATAGCAGTTTGAAAACCATTTTCTTCTATAACCCATTCACGCAATCTGTATTGCTCAAACCATTTTTGTATAATCTCATACGCTGCTTTAGTACCACCACCTCTTCTGTTGTCATTGTCAATCATGTAATATTCTTTTTTAACAATGTCATAACCCCATAAGAATGCAGCTTGATGTCCACTTGATGCAGGGTCTAGTCCTGCTACTAAATGTAAATTTTGATGTGGTATGTTGCCAACTACTAAATTTGGTCGATAACAATTTTCTATATCATCTAAATTAAAAATTGTCATACCTACGCTGTATGCTTGATTTAAATAAACCATGTCAAATACATTTCTACCACCTGTAGTTTCAGCAGCAGCCATTCTTGACTTTAACCATTTGTAAGTTCTTTTACCACTCCACAACATGCAATCTTCATGTCCCTCTATTTCTTCTTCAGGTAATGTACATTCTAAATCGTGTGCTGTCTCTACAATGTTTTCGTATTGGTCGTTACCTAACAAGTGATGATATAAATCGTCAGGATGCTGTCTTGAACCTATTACAACAATAGCTGTGTGTTCCTCTTTACGTGATGACAATGTTGTTGTCCACCAATTTCTAGTGTGTTCTCTGTTACTAGGTTGTATTGTTGTGCTGTGGTCTTCAATATCGTCAGCAATAATAATATCGCAGTCTCTTGACAATATCTTTCCACCTTTACCAACAGCAACCATAGTTGGAGATTTAATACCTGTAACTGTTCTAGTAGAAACTGTAAATTGGTTCTGCGACCAGTTTTTACCACTACGTGTATCAGGTTTGAATTGACGACCAGGACCACAAAAATCTTCTATCAATGTTCTGTTGCTATCTAAATGGTCTAGCACTGCAGACACTGCGTTCTTAGCTATGTCCTCATTACCACCTACCCACATAATACGAACGTTAGGATTTCTTATTATCTGCCATACGGCAAAATGTACTAACAGTTCTGTTTTACCATGTCGTGGGGGAGACAGTATTACAAGTTCTTTACCGTGTTCAATAGCGTCTAAGATACTATTTATCCATTCAATATGAAAGTCAGCAGTTTCGTACTTCTCGCCTGTTTCTGTTCTAAAGTATGTATCTCTAAACGTAGAAAAATTTTTTGTATTTTCAAGTGCCTCGTCAGATATTGCCCAATCTTCTTGTAGCTGGTCAGTGTACGTATCTTCTTTGTAGGCAGCAAGGAGACGACTTATAGTGGCACTGGTGGTGCCTAGCAGGTCTGCTGCGTCCTTTTGGTCTATATCTCCCTCTGCTACTTTATCTGCTAAATCAGACTGTAAAAATGCATCATATAGTGGACCACGACGTGCAGATGCTGATGTATCTCTCTCTGCATTAATAGGTTTAACTTCTTCTTTACCTCTACGTTTATTCCTCATATACTGTGCAGCCTGGCAGTTGTCAGAACAATATTTTCTTCTACCTTGTGCTAATTTCTTTTGGCAACCGACTTTGCCACATCTCACGTTTTTTGTCATAATCCTAACTAACTTGTGTTATGTTTTCTATTATGGTATAAATAGTAGCAACAAACAAGTTTTTACGAAGTAACTTGTACAGGTAAGTGCTATCGGACGGCAGAAAGGTCAGCGACTTTCTTAGGAAAGTGAAAGGGATTACCTCAAACTGACTACCCAAGGCAACTGAAAAAGTTAAAACTTTAGATTTTTTTACGCACTACCGTATATGTCCGTTACTACCCAAAATCGTTTTACGTTCAATAAGTAAAAGGGTTTCTACTTCTTCTTGAACGTTTACCAGTAATTAAATTACAGGGTACGTATATAACAAGTGCCCACCCTTGATTGACATGTGTGGGTCATTACGTACTAGAATGATACCGTTGCTAATGCAACGTTTTTCTACAGTCAACGATACACTATATGTTGTACTACAACATCTAGTACCACAAGATATGGTATGTTTTGGTTAAACAATACCACGTATTGTTAAGGTTTGACTTCCTTTGTCGTGGTATAAAACATATAGTTTTATTCCGAAACTCTTGGTAAGAATTGGTAAAATTATCTTAGATAATTCGTGCAGATGTGGGCGTGAGACTGCCAACCCTATATTATTTATTTCATTTCCTTGTGAGGAAATAAATAATATAGAAAGGGGATTTGCTCATGGCTACTGAATTATTCGGTTATCCGATTGTAAGTCTTTCAGACTTAGATGAAAATACGAACGGTTGGGTAAAACAAGAACTTGTAAGTGAGCATCACTTACATTGGTTTCCTGACACTCGTGAAAGTTACACGCTTTTTATCGAGGGCGAACTTCCCACGACTGACTGTGAGGGAAGTGATTGCTGTCAAGTAGGTAATACTTTGTATTACGGATTACACAAAATTACTGAAAGGATGATTTAATATGAATGTAATTGATAAATTACAAGTTATAAACCTTTTCGCTAAAGGCGAAATAAACCTTAACTGTTTATACCTTTTACTATGTAAAAACTTTGACGGATTTGTCTGTCTTGATACTTCATGTCTTCATTGTGAGGACAGGATTATTCCACAGAATAATCAAAGTTCCACAAAGTATTGTGAACCATGTTTCCGAGCATGAGTACATGTACACGAAATTTATATATTTATTCACTCGTAAGAGTGAAGTAAATAAATATATAGCCGACAGAAAGGGCACCAAATGGAATGTTTACACTGCGAAACAACTTTGTTGTTTGACAAATACCTTACCGTCGTTGACGGTATCTTAGGGTATGTATGTCATCCATGTGAAATGGAGGCATTGAATGTTTAAAAACTGTAAGTTTTGTAACACCTCTTTCGAAGCTAGAGGTAATCAAGCTACTTGTGTAGCTTGTAAAATGGCTTTTGCACGTGGTCGTAAGTATCGCAGAGCGATACCTGAACCGAATAAGTGGCGAGACGATAACGGTCATATCATTGCTGATATGGAGCATCGCCTACAAGTGCAGGAGGAAAATACACCCTTTTGGCTTTTCAAAGCCAAAGATAAATTTCATGCTGAGAATTGTCCTAACGGCTTTATTGATAAAGCCTTAGACGGTAAGGATAATTGCTGTCCTGTATAAAAATACTTGATACTTGTGAAAGTATTTTTTATACAACTATCGATTGCTTGAAAGGAGCAGAATGATTATAAACAACATGGTATTCGTTGACGAATACGAAGAACTTTACAACGACTACGTCGAATTCAATGCTGACGTATGGCTCGAACGTGAAGCAGGTTCTACTGCTACCACAGTAGATTGGTCTCGATTTAAGGACTATGAAACTGATGCTGTTTTACAGCAAATGATAGATGCAGAACTTGACATGTTGTTCGGTAGTAACCGAACAGAACCACGTGAATACTACATCGAACTCTTACAGCTAGATGATAGTTTCACTATCAATGACATGGAAGAAGAGTTACATGTATAAGTATGTACTCATCTTCCTGTTAGCTATGGTTATACCAGTAGCTATTCAAGTTTACATAATATGTTTCGAAGAAGCATATTACGGTATTAGAGAAGAATTCCATAAATGGAAAGCAGAAAGGAAATAATGACTAAAAAACATTATGAACTCATTGCTTCAGCAATGAGACAAGCACAATTAGACACCTTTAGTGAACTACGTGAAGATTACATGGGTAACAGAGGTGCACAAACAATGACAATGATTACTTTAACCAATGTTTTGTTTGAAATTAGCGAAGTATTCGCTAAAGACAATCCAAACTTTGACAAAGATAGATTTGTTGATGCATGTATGCTTAGTATCGCTTCGGAGGAGGAGTGATACTATGTATCACATAGGAGAAATTATGAATGACGCAGAATTTTACAAAGCGATAACAGGGTTATCGGACGAAGATTTAGAGTTAAATGAACACAGTCAATTAGACTGTATGAATTGTTTTACTCCAATACCCCAATGGGTATTGATTGATGCAGGAAACGTTATATACCTTAACGAGTATGTATGTGAGAACTGCCATGAACCATTAGGTTCATAAGAAAGGAAACTATGAAAACTTATTTAGGACACGGTTATACCGATGTAACAATAGAAGACGACTTGTATTTCAAGTTAGTTGACGAACTTGAAATGTTAGCATCCGACATAGCGTCATATAGCGAGTGTGAAGACTGCTTAGAAACCAACCGTACGGTTGAAGAGGGAGCAGATGCACTTGTGAATGAACTAATACAGAAACTCAGGAGGTTACGTAAGTAATGAAAGTTAAAGATTTAAAGAACATAATTGCATATATGCAATTAAACGATTGGGATATGGACAGAAATGTTGACGACATGGTTGCTGATGCTATGGCATCAGGTGGGTTAACTGATTGGGACATATACGGTCGTAGAGACAAAAACGGTATGACACTCTATTTAGAGTGGGAAGAAAGATACCGTAACTACACCAATTTAATAAATTGGATTTACAAAAACAAATTCGAAGCCATTTATGGCTGTTATGACTATCTCAGAAAGGATAGATAATGGAAAAACAGTACGTAATTACACGCTTACCTGACGGAATATCCCTGAATGCAGGGCATAGACAGGTATTACGAGAGAATGGAAGTAATAAAGTAGCATACTTTACATACAACAAAGCTCTCGAAATGTGTATTAGATACAATATAGATGCCGACGGCATCTTATCAGCCGACCAATACCATGCTGAATTCGATAACGGATTTACATGGGACAAAGAGGAGGAATAATGTTCGAAGATTATGATGATAGTGATTACTATCAAGACAATGGTCTTAACGCAGAGCAACAAGCATATTATGACCAGCTTGATGCAGGTTACGAATACTAAATGTTATAGGGGTTAGCGATAACCCCTATAAAGAAAGGAAATTATGACTGAACCTACAAATCTTTATCAATATAAAGATTACATTAAAGAAATGTTTGTCGATGACATCATAGATGATGAAACGACAGACGATGAAATCAGGGACGCTGTGTACGAGTACGCAGATAACTTAGTTCCTGTGTATAATTGGGAAATTATACAATTAGCTTTAAGATTTGACGATTGGTTCGTTAGATTATTCGTAGAAGAATTTGACATAGCAGTTAACGATGTAAGCATCGTTAAACTTGTAGGACAACAACTGTACTACATTCATGTCGAACTTCTTTCAGAAATAGCTGATGAATATATCGAACATCGCAACCAACTTTCTGCTATAGCAGAGGAGCAAGGAAAATAACTTGCTTATATAAAATATCTGATATTTGTGAAGATATTTTATATAAAGATTGGAGTTGCCGATGACTAAATTACCCTGTTTATGTGGTAGTTTTATGACTTCGGTTGGTGTATTTGCCAACGTAAAGTCCAAGACTTTAGTGTCTTACATGTGTTTTACATGTGGAGCATCCACAGTACAAGCACAACAAGCCAAGCGTATTGCTGTCTAGCAATGTGCTAGGTTCTAACATAGTTAGACGTTTGTTCTAACATATCGAATTACTCACTAAGTTAATTCACGATATTACAACTAGACCAAACAGCTCTTCATTGATGCATACATGTCCCTGTATCATTGCAACCTGTCCCTGTGCGTTGTCCCTGCACGAAAACCTCTACACGAAATTTCATCGATATTACGAACGGCTCACAGAAATGTGAATACGTTAACGTGTAGTCTGACATGTTAGACCTAGCAGATTGCTAGACTTGAAAGGAAACAATTATGGAAACAATATTAAAAGAACTTAAAGCTGTTCTTACATTCTATGGTTTACCCCAAGAAAACGTAGAACAATTTGAGCGTATTTTATTAGACCAACTCGAAGAGAATGCTGACGAAGTCAGAGATTACTTAGAGTATCATTAATAGCTAAGCTATCTACAGAAACTGATACGTTTACAGTCCCCTGTTGTTACGTATAAGCAAGTAGGTAGCTTGTAGCACATGAGATAGAACTAGCTGACCTCTCGCTTAGACTGGTCAAAGTATGATAACGAACTAAGGCATACACGAAGTCAGTTATCTCAAATTGAGTTCATTTCATGGATGTCTTGTGTGCTACAAGCTATCTATGTAAGTTCACAAGTCAGGAACTCTTCGGAGGAAAAGTGATATAAACAAAGTTAACAACTAATTCCTGTTTCACTCGCTTACAGTAGGTAGCTTGAAGATAACGGCTGAACAGTCTTAGTTTAAGTACGGACGCAGACATTTATCGTTTAGAGATAAACGGACTATGCATAGGTAAGCCACATGTTTTGCTGTCGTGGAGTAAGTAAGCTAGTTATCTTCAAGCTATCTATCACGAGGGCGTGATGGGTTTAGTATCAAGAGTTAAGAATTAATTCCTCTTTCGCTTGATAAACGAGGGTTCAACTCCCTCCACGTCCACTTATGAATATGAAAAAATTAACAGAACAATATTGGTGGTACAAAGGACTACTAATAACAAAAATTAATAACTTACACGCACGTGTACACATCTCATCATGGGAAAAGTGTTACGATTGGTATTCATACCAAATCGAATTGTGCTTACAGTATTGGGAAGAAATTTAATATATTTTTATATGATATTTATGAATATAAAAATAATTACGAAAGGAAAACATGCTAGTAATTGACGAAAACTATGAGCCAACTCATACCTATACAGTACAAACTGATGTTTGTATCAACTGTGGCGAACTCGGTAGAGTTATCGTAGATGCACAAGGTCTGTTCATGTACAATCAAGGTAACTTGATACAAGACTGTTTTCCCAAGATGCCGAAAGAACTAAGAGAACAGCTCATGACAGGCACACATCCACAGTGTTTCGAAGAAATGTTTGCAGGACTAGACGAGGAGATATTTTAATGGATATTAAAACAATTATGCAAAAACTTGACAGACTAAGCGACCAAGTTGCTGTCTTAGGTAAAATACAACAGGTACTATTGCAAGAAGTATTAGACTTATCGCCTAACCGTAAGGAGATGATGCTTCACATTATGTCAAGCACACTTGCTGTTGATAGTTTGCGTAACGAGTTCACAGAGTACGCAATGGAACAAGATAACGACGCTTTGAAAATACTATCTATGGAAATTAACGACATAGCAGACAGATGTAAAGAAGAAGCTGAAATCTTAAAAGATTTAGATTTCGAAATGGAGGACGAATGAGAAGACCAAGAACATCGTGGACAGTTGACAATCTTGCAGATTGGTTAGCTAAGTACGACACAATACACAAGTCAGGCACTATGCGAGACGCATACAACTACGAGACATGGAAACTTATAGTACAAGACGTAGCTTTAGACTATGCAGATAGTCTTAAAGAGGAGGAATAATGGATTTAATTACAGTATCAGGAACTATTACTATCAACGGTGTTGATAGTAAGTTTGAACTTAGCAATGAAGTAAATTCAGTAGGCTGGATGCAATGGGGTGCAACGCAACACAGGTTAGCTACAAGCATGGACATTGTACAAGCATTTGAAGACGAATTAGTTAACGTAAAAGGATTTTACGAGGAGGAATAATGGAAAAACAAACTAAGTTTGACTACGACTTTGAGGAATACTCACAGGACAGTAGGCATTGGTTGATTACATCAACTAGAAGATTAACTGAGAATGAATTGCTTGACCTATGGGGTTACGGATTTCATTTTAATGAACACAGTATTGAAGTTATCACACTTGATGACGGACATAAGGTAGAGGTAGCGTTCAGAGGTACAGAGTACGGAGACGATACACAATGCAATTACTCAGGCGATTTTGTTTTAGAAATACCTGCACATGAGGAGGAATAATGGAAGAATTTGAAACATTAACATTAGATGAAAAGATGCTTATCTTTTTAATGCGAAAAGAAAAGATAAATCCTGCATCAGTATTTGTTGGTTTATCCAATCTTGTAGAAAACGAGGAGGAATAATGGCTGAAGAATTATATTATCTTAAATATACAGCAGAGTACGAAGCATACATACCTGCTTCTAGTACAACAGAAGCACTAGAAAAAATTAATGAAATCACAGATTACGGTACAAAAAACATGAACTCCGTTAGATATAACGAGGGTGGTTGGGACGTACACGAGGAACTTGGAGAACTCATAGAGTTAGACCAAGATAATCCTGACGAACGTGATGATTTTAATACACATAAGACTGCATACGGACGTGGACACTACGGCGAAGCCGACTATGGTGTTTGGTTCGATGCCTAACAGAAAGGATATTATATGGCAGGTTACAAAAAACCTAGAAAATATGATAACTTAGAAGACCGTGCTATTGCACGTAAAATATGGAAGAAACAAATTACACAACAGAATGTTGAAAGAGCAGAAAGATATGCATCTTTCCAACGTGTAATTGACACGCACAAAAGTATGTGCTTAACAGAGAACGTAACAAATCAATTCATTGTAGAACCTATGGGTTCTAGCTTTGTACACTTCTTACTTAACAAAGCAGAAAATGTTATTGACATTGACATTCTAAAGAATGGCGATGACCAAACAGGTGTACTTGTTACACTCAACGCAGAAGATAGCTTCCCTACTTCTATATACAATGTATATAAGGAACTATCTCAACAATTAGTTGTACCAACTATAACATTAGTTGACTAAACTAGAATTACCTACCGTAACTACGCAAGTAATTACGACCATACTACGTGATATGGGTGCCTCCGTATCACGTAGTGTAGGTAGCTTGTAGCACATAGGACGCAGAAGAACGTTCGCTAACTAAGAGAGACTGAGACTGTGTGTTACAAGCTATCTATGATAGAAAGGAAAATATGAACATCAAAGAAATAGAACCTGACAAACAAAGTAGAGAACTACTTTCTAAGTTAGGTGTAACTATGTTAAAGAACGAACCTGAATTGTGGGTACGTGGTACATGGTTAGACGAAAACAAAACAACTACATGGCGTAACATAGGTATTACATTAAGCACAGGCGAGGTTGACAAGTCAGTGTTATATCTAAACATTCGTTTAGGTAGTGATAACAGCGATACTGACAGAACTTTATCAATACCTTTGGTAACTAATTGGAAAGTTGTAGATAATAATGTGCAATTACTTGCACCATTACATCACTACATTGTAGAAATTATGAACCAACACTTTCAAGAAGTTACTTCTTCAAGGGAGGAAGAATGAAAATACATGACATGGCAACAGGTAAAGTTGTAGAGACTACACCTGAGGAATTTATGAAACATATTGCACCTCAAATTCAAAAGTATAAAGAGTTTCATCAGAGACTTGCTGAACTAGAAGAGGAATAATGGATTATAAATATAATAAATCAAACCATTGGAAGTATGAAAAAGACTTNAGAGGCATGACTTTACATGCTAATTCTCAAAGAGAGTTAGTAGAAATGGCTCTGTACTTTGCTAGAGAGCAAGGAATACCTGTCTCAACACTAGAGTTTGTGTACAATTTACACGTTACACGGTTCGGTGGACACTTATTTGACTTGCGTAAAGCAGGTTGGGTTATAAATACAGACACAAAGAAGTTAGAAGACGGTAGAACAGGTAACATTTACACACTTGTTGCAAGACCTGACGAAGACTTAAAGTTATTTTCAGAAAAATAAACAATAATGTTTGAAATGCTAAGATAAAAGCATGGAAGATATAGATAAACTGCTTGAAAAAGCAGAACACGGAAAGGAATATCCACGTTGGTGGGGAGAATTACCCCCTAAAGCACAAGAGTTTCTTTCTGTGTTAAGAACTAGGGTTGCAGAAAAAGACATAGATAATTTTAATATATCTATGATTACAAAAATACTTAAAGAAGAGTTCGACGTAAAGATTAGTTACTCAGCTATACGTAGATACTTAATTGGCGATACGTATGGCAAGTAAGAAAACTCTTGAAGAGTTATTAGCACAAGCTGAGAGCACACAAATACACGAACTCAAACAAACAAACTTAAAACTTTTGAAACAGCTTGAAAAAGCTAAGGATAAGAAAGCAGACCTGATAGACGCAGTCTTTGATGCCTGTAAAAGTGGTATCATGTCTCTTGAAATTCCTAATATTCCACCACCTACACATACACGTACACGAAAAGGTGGAGAAGAAATAGCTGTTGCATTATTAAGCGACATACAGTTAGCTAAAGTTACACCTGATTACAGTACAGAGAAAGCTGAAGAACGTGTACTTAGATATGCAGATAAGATATGCGAACTCGCAGCAGTGCAACGTAAATCACACCCTGTTAATAAGGTTGTTGTATTAGGTTTAGGAGATATAGTCGAGGGAGAACTTATCTTTCCTGGACAAGAGCACTTAATTGANGCATCACTGTACGCACAAGTTACAGTAGATGGACCACGAATACTTACAGGGTTCCTTAACAAACTCTTACACGAGTTCAAAGAAGTAGAAGTACATTGGGTTATAGGTAATCACGGTTCATTAGGTGGTAGGTCAAGAAGAAACTATCATCCTGAAAGTAACGCAGACATGATGCTTGGTAAGATTTTAGAACAGTTATATAGCAAACAGAAAAGAATTAGTTTTCATTTACCTAATCTAGCGAACGAAAGAAATTGGTACAAAGTTGCAGACTTAGGAGACAAATGTAAATTCTTTATGTTTCACGGAGACCAAGTCAGAGGTCATGGAGGTTTTCCATGGTATGGATTTGGTAAGAAAATATTAGGTTGGAAAGCATTAGCATCAGCAGGAATGATGGAAGATTTCGATTACGCAGTAGCAGGTCATTACCATACACCGAACACTCAATACATTAATGATGTTAGATTGTGGGTAAATGGTAGCACTGAAAGTTACAATACTTATGCACAAGAACAACTAGCATCTATGGGAAGACCTTGTCAGTACCTACTCTTTTGTAAAGACGGTAGTGGCGTAACAGCAGAATATTTAGTAAAACTAGAAAAATAAAGAAAAACATATATATAATCACATTATGACAGATAATAATGTCAAGTCTAAATGGCGTATAGACAGCATAGAGTACAGTGGTACAGGAGATATACCATTATTTATTCTACGTAATGGGGACAAGATAAGATTTATACCTATCGAAAGAGGTATAACAAAACTTGATACGCTTATAGACTTAGAAGAAGAATAATAATTATTATAATATAGTTTGTATATAGTAGAAACTATATTATAATGNGCACACTATCAGAAAGGAAATATGAAATACAAATATGGTAATCCATCTTCGTATGTAGAAAAAATATATAATCAACAATCAGCAGATAAATCTGTATTTGATATGGTTATACAACTAGATGACAACGCAGAGATTAGAGAATACATGCACGTCATTGAAAGCAGACACGCACAGTACGCAATATTTATTGACGCATTCAGAACTGCATTTCCTACAGACGCAGACATAACTAAATATCGCACAGAATATTATGACATGATGGGTGGTAAAGAAGCAGTTGAACAACGATACANAGGTGGTGCATTAGACGAAGATGCATCAGANTATTACAGAGAGGAGTATGGCATTGAGTTGTAATTTAGGAGTATCACGGTACGCAAAAGACGTACATGAACAAGATGAATTAATAACTATTGGACACAAAAGCATACCAATAATTGCTATTGCACGTGCTTTTGGTAAGACCACTATTACATTTGGAGATGAAAACAATCCAAAACAAAAAGTATTTGCTAATACAGACAACGTAGTTGTTAATGAAAAAGTTTATAAAGCAAGAATAAAGGCAGGTAAATAATGTCTGCTTATGTCAAAGGTAGTAAGAAACCTCTTGGCAGGAAAAACAAAGTTTATGAAGAGGGACGTGTGTGTGATAACGACACATGCAACGTAACTATAAGTAAATATAATAAAAGTAAATTCTGTTACTTCCATTCGCCAGTTACACGTGGTCGAATACGAGGTCAGCAGAAACGATAGGAGAAATATGAAAGAAGAACACTTCGACAATACAGCAGAAGCAGTTGATGAAGTACCTAANGGTGGTTCAGGTAGAAAGAATACTATTTTTACTGACGATACATTAGCAAAAATGATATTGAATACTGACCAATGGTTCAGAGTGTTTCATTATGTAGGTCCAAACTATGTAAAAACAATAGGAACACTTAACTCATCTGCATCGTATTGGAGAAATAAATTACGAGCTCAGGGTTATATGATGGAATATCAAACACGTCAGGACAAAGACGAGCAGTATGCAACTTTGTACGCAAAGGTAACACCTGTGCAGGAAGATATATTGTAATGACACCAATTAACATTGATGACATTATATATTTAGCAAAGATTGCTTATCAACANACAGCTAATGCACAAGAAATAGAAGAACAATTTGATGATGACATCCTAGATTTTATGGATGGATTAGATATAGAAGAAAAGGAAGACTTGTTTCTTAAACTAAGTCATCTATCTTCTGCCTTTAACACAATCAAGAAGCTATTTCAACAAACTATGGCAAAAGAATTGCCTGAGAACGGTGGTGTGCGTGGACATTCGCTAGTATTTAGAAGAACAAGCAAACCAAAGTTCGTTGTTAAAGAGATGGGTATGTTAAAAGAATATCTTAAAAGAGATTGGGATGAAGTATTTCGTGCAGACAACTCTACGTTACGTAGAACTGCACTCAAAGCTATAGCTGAGAAGAATGGAGATAATCCTGACGAAGTTATAGAAGAATACTTTGACATTGAGTGGTCAGAACCACAGCTTACAATATCAGCTATCAGTGCTAGTCCTAAGCACTATGCAGATAGAGCAGTAGGCGAGATGTACAACCCACACGAAGAGGAAAGGAATACAGATGGCTAAGTTCAACTTAGAAGACTACGAAACCGTAGAAGAACGCTTGAAGAAATTTTGGGCAGACTATCCTAATGGTCGTATATACACAGAAGTAGTACACATAACCGATGATGGTTCATGTGTAACTATTAGAACACTAGGTTACAAAGACATGGAAGATGTCAACCCTGTTGCTACAGGTATAGCACAGGAGACTAAAGGACAAGGTGGATTTGCTAACGCAGATGCTTGGATGGAGAACTGTGAAACATCGAGTATAGGGCGTATGTTAGCGAACTGGATGTATCAAGGTTCAGACAAAGCACGACCAAGTCGTGAAGAGATGTCTAAATCTGTAAAGCCTGAACCACCTAAAAATGCTATGACTATGTCAGAGGTAGATACACTAGCTAACAATATGTTAACTGACCTTACACCTGCACATAAGAAGAAAGCATTAGACATGGCTAACTCTTATGCAAAACTAAAGAAGTTTCCATTGAACAAAACACAATGGACAGACGAACAGATTAACACATACCTGGAACAGGTAGAAAAATTTATGTCTGAGGAATTAAAACCTGCTGATACTGTTGA
>FUFK010040650.1_pt1 | contig 51818 bp, 52 predicted proteins | sample 1021851 | NCBI WGS metagenome assembly FUFK01 (sample SAMEA51879418, study PRJEB19060) | metagenome | reverse complement strand
AGATCAATGATAAAAAAAATATACAAAATATATTTCTTATCTGGTTCGAATAGGAAAGATTCAATAAAAAAAGTATCATCCGAGATACCATCATCTGAAATTAAGAGGCAGATAGTTAGCTTTATTGAATCTTCCGATAGAGGTATTATTTAGGGCTTTGCTTGAGGATATTCTACCTTTATCTATTACTTGTAAGCATCTGTAACGCTCAGTCTGATAGATTTAGATATCTAGGAAGTGATGTGAATGATGTTGTTTTCCCAGCTTCTTTGTGGCTTAGTAATGCGGTATTAATAAATCCAATGACTCAAAGTAGATTTACCGCACAGATAGGTTTTTCAACAATCCGCATTAAAGAACCAATGAGATTATGGACGTATCCAAATTTTGACTTTGGCTTTAGATTAACAAAAAATTTATCAATTACTTTAAAGACTTATGGATACGTAGCAGAGAAAGATGCCCCACAAATAATTGGCGGTGGGTTGCAATATTATTTTGGAAGTCAAGACACTCTAGACTGTAGTTTATCTCTTCAGAGGACTGATTTATTGGGTTTAGAGTACTACAATTTGAAATCTCTGAATTTTGAACTGGGTAGGTGGTTTTTATATAATACTAACTCATTAAAGTTGAGTTTTGGCACAAATTTTTTTGATGGTGTTGCCTTTGAGCTGCCGATCGATCAGAAAAAAAATTTTGATGGTAAATTCAATTATTTTGCAGTAAGCATGCTGAGGCCTTTCATGTTTTTGGATATTGGAATTGAATTAAAACTCAGTTCAAAAAACTCTATTTTCTTAGTGCACACAAAAAAAGATTTTAATTGATGAAAAAAAGAGTATCTATTTTAGGGTCAACAGGCTCTATTGGTATCAGCACACTCAAAATTCTTGTGAACCTGAAAGATGAATTTGAAGTTACTTGCTTAACAGCAAATACTAACTTCAAACTTCTTGTAGATCAGGCCAAAAGATTTAATCCTGAATCAGTTTGTATTGTCGATGAGAGTTCATATGAAAAAGTAAAAAATGCGCTATCATCTACTGATATTGAAATACTCAGTGGAAGATCTGGTTTGCTAGATGTATCTCAAAGAGATAATGTTGATATCATGGTTAACGCACTAGTAGGAGCAGCCGGTATGGAACCTACAATTAACACAATAAATGCAGGTGTAGATGTTGCCCTTGCAAACAAAGAAAGCCTGGTAATGGCGGGGCGAATTATAAAATCTAAACTGAAAGAAAAAGGTTCAAGAATTTTTCCAATTGATAGTGAGCATTCTGCTATTTGGCACTGCCTTTTGGGTGAAAGATTTGAAGATGTAGGCAGNTTGATNNTAACTGGAAGCGGCGGNCCNTTTAGAGAAAGAAACATCAATAAGTTTAATAATATTTCTATTGCAGAGGCGCTGGATCATCCCAACTGGCAGATGGGTAAAAAGATATCAATAGACAGTGCAACTATGATGAACAAAGGTTTAGAAGTAATTGAAGCTCACTGGTTATTTAATTTTGAACCAAATCAAATAGATATAGTAATACATCCGCAATCTATAATTCATTCAATGGTGGAGCTAAAAGACAAATCAATAAAAGCGCAAATGGGAGTTCCGGACATGAAAATTCCTATTCAATTTGCACTATCATATCCTAGACATTTTGAATCTTCTTGGGATGCGCTAGATTTTTATGAAATAGGTAGTCTAACTTTTGAAAAACCAGACTTTGAAAAGTTCCCATCTATTGGCTTAGCTTATAGAGCTTTAGACAAACTTGGGAGCTCATGTGCAGCATTAAATCTTGCTAATGATCATGCTGTAAATCTTTTTTTAAGTGGGAAAATAAACTTTAATGAAATTGCCAAAATCAACGAGGATGTACTAGAAAATCACCCATGGCTAGAGGAGCCAAGTTTGAATGATTTACTGGAACTAGGAAGCTGGGTAGATGAATATTTATCAAAATACTGATTTAGTGGAACAAAAATATTATTTTATTGTAGATTAAATATATGACTACTCTCTTAGCGACAATAATTGTTTTAGGTGTATTAGTTACTATACATGAATATGGTCATTTCATTGCTGCCAGATCTGTAGGGATAAGAGTTGAGAAGTTTTCTGTTGGTATGCCACCCAGGTTTTTAACAATTACATCTACCGATGATGCCCTCCTTCTAAAATTATTTTTTTTCAAAAAAGATACTAGTGGCAAATTAATATGGGCACCTATTTTCCAGTCGTCAATAGCCAGGCCTGGTAGAGTTGGATCTGAAACTGAATATGTCATAGCATTACTACCACTCGGTGGCTATGTAAAAATGGCTGGAATCATCGATGAAAGCATTGATACAAAAATCAACCATAAAGATGATGAATTTATGTCAAAGCCCCTATGGGCCAAACTTTGGGTTATGAGTGCCGGAGTTATTATGAATACTATCTTAGCATTCATAATCTTCTCATCGATTGGGTACTATCAAGGTACTGCAAAAATCAGTGATGAACCAATCATAGCAGAGGTAATTGAGGAAATGCCAGCTGAAAAAGCTGGACTTCTTGTTGGTGACAGGGTTTTAAAAATAAACGACAACGCAATATACACTTGGTCTGATTTGACAAAATCAATACATCAAAAACCAGATGAAGAAATAAAATTAGAGATTGATAGATATGGTGAGATATTAGATTTCAATTTAACAACGACAATAAGAGAAATCCCCGATAAAGATGGTACAAGTAACGTAGGTGCCATTGGTATTATTCCACAGATTATGTACGATGAAATGACTCTGTTTCAAGCTCTAAATTCTGGCATTACACGTACCCTTGGAAGTTTTGGGATGATAGTTGAAAGCTTAAAAATGTTAGGGTCAGGAGCAGCTTCAGTATCAGATTTTGGAGGTCCGATTATGATTGCACAGCTGGCGGGTAAAACAGCTGAGGCGGGGGTGATACCATTCTTTACATTTATGGCATTATTAAGTGTCAATCTAGCATTCCTAAATATATTGCCAATACCAGGTTTGGATGGAGGGCATATATTTATTCATCTCTTAGAGGGAATAATAAATAGACCACTACCTTTAAAAGCAAGAATTGCAATACAGCAGCTTGGGATGACTTTTCTACTCATTTTAATGGTCACAATTATTTTTCAAGACATTACCAGACTCTTCAACTAGTATACCACGTTCTCTAATTCAAGGATAAGAGATCCATACTTCAAATGTAACCAAATTTTCACAGGATACCCATTCGAGTCATCAGAAAATAGAATTGACATTTTTGATTCATTTTTAAAATCCTTTTTATCAGATTTCATAGGAATCAATTTAGTACACATATAATTCCCTGCAGGAACGATTGTCTTCACACTTTTTTCTAGAAGCAGAACTAACTCTGTCACCTTTTTGCCCTGAATAGTATAAATGTTTTTATTTTTATAATCTTGCAAATTCTTATCTCGGAAATAATAAAATAATGAATACGGGGAGTGAATAGTTTCTTGAAATTGTATTGTGTCATTATTTGAGGTCAGATAACCATCGTTATGGTATAATGCCAGGCTACTTTTTTTCTTAAAATTACCTTCACTTATACTTGACTCCACTTTTATTGTTTCTAAAGAATCTTTGCTCAACCAAATATCGATTACATCCTTAATAGGGAATATATAGTTTGTTATCCCTATGGATTTTGCCGTGAACCTAACATGATATGTTTTTATTTTATTGATCTCTACTGTGTCGACAACTTCTAATTTAGCTTTGGCAGCTTCTATGCCTTTAAAAGAGGCACTATAAGTAAGCTTTTCACCAACTATTAATTTTTCACTGGCACATATATAAAATGGGACTAAAGTTGCATAAATATATTTTTTCATTTGCGAATTACAGCCCACCTATTATTTTTCAATTTAAGTATTTTTGAGGCAGTTCCGATAATTCTACCATTATCAATAAGCATATTAATTTCACTTTGAAATTCATTTTCTATTTCATCAGGATCAACGTGAGGAATTGATCCTGAACGATTTACACTGGTACTTGTTATCGGATTTCCATATGCTTTCAGTAGATTCTTACAAAAAGTATTTTTCGCAACGCGCATGCCTAGAGTCAAGGGCCTTCCAGTAATTAGATTTGAGACAATATTTTCTCTAATAGGCACAATAATAGTGCCTCCTTTTTTCAGTTTATATTCTGCCTCTTGCTTTAACCGCGCATTGATTTTCATCCAGTTTTTACTTTTTTTTATGCTATCAATCAACACACTCATGGGTCCTGATCTGCGTTTTATTTGGTTAAGATTTAAGATCGCTTTATTATTTCTAGCGTCACAGCCAAAACCGTAAATAGTATCCGTGGGGTATACAATAATTCCGCCGTTCTTTAAAATATCACAGGCAAAATGAATTGATTTTTGATCGGAAGATTGAAGCCGTATATAACTCAGAGAGCTCACGGCTGTATTTTTGTTTTCCATCTTTTATGAAACCAAAAGTATTGCTCAGGATATTTTTTTATATAGCTCTCTAATATGGAGGTATAATTCTGCGTTATTTGCTCGACACTACTGCCATTCGTTTTTACAGGCACTATTTCAATATTATATTTTTTATAGTTGGTTTTTATGCATACGCCTAAAACAACCGGTGCATTCGTATTAAGATGAAAAAGAGCTGCGCCTTTTGGTGTAGATGCTTGATGTCCAAAAAAGTCTACAAACACTCCTTTACTCTTTGCGTCTTGATCACTTACAAGGCCTAAAACCCCATTGTTTTTAAGCACTTGGTACCCTTTTTCTAGCGATTCCTTCTTGTATATTTGTTTTGTTCCAGGAATCTCTCTCTGTTCATGAAAAAAGTTGTTTGCGCCTTCATTTCTTTGTTTGAGAGCTATGCCAACAAATAAGTCGGTATGTTCACCCAGCCATTTCCCAAGTATTTCCCATGAACCAAAGTGACCAGATATGAACACAACTCCTCTGTTTTTTTTCAGGGCTTCATTAAGCACTTTTTCACCTGTGACATTTATTTCAATGCTCTCCCACGATTTAGGGGTTGAAATAAACTCGATGAGGTTGCTAGTAAAAAATATGTAACATTCTTTTAGAGTAGATAAAATTTTTTCTTTTGGCCACGTTGGAAATGCTCTCCTTATATTTTTGAACGCTTGTTCCGATCTAAGCCTCTTTGAAAAAAACATTTTATTTGCCAAATAAATCGAAATACTATGTCTGCTACTTGGCTCAAGTGAACTAAAAATTATTTTTAAGAGCCTAAGAATGTAATAAGTTGTTAAGTGACCAAGTTTCATTCTAGGTGAAATTACAGATTTGTTATTACTATATTTGACCTGAATTTTTCGATTATTTATCAAGTTTTTTGCAGTGAAAATATATCTATCATCATTATTGTCAACCATATCGCTTCTTCTCGCGGATAAGGTTTACGTAGTCCCAATTGATGGTACAATAGATTTAGGTCTCCCCCCATTTATTGAAAGGACTTTAGATGAAGCAAAAGTAAAAAATGCATCTGCTGTGGTGTTTGATATAAATACTTTTGGTGGGCGCGTCGATGCTGCAACTCAAATCAAAGATGCAATACTTGCTTCTGACATCCAAACAATTGCGTTTATTAATCGCCGCGCCATTTCCGCTGGAGCGTTAATCTCATTATCCTGCGAGAAAATTTTTATGACTGGTGGTGCATCCATTGGGGCTGCTACTGCTGTTGACATGTCTGGTAAGAAAGGCAGTGAAAAAGTTATTAGCTTCATGCGAGAAGAAATGGCAGCCACTGCAGAAAAACGAGGACGAAATACTGAGATTGCTAGGGGTATGGTTGATGAAGATTTGAATTTTACCCATTTGATTATAGATGGAGACTCTATTCTAGTAGATGATATTGAAGGCAGGAAAGAAGGCAAACTGATATCTCTTACAACAGATCAATCAATCAAATATCAAATAGCAGATGGTACATATGATAGTATATCAGAGCTGCTTAATTCACTTGGATATGGTGATGCTGAACTAATAAAAACCGCTGAAAATTGGTCTGAAAAAGTTGTAAGGTTCCTAACTAATCCTGTTGTGGCATCATTATTAACAACATTTGGATTCTTGGGTATATTGTTTGAGCTCCAAAGCCCAGGATGGGGTATCCCTGGTTTTGTGGGATTGACATGCTTGATATTATCTCTAAGCGCATCTTATATCGCTAGATTGGCAACAATGTCAGATCTAACTTTTACTATAGCTGGGCTAGCATTGATTTTAGTGGAAATGCTTGTGATCCCTGGGTTTGGAATTATAGGCATTGGCGGATTTATTCTTGTCCTATATGGTATGTATCTGCTTCTGTTACCAGATGTTCCAGTAAGCGATGAAATAGTAGGTCAGGCCATGGATGGATTTTTCATTGGATTAGTTGGTGCTATAATAGGTCTAGTTTTCCTACTCCGCATCATGATTAAATCAAAATTTTGGGAACAGCTTACCGCGCCAACATCTCAAGAAAAGAGCCGCGGCTTTTCAAACTCTCAAGGTTGGGAATTATTGAAGGGTGGTAGTGGTCGAACTGATACTGATTTACACCCATCAGGTTGGATCATAATTGAAAATAAGAGAATTTTCGTTGTCAGTGAAGGCGGTTATATTGAAAAAGGGAAGGAAGTAGAGGTGCTTTCAGTTGATGGGAATAGAGTTACTGTAAGAGAAGTTAATTAATAAAAGGAAATTATCATGCCAATAGTTCAAATGTTTTTGTTTGGTTTCATCATATTTGCTACGCTAACCTTATTTTATTTTGTTCCAATAGGAATGTGGATTCAGGGTATAGTATCTCTTGGTATTGGTAGAATTCGGATAGTGGATTTAATTAGAATGCGTTTGAGAAAAATTGCTCCGAGGCTTGTCACAGATGGCGTTATTAATTTACATAAAGCTGGTCTTTCGAGTATATCGACTGACATGCTAGAGACTCATTATCTTGCGGGAGGTAATGTACAGAATATAGTATCGGCCTTAATTGCGGCGGATAAAGCAAACATTCCCTTACCTTTCGAGACCGCAACTGCAATTGACCTAGCCGGCAGAGATGTCAATGAAGCCGTTCAAACATCTGTTTACCCTAAAGTCATTAACGCTCCCAAAGACGGATATCTAGCGGCTGTTGCCAAAGACGGTATCGAACTTAAAGCAAGAGCAAGGGTTACTGTCAGAACAAATATTCCTGGTTTAGTCGGGGGAGCGACCGATGATACAATCATCGCAAGGGTAGGAGAAGGAATTGTATCAGCAATTGGTTCTGCATCAAATTATTCTGAGGTACTTGAAAACCCTGATAATATTTCAAGAGCTGTTTTAGATAAAGGTTTAGATGCTGGTACAGCATTTGAGATACTATCTATTGATATTGCTGATCTGGATGTAGGCAAAAATATTGGAGCATCCCTTCAGGCCGACCAAGCTGAGGCTGATCTTCGCGTTGCGCAGGCAAAAGCTGAAACTAGAAGGGCGATGGCGGTAGCAGAGGAGCAAGAGATGACAGCAAGGACCCAAGAAATGAAAGCTAAAGTCGTCGAAGCAGAGTCTGAAGTACCTAAAGCTATGGCTCATGCATTTAATGAAGGCAATATGGGGATAATGGATTATTATAAAATGGAAAATATAAAATCTGATACCACGATGAGAGACTCTATTGCAGATACTAGTTCAGATACTGTCTCAGAAAATGGAGATGACAATAGCTAAAAAATTATATTGTCATAAAGATAAAAGCTTTGCAGATAGAACTTCCTGCTGATATTACAGATAAAATAAGTGATCGGTGTATACGTTGCTATAAAGAGCAGCATTGGTATGGTGAAAACTATTTATTTGATCTTATAAAAGAACGAGACCTAAAAAATACTAAGATACTAGAGATAGGTTGTGCAGAGGGAGGTCTGCTAAAGTTCTTTCATGAAAAGGGTGCAGAGTGTTCAGGGATTGAGCTATCTGATGTCAGGTACGGCAATGCAATTATGTTAGATAAAAATAAATTGATCAATTTTTTTCAGGCTGACATTTGCAATCCAGATTCTTATGAAAACAAACTAAATGTGAGCTATGATTTAATAATAATTAGGGATGTAATAGAACACATTGCTAATAAAGAGGTAGCTCTTAAAAACTTAGCAAAGATGCTCAAAGCAGGCGGTGAGATTTTTATGTCATTTCCTCCAAAATATTGTGCATACGCGGGTCATCAACAAACCGCTTCTAGTTTATTAGCTAAAATACCTTATATTCATTTGCTTCCAGATTCATTATATACTTCTTATTTAAAATTAGTTGGATGTCAAAAAGAAAAAATAGATTATTTAATAGATACTAAAAAAACAAGAATATCAATAAAAGGTATGAAAAAAATAATTAATAAGACCGGCTTGAATATAAAAAAACAGAGTTTTTGGTTTACAAGACCTGCTTACAAGTTTAGGTTTGGCATTCCTAAACTAAGAAACCCTTTTTCATTTCTATCGATATTCAATGAAATATTTTCGAATGGTGTATCATTTCTTATGATAAAAAAGGTTAAATAGCATGGAATGGCTTGGGGTTTTATTATTGTATCTAGTTTCAGGATTTTTTAAAAAAAGAGAACAAAATAAAAAAAGAGCAGAAATTGAGTCTGATCCTAATTGGGACCCAGAAACTGATACTGTGGATGAACATTCAGGATACAGATTTGATCATTTACTGAATGATCTTTTTGAACAGAATCCACAAACTCCACAAATAACCAAAAGCTTAAGAGACTCAATCAAGACCGAGCAAAATTCAGATAGTTTTGATGTAATAGAGAGGGGGCAAAATGAAAATTTTAGCGAGTCCGATGAGGATAGAATAATTGAAGCTGATCAAAAAATTGAATCTTTTGAGGACAAAATCTATCATTCAAATCTTGCGGACAGAAAAGAGCTACACTTAGGGAATAAGTGGTCGAAATCAATTAATATGAAGCAAGAACTCTTCAATTCAAAAAAGTTGCTCAGAAAATCTATGATAATTAAAGAAATTTTAGATAAGCCGTTGTCGCTAAGAGAGTAAACTAAAGCAACAAATCGAAAACCTTTTTTGACTCAATTGCCAAATCTTCTTCTGTGCCATTATTATGTATGATGTAATCTGCCATATGCACCTTATCCTCATCAGGCCATTGAAGATCTAGTCTTCTCATAAATTCCTCTCTGCTGAGAGCGCCTTTTTTCATTACGCGTTCAATTCTTAATTTTAAGTGGGATGTGACAACAATCGTGTAGTCCATATGTGTATCAGCACCGGATTCGTAAATCAAAGCGGCGTCAACACAAAATACATCATGTTTACCAGATTCAAGTATTTGATCAAATTCTGAATCAATGAGAGTAAAAACGTAAGGATGAATAATAGCATTTAATCTGACTTGATGATCTTCATCTTGAAAACCAATTCTCGCTAGTTTTGATTTTTCAATTTCCCCTTCTTTGTTGAGAATATCCGTTCCAAATTCGGCAATGACCTCATTTTGCGCGGTCCTGTTATTATCTAAAATTTCTTTTGCAACTAAGTCAGCATCAAAAATAAAGACTCCCCAACTATTAAATAAGGAACTGACTGAACTTTTTCCTGAGCCAATACCACCTGTTAATCCAATTTTTAACATATTACTTTAAGACTTTAAATATTCTTTTCGTTATAATATCAATATCACCAAGACCATCTACAGTAATTAAAAGACCTCTTTTGTTGTAAAAGTCTAATAAGGGAGCTGTTTCTTCCCAATATATTTTTTGTCTTTTTCTAATTATATCAATCTTATCGTCGCTTCTCCCGGAATCTTTACCACGCTTGATTAACCGCTCTACCAATTCATTCTCCTCTGCCTCGAGGTTAATTGCAAAATCTAAATCTAAGCTAGATTCTTGCATAATATTTTCTAAACCGATTGCTTGAGAAATCGTCCTCGGAAATCCATCTAAGATATAACCATTCTCACAATCAGATTTACTTAGCCTCGACTGTATTACTTCTAATAAAATCGAATCAGGAGCCAAACGGCCCTTGTCAATTAGTTTTTTTGCGATTGAACCGATGTCTGAGTTTTCCCTTATCTCTTTCCGTAATAGTGACCCAGTTGATATGTGAGCAATTTTTAACTGATTTTTGATTCTTTCAGCTTGAGTGCCTTTACCAGCACCAGGGGGCCCCATAATTAGTAACCTCATATTAACAAACCTGCAACCGTTGCTGTTAACCAAGAAGCTATTGCGCCACCTATCATAGCTTTCATCGCAATTTTTGATAAATCTTTTCTCTTATTTGGAGCCATACCGCCTATGCCACCAAGTTGTATTCCAATTGAACCAAAATTGGCAAACCCACAAAGTGCATAGCTAGCGATTACTGCTGATCTATTCGATATCAGGTTGTTATTAACTAAATTGCTAAGATTAGAGTAAGCAACTAGCTCTGTTAAAACAATTTTTTCACCCATTAGAGAACCTACTATTTTTGCTTCGTCCCAGGGTATCCCCATAGTCCAGGATAAAGGTTGAAAAATAACCCCCATTGCCTGTTGTAAGCTTACTGAAAATATAAAATCCAAGAAATAATTTATCATAGATATTATTGAAACGAATGCGATTAACATGGCTGCTACATTTGCTGCAAGTTTTAACCCATCGGTAGCACCTTTACCCAAGGCGTCCATTGCATTTTGTGTTTCTCGGTGGTTATGGGTTTTTATTATTTTTTTGGGCCTCGATTTTTTCGTCTCCGGGTAAATTATTTTAGCAATTGCTAGGGCAGCAGGGGCAGACATTATGCTGGCTGCGAGCATATGACCTGCAATGCCAGGTATTTTCTCCAACCACAGTACATACAAAGCTAGAACCGAGCCGGCCGTAGTTGCAAACCCTCCAGTCATGATAGCCATTAGTTCAGAGTTTGACATGTCTTTAATAAAAGGTCTAACTATTATGGGAGCTTCGGTTTGGCCAACAAAAATGTTTGCAGATACGCTTAATGTTTCAGGACCACTCGTTCTCATAGTGCTACGCATAATTTTAGAAATAAATTTGACGATTGTTTGCACTATTCCAAAATGGTAACTAATAGCTATTAGACTAGAGAAAAATATAATGACAGGCAACGCTCTAAATGCAAAATTCATCATAGCCACATGATATCCGACACCCGGTATAAATGATTCAAATAAAAAATTGCTACCTGTTTCTGAAAAGCTAATTATCTTTCTAAAAATACGATCCAAAATAGAAAATTGCGATTTAACAAAAGGAACTTTTAATATCATCAAAGCAAGAGAGAACTGCAAGCCAAGCCCCCATAAAACTGTTCGTATTTTAATTTCTTTGCGATTGTTAGATAGCAGGTATGCAACGCCAAGCAAAACCAAAATTCCGGTTATTCCTTGAACATTCATAATTTAATCTTCAGGATCTTTAAAGCAATTTCTACAACGTGCCTCATATTTGTCTGTTTCGCCAATTAGAACTTGCTCTGAGGCGTTGATTGTACGCTGGGTAAAAGAGGCGTGGTTACCACATTTAATGCATATAGCTTGGAGCTTATCTAGATAATCAGCCTCGCACATAATATCTGGCATGGGACCAAAAGGTAGCCCGCGATAATCTCTGTCTAATCCTGCAACAATCACCCGCTTTCTCTCTGAGGCAAGTTTTTTACAAACTTTGATAAGAGAATTATCGAAAAATTGAGCTTCATCTATGCCAACAACCTTATCATTTTTAGAAAGCGTAAGTACTTCTTCTGCATTCTTAACTATCTGAGATTGCATCTCAGATTTATTGTGACTAACGATATGACTTTCACTATATCGTGAGTCAATTTTCGGTTTATATATTGAGATGGGTAGCTGCGCAATCCTTGCGCGCCTAAGTCTGCGTATTAATTCTTCAGTTTTTCCCGAAAACATGCTCCCACATATTACTTCAATCCAGCCCATATTTTTAGGTTTCTGGATCATTTTATAATTGGATCAACGCATAATTTTATTTCCCTGAGCATATTAGGCATCGTATCTATCCCATCTAAAATAACATCAGCATAGTCTTTTGTAGGTTCAATATATTTTTTATGCATTGGTTGGACAAATTCTCGGAACTGTTTTTCAATAGATTTCAGTGACCTTCCTCTCCTTAGTTTATCTCTTTCAAGCCTCCTTTGAAAGCGTAATTGGGTTGGGGTATGCAGGTATATTTTAACCTCTAGAAGAGGTCGTATTGCCTTAAAATAAAGAATAAAAATACCCTCGACTACTATAATATCAGCAGGGTTTATTGCGTATTGATTATTTTTCCTTAAATGTTTTGAATAGTCATAACAAGGTACTAACACTTTTCTTTTATCAGATATCAATTTTATCTTTTTTAATAGTAGTTCGCAGTCGATAGATGAAGGATGGTCAAAGTTTATTTTTTCTCTTTCTTTAAAGCTCATATGGGAGAAATCATGATAAAACGCATCCTGCTTTAATGTTTGTATTTCTTTGTGTGGGTAGATTGTCTTGATCTTATTAGCAAGGAATGTTTTCCCAGAACCAGTGCCTCCAGCTATTCCTATGATGACAGGTTTCATTCCAAAAATTTTGAATCGAAAGCCTCAGGGAGCAAGGCCAATGAACTGGTAGACCTTAAAAGTTTGGTTGTGTTACATATGTAAACAGTAATATTGCCACAGATTTCCCAAATAACTTGCCTGCATGCGCCACAGGGGTAGCCGCCATTCTCTGTTACAACAACTAATGCCTTAAAGCTGTTGTAGCCTAAAGAAATCGCGTTATATATTGCAGATCTTTCAGCACAACACGTTAGGCTGTAACTTGCAGATTCTACATTACAACCCCCTATAATAAAACCTTCCTCAGTTTCTATGGCAGATCCAACCTTGTAACCTGAGAATGGGGCATGAGAATTTTTTCTCATTTCCAATGCTTTTTGAAAAAGTTTATCATTCATAATTTTTTATTTTGAAAGTTTGAAAAAACTTAATTGAGCCTACTCCACAAATAAATCCTCCAATGTGAGCAAACCAAGCAATGCCTCCTGTTGTATCAATACCTAAACTACCCAAACCCCCAGATAATTGCATCAAAAACCAAACTCCTAAGACAACTTGAGCTGGGACAACAAAAGTGGTGATAAAAAAAATAACAACTGCAATAACATGTACCTTTGCTTTGGGGAATTTTATCATATACGCTCCAAGAACCCCAGAAATAGCACCACTCGCACCAACCATAGGAATACTTGACGTAGGCTCAACAATAAATTGTAGAAAGGCAGCGCCTGCTCCACAAAAAATATAAAAGTATATAAATCTAATATGGCCTAAAATGCTCTCAACATTATCACCAAAAATATATAGAAACCACATGTTGCCAACTATATGGTAAATACCGCCATGCAGAAACATTGACGTTATCACGTCGATTACATTAAACCTGTTTGGAACGAGTCCAAATTCAAAGATTATACTTCGTGCTAAATCTTGATTGTTTCCAGCAATATAAAACTGAAGTAAAAATACAGAGACATTTAGGCCAATTATTGTGTATGTCGTAAATGGATATAAAACACTAGGATTGTCATCTTTATAGGGGAAGAGCACTAATAGACAGTAAAGTAGATTGTTTCACTTGATTGATTCCCCATACGATCTTCAACGCTAAAATCTATTTTATGAGCACCTTTCCCCAAAGGTGTATCTAGGTTGTAAGAAATTATTTGTTTTAGTGGGTGGTAGGCAGGATATAATATTTTATTATTAAGCAATAGTTTGAAAGAAGTTTCTTTCGATTCAATTCCCGATATCTCGTCTTCAACTTTTATTGATATTTGGTCCATATCCCCGAAATGATAGTTCCCGCCGTTGCCTGGGAACTTCATTTTGATCTTAGGTGAATCTAAATCTTGAATTACGGTTACAGCGTCCATCTGATCTAATTCGGCAGTCAAAATCTGTTTTCGCTGGTTATTTTTTGTTTCAGTATATATCCACTTTTCCTTTTTTTGGTCAAAATAATAAATACCTAAGTTCGAGTGTTTAATTAGGTCAAGAGAGTACCGTATTCCTACTTGAAATTTTCCTCTAAGCGCAAGGTCATAAGGCTGAAGTTGATACACTGGTGACATGTGAAATCCGCCTTTGCTTTTAGGGAAATTTTCGACCTGTTCAATCCATATAACATTAGTCTGGTAAAAAGTACCTGGCTGTGTTCTTATGGAGCAATCTCGGTCGTTCGAAAATGCATATTGTTCGTCTCCGGGTTTAACAACTCGAATTGAATAATTAAATCGTGTTTCGCGCAAAAGATTTTCATGGTCTAGTTCTACATCAATATATTTCATGTTCTCCACAACAGAGTGGGGTAATCTTTCCGTCAAAAATGTGTTGGGCTGTATCTGGTTCATAGAATAGCTCATGAACGTATTATCATTTGCCAGTTTTATTTTCGCCTTTCCCGGAGCATATTGATCGAGGTCAATTTGTAAAAAGATTCCTCTCTCAGTGTTAGAGATTTTGAGGTCTGGATTAAGATCAACCACACTTATTTTTGATTCTATATTTGACCAGTGGTAGGGTGTAACCATCCCCCCTAACTGGTTAATAGCTATTACCTGCAATGTTCTATCTTTAATGGATTTTAAGGGAATGGTAACGTGTAAATCTTTTTTTACTCTTTCAGTGTGAATTATCTCTACCTTGCTGTCAGCGAAGCCATATTTAGTAAAACTATAAATAACAGCATCTCTGATAGCTAAAGTTCCTCTTTGAGGTGCTAAGGCAAGTATAACAACCTTATTATCTTTGAATATTTCTGTTGTTTCAATAGTCATAGGGAAGGTGCCAATTACCATTCCTTTTACAATGGTCTTATTGCCGTATGCGTCAGCTATGTTTATTTCTACAGAATGCATTCCAGGTGATAAGCCTATTATGCCAAATTCTTCTGAGGTATGAATATCTAATTTTTTATGTTCAGGTAGCCGATATAGTTTTTGGAACTCGCCAAGGTTTTGTCTTTTAAGATCATATTGAATTATGGTCTTGGCAAACTTTCCTTGATTAAATGGAATTTGATTGTACTCGATAGCAAATTCTTTCTGACCATCGATCTTTAGCTCTATATTATGAAATTGATACTTATTTTTTGCCCCCTGTCTTTTGTCAACAACATTTATTGAAAATCCAAATTCTCCAAACACGCTTAAGGTGTCAGCAAAGTGGTAAACGCCAGATTTATCCCTAAAAAGTGGGATAACTTGAGTTAGTGGGCTTGCGTTTACTAAGGCACCATCGGATAGAGGAATAACTGCAATTTNNNTNGGNNCNNGTCTTATATTATCTTCAAGGTTAAATGCATAAGTAAGTGGGTTTAGGGGAATGCTTTTGCTATTGCGATACTCAAAATGTATATGTGGTGCAAATGAGTGTCCGGTATTTCCTGAGTATCCAATCAAATCACCTTTTCTAACTGAAAATTCCCTTGGAGAGAATTGTGTATCCACATTATAACTTAATCGCTTTCCTTGTTGAAGCCTCCAGACCTTTTCCATAGTGGGTGTAAAAGATTCAAGATGTCCGTAAACGACTTCATGCCCTGATACGGTTCTTTGATAAATTGCTTTACCATAACCATTATAGTCAGATCTTATCCTGCTGATGTATCCATCTTCAACCGCGAGCACCTCCATGCCTACTCTACCGTTTGTTTTAATATCAACACCCATGTGAAAGTGGTCACCACGATTTTCGCCAAAATTTGATGAAAAATGTTTTCCGACTGTTGTTGGCCACAATACTTCTTGTGGGTATGACCAACTAGTTAGAAGCAAAATAATTGAAGTGAAGTAGTGTTTCATCAACAGAATAATATACTACAATTTATTTAGGAGTGATATGAGTTATCAACGAGGGATTTGTTTCATCTTAATACTTAGTGTAAACTCTATAAATCTATTTAAACAATAAAAAAAGGAATAGGAATGAAGAAATTTACCTCAGCAGTGATTTTTTGTCTGATGCCATACTCCTTACTAGCAGTCGGCGGACTAGGACTTCAACTAGGACAAGGAATCTTTAGCGTGGATGCATCCTCACCAGAAACAAATGTGCCAGGTGTCACATTAACAAATGGGGCGTTTGATGGTTCGGGCAATTTAGGTGGATATGTATATATCGATTTAATACCATTTATTGATGTCGAGTTTGATTTTAATCTGATAGGTAATAAATATGATATTGAATTTCAAAATGAGCTTGGAAGTATGCCACCAATATCATTTAATTGGGGATCATTCAACACCTATACTACAGTCAGGAGAAAGGTTGCAGGTCTATCCATTCCATTTTTAGCAGCAGCAAAAGCACATGCAGGACTGGGTGTTAATTCTCATAGTACTCTACCAGTTGCTGATGTTGATATGGTTAAGGGTTTATTAGATGGTAATTTAGAGGCTGATCCATCAGCATTGGATCAAGCGTTATTAGATTACCTAGAAGATGATGATAATATTGTTAAGTCTTCTGGTTTCCATGTTCAAGCAGGCTTGCAGTTTAAAGTGTTAATGCTTGACTCGTTTTTGATGTATAGACATACTTTTGTTGAGGATGTTGTTCCTGGAGCAAAAGGATTTGGCGCATTAAGCATTAGACTTGGGTTTGGTCTATAGTATCTAGTTTCCTCTTTATAAACAGCAGTAGAAATTTTAATCTAGCATTTTTTTAAAGTTCATTTGTAAGGCAGTGAACTGAGCCTCCGCTAAGCTGGAATTGGCTTGTAGGAGTTACAACTTGCTCAATTCCAATACTCAAAAGCCTAGTTTTTATTGTCTTGTCTGAAAACTGATTTGGGTGGATTAACACTCCTGGTAAAGGTAGTGCATTAGCAGCAAAGGACCCTATCTTATCTTTTGACCCTATTGTGTCATCAGGGGGAATATCGATAACAGGGACATTCAGTTTTTCTGCTAGTTCTGTTATTCTTCTTTTAGAATCGTCCGAAATTATTTTTAAACATATAATTAGCGCAGCTATTTTCCCCCTTTTATTTAAAGCAGGAGTAAAGTAGGTATCTAAATGGAAGCTCTCCCCCTCAATCAGTACCATAGACTTAACGTTTAATTGTTCAGCTACGAATTGTGCTCCTTGTAAGCTATTTCTTTTAAGACCACTAAAAAGAATGTTATCCTTTTTACACAGATAAAACTCTCCACCATCAGCCTTAAGATCCGGACTATTGGGCATTTGAATGATATCCATACTCAATGATCTTAAGTATTTCTTTACAATCCTATTTTCAATTCTTCTTGTGGGCTGTCTCGCACTCAATATAATAGCAGTCCCGTTTTGATCGGAAATAAAAGAATCCCGGATGAAAATAAAATCATGCTTCGGTTCTTTCCTGTCCAGCTCATCTGGGAAATCAAATTCTATTACATCATGGCCATTTTGCAGTATTACATTAATCAGCTTCGTTCTTTCTTCATTTAACAATTTTAAATTAGGTATAGCAGATTCTATCATTGCAGGGTTGTCGTTGTATTTAGGCATTCCTTTTGACCACCAGCCAGAATCAGGTAATTTTGAAAGGGCTACTTTCATACGGCTATTTATATTCTATTGATAATCAAGATCAATTGCCACCCTAACTACTCCGGGCTCAAAATAAATAAGTGACTTTTTTATGTCTAAGTCAATTTTTATTCTGCCTTGTATCGTTTTCAATTTTATTGTTTCAGATTTTGGTCTAGGACCTTGGAATCTGAGCCCCTCTTTTTGATAGATCGTGCTAAGGTCAAACGAACCAAGGCTTTTATTTTTTCTTTCCATTTTAATTATAGGGTCCTCAATCATTAATTGTATAATATTATTATCATAGTTGTATTCGACATACATATTCTTCGTAACATGTTTTTTTATATTTGTTTTATCTTTTTTAAAGTTCACTACAGCACGGAACTCTGCAGATCCCTCTAAAAATTTCACTCTTGGATTTTTAATTGACCAAAGTGCTTGATTATTTGGCTTACCTTTTGGTATTTGGTGATCACCGATTAATTTGAGATAATCGTTAACTAAATTTTCAGATATTGATACAGATATCTCGCCCGAATATGTGACGGAAAAGAATAGTAGAGTTATAGATAAAGATCGTTTGATCATGCTCTACCAAAATTTTCTAAAAAAATATCTACGTAGTCCTCTAATTCTTTTCTTATTTTTCTAAAATTTTCCATATAAAATATACTTTGACTAGGGTAGAGAGATGGATCATCGATGTTCCAATGGAGCCGTCTCACGTCTGCTGGGGAATTGGGGCAAGGTCTATTTGCATCATCGCAAACTATAATCAAAACATTAATTTCACGTTTAATAAATTCATTGATATGATTTGAGGATTGTTTCGAGATATCTATGCTTATTTCTTTCATAACCTTAATCGCGTTTGGTATGAATTCGATTGGGATGACTTCCTGCGCTAGATACATCAATCCCCCCATTCGATTCGTATTTTAATAAGCCTTCTGCTATCTGCGATCTGCAACTATTTTCGGTGCAAAGAAAAAGTACTTTTGTTTTTGATTTCATGGCTTAAAGTTGCAAATTTTTTTTTTAATTGAAAAAAACATTCACAAAAGATTATAAGGTATTTATTTTATAAATTTTGATATGGCCGAATCGTCAAAAAAATTAAATATTAATTCATTGAACAGCCCGATAGAACCATTCCCAGGCTTATCTATTGATGATCTAAACAAGTATCTACCAGCAATTCAAACTGTTGAAGATATGTCTATGGAAGATAAAAAAATTAAAGAGGGGATGTTTTTAACAAGGTGCATTGATGGGTTTAAAAAATTACCAGATGAGTCTATAGACCTTATCATCGCTCGTCCTCCAGAAGATAATTGGGAGACAACACTAGATTCGGGACAAGGTAATACATTACAAGATTATTATAAGTGGAACCAGACATGGCTGGAGGAGTCAATTAGAGTTTTAAAAAACACTGGTGCTATTTATATTTTTTGTCCATGGCAATACTCAGGAATGTATCACGGTCTTCTGTCCAATTTTTTCAATGTCCAAACTAGAATTACTTGGAAAAATAATAACCTGTCTACCGGGAAAAATATTTGGGGAAATCAGGCATCAGATATTTGGTTCGCTACCAAAACTGATGAGTTTTTGTTTAATCAAAATCCTGTGGGAGTAAACACAATTGCAACAAAAGTTTCAAAAAATAATAAGTCTAATCTGTGGGTTGATGTTACAGAAAACACTAATGTTTTTAATAGCTATCCCCAAAAACTTTACTCTAGAATTTTAAATGCAAGCAGTTTCAAGCTAAATTGGGTTCTTGACCCGTTTATGGGCTTGGGAGATGTAGGTGTAGCTTGCAAAAATGAAGGCAGAAGATTTATTGGCTTTGAAACTAATAGGGACTATCTACTAATTACTATGAAAAGGATAGATAATGGCTGAGATGAATTTTATAGAAAAAATAAAGTCCGATATGCACTCCTCTATGAAGTTGAGGGATGAGCTCGATACTAAAGTTTTGAGGGTATTATTAGCAAAGCTAAAAGAGACTCAAATTAACCGTGGTAAAAAGCTGACGGAGCAAGACTGTTTATCTGTAATTAAAACCTTGGTGAAGCAGCGCAAAGAAGCCGCTGAAATTTATATAAAAGCCAACCGNANGGATCTTNCTGAAAAAGAAAATANTGAAAACAAAATANTAAGCAGATANTTACCTAAAATGTTAACTGNNNACGAAATAANAAAAATTGTTGAAAAAATTATTAAAGAAAACAATATAAAAAACATATCTCAGATTGGTATGGCTATGCCATTAATCATGAAGACAGGTGGAGGAGCGATTGACGGAAAGATTGCTAATCAAATTTTAAGAGATATCTTGGATTAAATGTCGTGGATCTTAGACGTTCTGGCTTCTGTATACATTGTATTCTTGGGTTATAATGGTTTCAACAGAGGATTCATAGAGGAAGTTGGCCAACTTATTGGCTTGATTTTAGCAGCTGTAATTTCGATATCTTGGGCTTCTGATTTATCGATTAAGATCGGCGAAATGTTTTCGATCGACAATTGGCTTTCTAACTTGCTTGCGTTTACTTTTTTATTTATCGCTATCCTATTGGCAGCAAGGCTCTTTACTTTGATGCTTAACATTAGTTTAGTATCAAACGGTAACAAATTAGTAAACAAAATTTTGGGTTTTATTTTTGGATCTCTAAAAGGCTTTGTAGTCTTTACTATCCTGGTATGGTTTATAGACCTGTTGCCATTAGATAAGTGGAGTTACCATATACAAAAAAATTCTAAGCTAGCGCAGCGCTGTACTAATTATCGTAAAAATATGGTGTCTTTTTTCAGATGGGAGGATTCTATTTCTGTTGGAGAATCATATATAAAAGAGAAAACACAACCCTAATGGCAACAATTTCAAGAGATATAATTGATAGAGTCAGAGAAACAACAGATATAGTGGATATTATTTCTGAATATGTTGACCTGAAGCAAAAGGGGCCCAACTTGTTTGGGCTATGTCCTTTTCATAATGAGAAAACTCCATCATTTAGCGTTGCACAGCAAAAACAGATATATTATTGTTTTGGCTGTCATTTAGGTGGGAATGTTTTCTCGTTCTTAATGGAATATTTGAAAATACCGTTTCCTGAAGCGGTGAAAATATGTGCCGATAAATGCAATATTGATTTAGTGATAAATGAAAATAATGAAGGATCCGAATTATTTTCAGCATTATATAAAATACACGATGTTGCCCTTGAATTGTATCAGTCTAATCTTTTTTCAGCTGATGGGAAAAGGGCTCTCCAATACCTGAAAGACCGAGGACTTAATGAAGACATCATAAGACAGTTCAAAATTGGTTATTCATTAGACAACTGGGTCCAGCTGGTAGAACGATGCAAAGGGCGGGGTTTTACCAAATCGCAGATCCTTAAATCAGGGTTATTTACAAAATCTGATAAAGGTATGTTCGATAGATTTCGTTCGAGAATAATGTTCCCCGTTATTCACCCTTCGGGCAAAACAATTGCATTTGGGGGAAGAATTTTTGAAAGCAATGACTCAGCCAAGTATCTGAACTCACCCGAAACTCCATTATATAAAAAAAGCAATACTTTCTACGGGTTACAAGCAACACGGGATGCGATAAGGAAAGAAGGGTACATAATCTTGGTTGAGGGATATATGGATTTTATCAAGCTCTATCAAGCCAATATTCTTCCTGTGGTTTCTGTCTCAGGGACTGCGTTTTCATCCTCCCATTGTGCTGCAATTAAAAAAATAACAAACAAAGTCATATTATTATATGACAGTGACAACGCTGGTGTCAATGCTGCTATCAGAGCCGGATGGGTGTTATTAAAGTCTGATCTTATCCCATCAGTAGTTCAACCCCCAGAAAATCTTGATCCTGATGATTGGGTGACTAAAAACGGAAAAGATGAGTTAATGTCATATGTCAATAATCCTATGACCTATGTTGATTTCCATATTGCATCGCATAAGGGCAATGAGCTCATGGGAGTTGAAAGGCAGGATTACATAGTCAATCTATCAAAGGAAATAAAGGAGATTAAAGACGGTTTTGTTAGGAATGATATGATAAAAATACTTTCTCAAAAATTATCAATTGATGAGAAAGATTTAATACGTTCAATTAATACCCAGCGAGTTAACCCGGTTATAAAAACTAAAGTTGATGTTGAAAACACTAGAAAGGTTTTTGAACTGGGTCGAGTTGAAAAAGCACAAATTGAACTGCTGAAACTTCTTCTTGATGATAGTGCTAAAACCAGAAGATACGTATACGAAAATATTTCGATAGGTTTGTTTAAAACGCCGATACTAAATAAGTTAGCACAAATCATTTTAGAAAATAATTTAGAGGTGGAAATATCTTCATTAACTGAATATTTCCAAGACAAGGATGAAAGAAGCTACATCACAAAAATTTTGTTTAATAAAGATAAAAATAGTTCTTACGAAGAAATTGTATCTGATTGTTTGAAGATCTTAAAATCAGAACCAATAAAAGAAAAAATTTCTTCCCTTCGTGTAATAATTAGGGAAAAAGAATTAAATGGACATGATCCAACGGAAGAGTTGAATAAAATTAATAAATTACAACTTGAATTAAATGCAATATAAACACACTCGGACAATTATCGCTCTTCTTCTTTCTTTGTCATCACTCGTGTGGTCTACGCAAGTCCAGCTGATAACTTCTCATAAAAAGAGCAATGGGACATTGCTCCGGATTGTTATGAGTTCAGTAATAGATATTGATAATATTGCTGGATGGTCAGGACAAGAAAATTGGTTCTATCTAACACTAAATGGAACCTACTTGAGCCCATCTGCTGTTGAATATATCGAATTTGAGCCACCATTAATGGATATTGAGATAAATGAAAATAACGAATCGGTGCAAATAGGATATTTGTTTGAACGTCCTATTGAGGACTTTGAAATATTTCATTCAAAAGCATCTAGAATCATCCTTGTCCAAGTTTGGGAGTCTCTGAGCGATAGTCTGCGAACAGAGCTTAAGGTTTCGGAGGGTACAAATAATAACAGGGTTTTTTCATTGCCAAAAAAAGAAGCTAAAGGGTCTCCGTTTTATGACTCTTTTGTTTATGCTAGAGATAAATATGGTCCTGAAAAATATTTTGTTTGGTATAGTGATTGGTATTCTACTGAAGACGTAATTATTGATTCTGGGATTGTTAGTAGTGAGCCAGTTAACGTAGAGCAATACGACAGTGTTGAGAGTCTTCCAATAGACGAACCTACTATCCCCCCCAAAAAAGAGCCGAAGCCTCTTATAGTGATAAAAAAGCAGGTTGAGGTTAGTGGTCCACCGCCACCCCAAAAGAAGGCATTAAGCAGAGATTTGATAGATATATCCTTTATTATCGATGATGGTATGTTAAAGTCTGGAGTGAAAAGGCCACGAAGTGTTAAAGCATTGCAAGAGGCACTTGTTGTTTTAGGATATGATTTAGGTAGGGGCGGTGTTTATAATGATGGTATAGATGGCGATTTTGGTCCCAAAACAGAGGATGCAGTTATTGAATTTCAGCTTGATAGAGGTTTTAATACTGCAAACATCGATGGAATAGTAGGAGAAGGAACCCACAGAGAATTAATGAGAGCGTTGTCCGGTCAAAAACCAGTTTTTGCTAATATCAATAGAGATAATAGAGTAAACATGGAACAGAAGTTTGGCAGCGTAATAGATCAGGCTCGTTTAACAGCAAAAGAACTTCTGAACCAGACACCTGTTACAACACAAGTGAAGAGGGAGACGCGTAGGCTACTCAATAATAATGAGGTGAATTTACTACCACCTGATCTCTCCAACCGTAAAACGTTCCTCAAGTTAACATGCAATTTAGAAGGTGCAGATGTTTTCATTGATGGTTCTCTAATTGGTAAAACGCCAATACCCAATAAAATGCCAGTTAAACCAGGTTGGCATAGAGTGAGAGTTGTTGATCCAAATTCTACACCCCCTAAATTTGCAATGAAGATACCAGATTATCAGGACATATATGTGCCTAAAGGGCGTACACAAAAAATCAGAATCAATCTCTCAGTATCGGAAAATAGCTCTGAGCAATAGTAACCCTTCGTCTTTTTTCATTAGAATGCTCCTAAGGGCTCTGCCAGTATATTTATCAATTTATTCACTTTTAATTGGACAAGATCTACCGAACATTTTGTCGACAAATATAGATAAGACACAAACAGGGTTAGTAATTAAGTTCCAACTTTCAAGCTATATTGAACGTTCTGATATTTCAAGCTGGATTGAAAGAGATAACTGGTTTATAATCAACGTGTATAATATCATCCGACCGGAAGATGGTTTCTTTTCTAATATGATTCAATACCCAATTGATGACATTCAGCAAAACTGGTCACAAAATGCACTTCAGCTATCACTTCATATAAACCAAAACATAGGAAGATTCGATGTGATATTAGATAACAAGAATAAAACATTTGAGGTTGCCCTCACCTACTCTAGCTTTATTACAGACAAGGAAAAAACCCCATCTTTTGTATTTCCAGATTTAAAGGATGCGCAAAAAATACATCACCCAAAATCCTGGAAGGATTCTCGTGAACGAACTACACTAGAAATAATATGTGACACAAAAGGATTACCAATCTATGTTGACGGTCATCTTGTTGGCTATTCACCGCTGAAAAATCCAGTAGATGTTTTACCTGGATGGCATAAAGTGGGATATTTCCCAAATGATTATTATCAAGATCCAAACAAATTAACTTCTAAAGAAAAAATCATGAACGATATACTAGTCATGGGGCGTTTAGATGTTTATATCGATGAAGGTGATAATGAAACTATAGTATTAAACTATCAAAACCTAGATGAAGAAGTAATTGACTTTAATAAACGCTTTCAATCAGGAACCTGGGTAGGTTTTTCCTTGTTTTTTACAATGCTCTTATTGATGAGTTGGGGGATGGCCTGATATACTGTTTTTATCTTTTATTTATATCGATAATAATTATTTCACCTGTAAGAATTTATTCTCAAGAAGAGGTGAGTCCATCAGACAATGAACAATCTTACAGAGTTGAATATTACAAGTATTGGAATCCTTATAGACGTGTCTTAGATCTAAGAGGGAAGCCACAAAGTTTTTACGGCCAGACATATTATCAGGTTGATTACAATAAGGATAATAGGGTTAAATCTGTAACAAAATTTGGTAAAGATCGATTACCAAAAGAGACTTATAATCTAATATGGTCTAGATCAGGCGCTAGGTCTGAATACACTGTTGTGTTTCAATCTAGTGGTAATATTTCGCGTCTCGATCAAAATCTGTATTCAAACATCTTAAGTAATATACGTCCCGGGTGGCAAGCAAAGTTTAAAAGCAGAAGCGATGGCAGACCAAAAGAAGTTTTAGTTTTTGACTCCAGGGGGGTTGAGTACTTTTCCTATTATTTTAATTACACGATAGTAAAAGATGACAGAACATTTTCTGAGGTAATAGAATCCTCCTACTTTGATTCGGACAGAAAATTTGTCGGTCGCCACCTAATCTATTGGGGCAGAGGTGCAGTACTCAGGATGATACAATATTTTAATGCAGAAAATAAAGTTATAAAAACCATAGAATACATTAATGATAGAGGTCTTGGTGAAACTGTACGTGTGTTAACTGATGATCAAAACAAGGAGGTAGAGAGAAAGATCATTCCCTATATGCCTCCTGATAAATATGCATACAAGTATGAATGGACGGGGCGAGAAGTAATCGATAGAGGGTTACAAGAATTAGAAAGTTTAGATTTAGCTATGGAGTTTGCTAGAAGAGCCGAAGAAGCTTTAAATGACGCTAATGAGGAGTTAGCTAGAGTAAAAGAGATGCTAGATCAGGCAAATCAAAGAGCGAGGAATGCTGAAAAATTAATGCGCAAAGCAGAAGGTAAAGCGAAAGAGGTAGAAAAATTTAAGTCTAGAATGGATATTGCTCAAAAAGAAGCAGAAGAGGCAATCAAAGATATTTACGATGCTGAAAGAGAGGCAGAAAGAGCGAGACTAGAAGCAGCTGCAGCCACCGCAACTTTAGATGCCGTACGTAAGACAAAAGATGTTGAGGTTTTTGCTCAAGATGAAGCTAAACGTGCTAAAAAAGAAGCCAAGCGCTTAAGAAAAGAGGCCAAGAGAAAGGCAAGAGATGCCAAACGAGCAGTTCAGGATTCCCTTTTGGGTACAGGACCTAAATCATACCTCACTTTATCATATGGTCAGCCATTTATTGTTGAAGAGACTCTAAAAGATTACGCTGCCGGAATCAATTATACATTTGGACTGGGTCGTAGAAATATGTTTCGTTTAGATAGTAAGGATATAGACGTTGGCTTAGAAATAAATTGGTTTGATTTTACAACAGATTTAGAAGATCAAGATCTACAAACTATAAGCTATTTCTTAGTAGCCCAATTAGATCCGCGGTTGGCTTGGTCTTGGATACCAAGCACTCTTGAAACAGCAATAAAAATCGGCGCTGGAGCTGTTTCCCCTGGATACGGTGCTACCCTAGGAGGGTCGGCCGTATTTAATCTTTTACCAACTCCCATTATCATTGGTGCCACCACGCAGTTTAATTGGGTTTCAGGTGCAATCACGGAGGACACTCAGACATATTGGATAACTTTTGGATTAATGTTTGGGGTAAATCTTCAAGATAAAATACCTGAGATTTTCGATATTGATATCCCAAATATATTTGATATTTTTTAAAAAGCTCTAGCTTTCAATGCAGATAATAGTGCTCATGATAGCGAGCAGTTAGATTATCTTAGATAACGATAAGACCTTAGCTACTATAATTAAGGTTCTTAGACCTAATATTCATCAATCTAGACCTAAGAACCTTAATATTATAGTACGGTTAAAAGTTTATTGAAACTCCAACATTCCATCGTAGAGGCAGTCCGAAAAACACCTCCGCATCATCTGCATCATGGTCATCATCCCAGGCATTGTATTGACTGTTGTCGACAGCCTGGAGTATATATTTTTCATCTGTTATGTTAAACATATGAAGAAATAAAGATGGCTTTAATCCACCGATTCCAAGTGGCAGATCGTAAGCTGCGTGTAAGTCCATAACCGTATAATTTGGTATCTTCCAAGATGTAGCAGTATCGTTTTGATCTGTTCTTGTAAATGGATTAAAGGTTGAGTAATAGTTTGAATTCATTTTAACTAATAACTGCATTTTTAAACCATCTATAGGAAAAGTGGACAAACCTAGAACAAACTGATTTTGCGGTGCGCCACCAGTCGGTAAATCTTTGATGTAATAATTTACCGTGTACGAAGTATCAGCAGCATCACCATGTAATGGGTTGTCGGCTTTAAATCTAATTTCCCCAGAAGCATTATCTGAATGTTTCCAGTCACCTACTGAACCTGCTACATCGACACGAAGTAAATCAATCGGTTGATATGCTAGTGTAAACTCCAGACCACTATGTACCGCATCAACGCCATGTAACCAGGCAGTTATTTCATCACCAGATTCTAGTTCATATTCCTCATACTTATACACCCGCTCTTTCCATGATGTATTGTAATAAGTACCCGTGACCGTAAGGTCATTGAGCCTGTAGTCTATCCCTAGTTCAACAGAGTTAAACTCTTCATTTTTCTGATCAGGATTTACTATTGCAGTGTAGTCATCAATGACCTGGTCAAAGTTTGGCAGCTTAGATACTAGGCCAAAATTACCAAAAACTGATAGATCAGAATTAACAGCATACCTGCCACCAAGTTTTAGCTGATGACCGCTTAGGCCGCTTTGTTCTAATTTTAGTCTGCTAACTCCATCTGCTGCTTTTTTGAAGTTGTTGGTGTGTCTAAAAGTGGTTGTAGAGAATCCGAACATTGCGAAAGCAGTAAGGGGACCTGAGTTGTAAGCGACCTGACCATATCCCCCTAGCCAATTAATGTAATTTATAAAGTCATAGTCAACTGGATCTCCAAGACCTTTTTGTGTCCCGGGAGCATCAAATTCACTATCGGTGTTTACGAAATAACTTCCCCCGAGCAAATCACGGATATATTTTACGTGATAAATATCGGCCCATCTGTAATCGAGTCCTGCTCCAAAGGAGAGCTCTGAGGAAAAGTCATAATCCAATTTGGTAACAAGGCCAGATACCTTTTGAATGTTTGTACTATTTCTCAATACCCCGATCGATTCACCGTCACCTCTCGATACAGTATCTGTTTGAAAGACTACTACATCTGAAGCGGATCCACTATTTGCAGCAACCATGCCATCCCAATCCCAGGTCCAGGGTGAGGGGCCATAGTAGAACTTATGACCGTCAACTGACAAATCAGATTCACCATTAGCATCTATTCGAGCAACATCACCGTAGGTTCCTGTTCCACCACCCTCTCCAGGNGAGTGATATAAAACAGTNCTCAATCTCATAGACTCATTTAATTCTCTGTAGTAGTTTAGTCCGATGATGGGCTTGTGAAAGAAATTTTCTCTTTCATTAAGTAAATCGCTTTTCATACGGCTCTCTGTATTGTCACCCCACATCCTAAAATACTGCTGACCAGAGTAAGAGTCGGCAACAGGCGCCCAGTTTTGATTAAAATCGTGTCCGCTACCAATATATTCTCCATCTTCAGAGTCTACAGATACTAAAGCGTTCTGGTCATAATCACTTAGGCTTTTAGCGTATGCTTCATCAATTGCTCCAATATTTTGAGCATAAAGAGCTTGGCCATGACGCTGTGGGGCACCAATCGCATAAAACTCTAACTGGTCTTTATCACTAACTCTATAAGTGGCTCCAAATGAGTATGCCCAAGCATCTGTCCAGGTACCGCCTCTGTAACCGTCACCAACTTTTCTTACAACCAAACCACTTAGAGCAAATCTGTCATTTATCAGCCCTGAATTATAGCCAACTGTAGTCTTTAAAAAATTCCATTCTCCAAGCTCTTGCTTGAAAAACCCACCTCTTTCTCTGCTTGCTGGGTCTGTGACAATGTTCATTGTCCCCCCAATAGCAGGGGTTGCTAGATTAACATTGCCCATACCTTTTTGAAGCTGTATGCTCTTAGTCGCATCACCTACACCATCCCAGTTTGACCAGTAAACCCATCCATTTTCTAAGTCGTTTACTGGTACTCCGTTGATCATTATTGCAACATTTCTCTGATTAAAACCTCGGACGTGAACTGTAGCATCACCGGCACCACCTCCTTGCTCACTGGCATATACGCCAGGTATAGTATTTAGAACAAGAGGAATATCTTGGGAGCCTAATCTCAACCCCATAGCCTGTTTATCGACGTTCTCAGCTCTCACAGGAGTATTCGACCCTGCTCTGTTGGCTAAAACCTCTAAGGGAGAAAGTTCAACAAGTGTTGATGACAATTTGAAGCTCATATTTCTTGATGCTGCCATCGAACTCTTGGTATATCCAATCATTGATACCGTAATCATTGAGCCATTCGGCACTGCATCAATTTTGAAAGATCCATCGTCACCTGTTGATGTACCCAATTCAGAGCCTTCAACCACCACATTTGCCCCTACAAGAGGGTCTCCTGTTTTTAAATCAGTAACGGATCCGTTAACACTTACTTGCGCAACTAATACTGCGGACAATAGTAAGGATGTTAGGCCCAAAACTCGCGCAAAACGATTCATATACATCTCCTTTAGTTTTTTATCAACGTAATATTATACAAGCTGTCTACATAGCTTAGTAAAAATACTAATAACATATAAATACATTACTATAAAAATTCACTTAAAGCAATTGCAACAGTGCTAGGATAATGTTAGTTAACAATGGAGTGATCTGCTACTGAAAGAGATTTAGAGTCTCCTCTTTTTGAAGAGGTTGGATGCATTTTTTAGAATTATTTTTAGAATGATTAACAAAGCTTGATACGGGGTAATATGATAAAGACCGATTAGATTTGAGATCCATTAGTTTTTCATTATTGTTATCGTTGATATCTAACCAGATGTCAATTTTGTCATCATCAATTATTAAGGGCATTCTATTGTGTATGTGCTCTATGTGTTTTGAAGCCTGAGTTGTAACTATTACGTAAGAATCTACTTTTCCATTTTCACTCTCTATTGAAGTCCACAAGCCAGCCAATGCCATTATTTTTTTATTGCTATTGTGTAGATAATACGGAGACCTTTTTTCTTGAGATTTTTCCCATTCAAAATAACCATCCGCAACCACAATGCATCTGTTGTTTTTGATCAGGCCCCTAAAGGATGCCTTGGTACCTATAGTCTCATAACGAGCGTTGATTATATTTGATGATAAGCTCATGTTTCTTGACGAGGTGGGTGTTATGCCCCATCTCATCCTTTTAACCACTTTTGAATTGTTTTTGTTTATCAATATTGGAGAGAATTGGCTTGGTGCAATATTGTAACTGGGTATATAATTATCCATACGCCATTCATCGACATAAAGGTCTTCAACAATTTTTTCAACTGTCTTTGTTAAAGTTTTTCTTCCACACATTCTATCTTTAAAGTAAAAATTTTCTTTTGTAATGTGAAATACATTTACAACTTCAATGGATGATATTAATCAGAATTAATCCAGGAAGATAAAATATGATAAAATTAGTGTTACTACGCCATGGTGAAAGCCGATGGAATCTAGAAAATAAATTCACTGGATGGACAGACGTAGATTTAACCAAAAACGGTGAGATGGAAGCAATAGAGGCAGGAACGCTGCTCAAGAGAGAAGGTTTTGAGTTTGATGTAGTGTATACATCGTTGCTTAAAAGGGCCAATCGAACTATGGATCTATGTCTTGGTGAAATGAAAATCAAAAATGTAGACATAAAATACAGCTGGAAGCTCAATGAACGTCATTACGGAGCTTTGCAGGGGTTAAATAAAGCAGAAACTGCAGATAAGTACGGGGATGAGCAAGTTTTGATATGGCGTAGAAGCTATGCCATACCCCCGCCCGAGCTTGATATAGATGACGATAGGCATCCACGATTTGATTCATTATATAGCAAGATAGATCCAAAGGATTTACCAGCTTCTGAGTGTTTAAAAGATACTGTTGACCGTTTTATTCCATATTGGGATGAGTTTATTAAGCCAAGCGTAAAAAATGGTAAGCGTGTGCTAATTGTTGCGCATGGCAACTCACTAAGAGCACTTGTGAAATATCTTGATGGGGTATCAGATGATGATATTCTTAAGCTTAATATACCTACCGGTATTCCGCTTGTTTATAATTTAGATAAAAGTCTAACACCAATTAAAAAGTATTATTTGGGTGATGAAGATGCGATAAGTAAAAAGATATCAGCTGTAGCAAACCAAGGAAAATCTAATTGAAGACCCTATTTAGAAGCCCTGACAAACGTATACCACCCTGCAGAAGTCGTTGTTCTAACATTGGTTTATGTGTGTAGAAATATTTGTATTCCCAGTTATAATCCTGTTCAGAAAATGCATAACATCTTTTCCTGTAATCGCGTGATTCATGTACATAAACGATTACCGAATCTTTTTGCCAGTTTTTAATTTTCTTTGTGTCAACATCCAACAAAATATAGTTAGCAAATTCTGTGTAGCTTAAATTTTGTTGATCGATCAGATGTTTGTCCCAAACCGCATGTAGTCTTGTAGACTCCCCAAACCACGTTAGCTGTACATCGTTTCCCCCTCTATCNCTACCATTACCAACATGCAAAGGCTGATGCAGATCTCCAACAATATGTATTAAAAATTTCAGTGCAATCTGTTTTTCCTCTATTGATGAACCTTTCTCCTTCAAAGTCTCTGCAAATTCTAAGACTTTCTCGACAGCTAATCCTCTGTGCTTACCTTTTTCATAATCTTCATCGTCCCCTACGGTGCACCAGTGCCATTCTCCGGCATGTTTCCAATTAGGATCTGATTTGATTTCGTCAGCCCATGTGCTCATCCTAGATAAATCAGTATGTCCCATAATTTCTCTTATTTTCATCTTCGAATTTTCGGTAAGGTAGGTTTCTGCGATTTTGCCTACCACACGATGACCAGTATTGCCCCACGCGTGGAGTGATTTGACCACAACAAGAAGGAAAAAGTATTTTCTCATTTTATGCTGGATTGTTTAGAAATACCCTTAACATATTTTTCTTTTTAGTTTTAATTAGCAATGAATCCAAATATCATTCTCGGATATTTGTCGGTCGCCAGTAAAAATCCCATATCGTCTAATCTTGCTACTCCTTCCCAGTTTCGTGAATCCTTTTCGTCCAATATCAATTGTATTGGTTCACTGTCGCTGATGATAATTTCATCATTTTTTATTTCCAGTTCAATGAGCCTTTCAACGGCATCCAAATCTTCAGGACCATCTTTTTTCTCAAAATTGCTAAATGTGGTATTAACTTTTGGCTTCAGTAGCTTTTTATCCCCGGGCCAAAAATAATTTATGCACCAAAACTTACCGTTATTATCAACTTTAGTCGCATCTGTGATGCGATATTCGATGCTGGGGAAACCAATTGGAGAAATAGTCTTGTCTATCATTGATAAAGCTTTTTGTGTTGCTTGCTTCTGCAGGTTTGCTCCATTTGCTTCAAAAATTGCATAAATTTTTTGGTTCCAAGTAACAATAGATTCGTATGTCATATTCTTCACCTGTATCGGAGTCTTGATGTTTTTTAAATTTTTTCTCGGGATTGTTACTGTATAGGTACTACGGTCAACATTACCCCATATTATGTAGCTTTCCATGATTCCATTATTTTCTGCCTCGACGGTGATATAAATATTATCTTCAACAAAACTAATTCCTTCAAAGCCTTCAAACCCGGGTATGAGATCTGTATAATTTGGTGCGTTGAATTTTGTCTGCTTCGGTGTTAACGGTTTTTGATGCATTGTGTCTTGGTTTTCTATGGCAGCAATAATTTGGCTTTTTTCTAAGGAAAACAGAAAACCATCTTGATTTTCTGGAAGAAAGAACAATCGATTTTCAAACCAATCCATGCCAGAAATTTCCTGCTTTGGGTTAGTGATCAATCCAGATAGTTCTATCTCGAAGATAGATAAATTTCCTCCATATGTGACACTTGACATAATAAAACAGATTATGTGGTAGAGAGTTCTCATGATTGCTCAACTTTTTCGCAAAGGTTTTTTAAAAATTCAAAAGAGTAAATTCCGTCATGATGTCCATCCTTCCAAAACGGTCTAATTGCGTAATGACCAATGGGCTGTAACCCAGTTAAGATGTAGCTATCAGTGCTCATTTCTTTTGGCGGCCCTTTGTATACATTACCGAAAACGTCGGTTTCACCTGCGCAATGTGCACAAGGGCAAGAGTCTCTAAGTAGTTTTAGAGGCACAAAACCTTCTGAGGAGTCATTCCATTGGATTAATAGAAGGTCGTTAAGAACTTCATAAGACTGTAGGTTTAATTGTGTCATTATTTTACAATTGTAATTTTTTTCGTCTGGAAAACATCATTACTTTTTAAGACCAAAAAATATATACCACTTGGGTTGTATTTAGAATCCCATTGCAACCTCGTCTTTCCATCTTTTAACCAACCACTGTAGACGTTTTCTATTTTTTCTCCATTTAAATTAAATAAATCCAGCGTAATGTAATTCAAATCGCCAGCTATTAATATATCAATATTCAAATTTTTATTAAATGGGTTTGGATAAGTTTGACTAACCATTGCCGTTCGCGGAATGGGAATATTTTGTCTCAACTTTAAATTAGGTAGGGTTATTTTGTTAAAGTTGAAGGCCCCATTACTTATTGAAATAATATGTGGGGGAAAATAAAATGCTGGTTTTAGCATGGTAGTGTTGAAATTTCCCATGAAAGAGGTGTCGCTAGCTTCCGTTATTTCTAGTTGTCCAGAAATTCCAAAATATATGTTTGATGATAACGATGCAAATATTTCTTCAAGTGCGATACCGGAGCTATCGGTGCTAGAAGTATCTGTTATGTTTGCGAATAATTGAGTTACAGATATTGAATCTAATCCGGGAATTAAAATTATTAAGTTTTCTAAACTCAGGGGATTACTCTCATCTCCATCTCCGGGTATATCCCAAAATCTAGGTTCCAATGGGTATGTAGTATCTCTTAAAACAGATAGAAAAAGATCGTATTCATCATTAGGTTGTTCTGTAATTGAAGCCAATATTACTATAGAGGAGTCAACCGATTCATTTGATAAGCAAAACCCAGAGGTTATCGTATCTTGGATTATCGAAGAAAAGAGGCCATTTTGAGTCCCAGCATAATCAAATGTTATTTCTCCTTGGTAGGCGCTTTGCCCAAATAATGTAGAAAGTAAGTTTAGTAAAAGACCTTTTTTATAAAATGACTTAATTATTTGTATCAAAATTCATAGCCAACAGAGATACCACCGTCCAGCCAACCAGTGGTGCCTTTGTTTTTATTGATCAAATTTGATCTAGATGTTATCCTAAGTTCGATGGGGACATCATCACTATCCATATCCAAATAATCTCCTAAATAATCTCCGAGCGGGATATCAATGCTACCGCCAACTATAAAACCTGTTGTCAACTTACTTCTATCATTTTGATATACTCCTGTACAAGCGATCATACTAACGCTAGTCTCTCCAATAAATAAACCAGGGCTTACTCCAATTTGGAACGCTGGGCCACCAAAACTTTGTCCTTCAAGATCGTTTTTTTGTTGAAAATTGTAGTAAAGAAATTCTCCAATTACATTCATAAAAAAATCTCCAGCAAATATTCCAAACGGCGAACCTACTGAAATACCAATAACTGGATTATCCTCGTCAAATTCTTCAAATGAAGCGGCTTTGAAAGCCGGGTATCCAGTGTAAATATTGAGGCTCCAATTAGGAATGATAACATATTCAACATCGTAATCATCTTCTTCCAAAAGATTATTGTTCCCATAATTTTGAGGCTGTATAAATTGTCCGTTTTCGAAAAATAATGCTACCTCTCCGTTTGCAACAAGTATAGTGCCATCATACAATTTCAAAGAATCGACGTTTTCCATGCGAATTTCCTCGGAAAAAGTCAATCCCATTGGTGTAATACTAGCATAATTAGCATCAACACTTTTGATATTGCCTTCTATAGTTGTCCCATCATTGAAAACAATTATACCACCAGCGGGATGGATAAAGCTTATAAAGATAAAAATGTAAACTAAGTTTTTCATATTTCTGCGCCTTTGGTTATACATAAAAATACCAAAATTAATGGGTTTATACAAAAGGGTGGTCTTGAATGATGCATGAGGAATGTGTGGGCCCACAGGGATTCGAACCCCGAACCAACAGATTATGAGTCTGCTGCTCTAACCGTTGAGCTATGGGCCCAAATAAGTCGAAAAATTACTTTCTATGCAATCTTAATCCAACCAATTCAAAAAAATTATGGAGGACAAATTATTTTAAGCCATATTCGCATTTATGAATATTATTAAACATAATCGCAATCATTAACCTAGATCCCATTTAGATTTAACAGAGTCAAATGAAAAGAAAAAAACCAACTTATAATACTTACAGATGCAAAGGTATTAATAATGCTATCGCTCTTTTGGATTCAGATAGGTTTCGAATTGTAGAAGTATGTATTGCTAGGTTGAGCGCTGCCAGTAAAAATAAGATGGTTAATCAAATGATTTCAGGGTACAAAGTAAACTACATGGATAAGGATCAATTTTATAAAAAATACCCTGACAAAAAAAGTCAAGGAATTTTAATTAAATTCTCTGGACAACTGACATTTAATGCTTTACCAAATTTTCAAAATTCAAATGATGTTTGTCTTTTAGCGTTGGACCAGATAAGCGACCCGCAAAATTTTGGGCAAATAATTAGAACATCTGAATGCGCTGGAGTAGATGGAATTATCTTCCCTAAGTATAATGCTTCGTCCGTAAGCCAAACTGTACTGGATGTCAGCCAGGGCGCTTTTGTTAGTATACCCCTTTATGAGATAACAAACTTGAGTCAAGAACTTATTGAGCTAAAAAAAGATGGTTTTTGGGTTGTGGGCATAGAGAATAATATTAAAGCAAAAGCATGGCATCAAATAGACTATAATGGGAAAATAGTTATTGTCGTTGGCAGCGAAGGCAAGGGCATAAGAAAAAAGATATTAGGCATGTGTGATTTTATTGCGACAATTGAGATGCAAGGTAAATCAAACTCCCTAAATGTCAGCGCCGCTACATCTGCAGTTTTGTTTGAAAGATTGAGACAAATGAGGAAATAAATAATGCCAACAACACACGATTATGAATATGATAAAAGAAATGAAAGTATTTATATTTATGTAAATGGTGAATTTTTCCACCGCCATGAAGCAAAAATATCGGTGATGGATAGCGGTTACCTGCTTGGCGATGGTGTATGGGAAGGGATAAGGCTACATAATGGATACCTTGTTCATCTGAAAGATCACATTGATAGACTATTTCAGGGTGCAAAGGCAATAAAAATGGATATAGGATTATCTTCTGAGGAAATCATTTCTGAAATACGGCGAACCCTGGACAAAAATGAAATGCAAACCGATGCCCACATTAGACTAATAGTTTCAAGGGGAATAAAAAAAACACCGTACCAACATCCGAAAGTGACTATCGGTAAGCCTACAATTGTAATAATTCCGGAGTATAAAATAGCGAGCCCAGATGTGTCTAATAATGGTATAAGATTAGGGACTGTTGAAACAATAAGGGATAATAGAATTCAAGATCCACGAATTAATTCTTTGAGCAAACATAACTGCATAGCTGCTTGCATCGAAGCTGACGCTATGGGTGTAGATGAAGGTCTTATGCTAGATCCCAATGGAAATGTTGCCACTTGCAATTCTACTAATTTTTTTATAGTCCGAAATAATCAAGTCTGGACATCTAAAGGAGAATATTGTTTAAACGGTATTACAAGGGGAAGTATAATAAGATTATGTAAAATAAATGGTATAGCGATAATGGAAAAGGATTTTCAGTTGGATGATGTTTATAGCTCTGAAGAGGTTTTCGTTACAGGTACTTTTGCTGGGATCATTCCTGTCATATCCGTTGATGGGACAATAATTGGCAAAGGAGTTAGGGGGAATATAACAAAAGAACTACAACATCATTATAAATCTGAAATAGAAAGGTTAGCGACTAACAGATGAAAGGGATTACAATTGCTATGTGGTCAGGCCCAAGAAGTTTATCAACAGCAATGATGCGATCTTTTGAAAACAGAAATGATACTTATGTTATTGACGAACCATTTTATGCGCATTTTTTAGATCAAACAAAACTTAATCATCCAGGAAGAGATTCAGTAATCCAATCCCAGAGTACTAATTGGGATGAAATTGTAAAACTTTGTCTCAGTAAAAGTCCTCAAAGTCACAAGGGTGTTTTTTATCAAAAACAGATGGCACATCATAATCTCCAAGGCTTTGATATAAGTTGGATAAAAAAGGTTAAGAATTGTTTATTAATACGCGATCCACTGTACGTAATTGCAAGCTATAATAAAAAGTTCCCTCTTCACGATGAGAGGCAATTAGGATATCTTCAGCAAAAAAAGATTATGAATTTTTTAAAAAAAGTTAATGGAGAGTATCCAATCATTATTGATTCTCATGATATTCTCAATGAACCAAGATCCATGCTTAGAATATTATGCAACAGTTTAGGGATTAGATTCTCCCAAAAAATGCTTTCTTGGCCAAAAGGGAAGCGTTCATCAGATGGCGTTTGGGCTCCTTTTTGGTATGCTCAGGTAGAAAGGACAACAACATTTGTTCCATTCAAAAAAAAAGACATTAAGCTAAGCGGGAGTCTTTTAACTGTGTATAAAAAAAGTTTAGATATATATCTAGAAATGCATGAAAAGAGATTGAAGCACAAGACCGTTTTGTAAATAAAAATGCGTCCGATTAGAGGACGCATTTTTATTTTAAGTAGCTGACCTCACAATGCCAGCAACGTGGATTTATTTTGCTGATAAATTGGAGGTCAGCAAATTACTTGAATTAGACAACTGATCACCCCCTTTTAGTTTAGTTAGTGAAATTTCCACTCACTGATATTAAAAGAGAATAATTGTATAAGTCAAAACAAAACAGACTTTATTCAATTATTATCCCTAGGCGCTAGTACAACTCTTACAGCTTTTTAGAGATCCTTTTTATTTCGCTCTGGATCAGATCTATTTCATCGAGGGTTAGTTCAGTTCCGACAAGGTCTGTTTTTTCTTCCCAAATTAAAAACCACTTTTCATATCTAGATGTAATGGATCGAATAGTTTGTATATCAAATTTTTTTTCATTTACCGTTTCATTAACTTTTTTATTTCGGCTCAAATTAATTTTTCTAAAGATATTATACGAACTTTCATTTATACCCAAAGTTTTTCCCCTTCCAAAAACTAAGTGGTCATTAACAATATTTTCGTAAACTAGTAATTCTTTCAGCAAAGTTTCACCATTCTCAGTTGGTTTTGATATGGGGACGTAGTGAACATAGGGAAGAAAGCTTAGTTTATTTTTGATTCTTTTTTGTACAATTTTGTAATCAAATTCAAAGCTAGATTGAAAAGGTATTTTGTTTGATAAAAAGTTACTACAACCAGATATAGCAACTGTGCAAAAGAGTGTAAGCACTCTCTTCAGCAAGAAAACACCAATTTTGGTTCGAATTTGACGTACCTTGCCGCCAAACAAACAATGTTGGACAATTTATCCAAGTAGAACTCCGCATATTAGGTTAATATATAACCTTTACAAACTTAATCTTTCTAGTTAATCTAAAGCAAGGTATATATTAAATTACTTAAATTCATATATAATTGGATATAGAGATTATCAAATTGAGTATTTACATTTTAAAAAACGTTTGTAAAAACATATATGTTTATTAAAAATATGCGTATGAAGATTTATACACTAATAGGAGTTATAATCATGAGCTCATGTACTAATATGAAGCCACCAATTGCAGAAAAAAAATCACACAATATAGTAACCCACGGGCATTCTAGGGAGGATAACTATTATTGGATGAGGTTGACCGACGAGCAAAAATCTTCAAATGCTTTTGATGAGCAGACAAAAAAAGTGGTTAATTATATAAATGATGAAAATGAGTTCACTAAAAACAATCTAGAAAAAACTGAAGTGCTGCAAGAAAAATTATTCAATGAAATTACTAGTAGAATTAAAAAAGATGACCAGTCGGTGCCATATCTAAAAAATGGTTATTTTTATTATCATAGGTATGAAAAGGGTAAAGAATATGCTATTCATTTTCGTAAAAAAAATAGTATGAATAGTGAGGAGGAGATTATACTAGATGAAAATGAGCTAGCATATGACAAAGATTATTTTGAGTTGGGAGGGAAATACATTAGTCCAGATAATCAATGGCTTGCTTTTAGTACGGACACTCTAGGTAGAAGATTTTATAGAATCTATATCAAAAATTTAGTCACCGGAAAAATTTTAGATCATTTTATCTCTAACACCGAAGGTGACGTCGCCTGGGCAAACGATAATGAAACTATCTATTATACAACTAAAAATAAGATAACATTGTTATCAGATAATATTTACAGGCACAATATACATACTGACTCAAAAAAAGATATTTTAGTGTACAAGGAAGAGGATAATGAATTTTATATAGGTGTATATCGTTCTAAATCTGGTAAATATATAATTATTTGGAATAGCAGTACCTTAGTTAGTGACTATCATATATTAAGATCTGATAACCCGGAAGGAAAATTTGTTAATTTCACACCAAGGAAGGCTCACCATGAATATTCCATCGAACATCAAAACAATAAATTTTACATAATAACTAATTGGGAAGCTAAAAATAATCGCCTAATGACAGTATCTGATGAGATGACGAGTATTGAGAAGTGGGAAGAAATAATTCCGCAAAGAGAGGATGTTCATTTAATGGATATTGATGTTTTTAAAAATCACCTAGTATTAAATGAAAGAATTGATGGGATCTCCAAGCTAAGGGTAATCAGCCAACACAAAAATTTGGATAGATACATTGATTTTGATCAAGAGGTGTACACTACTTACATTTCAGTAAATGAGGATTATAATTCAAATAAATTACGCTTTGTATTTAATTCATTGGTTTACCCTAAAACTACGTATGATTATGACATGGAATCTGATCAAAAGATATTGCTGAAGATGCAGGATGTTCTGGGTAGTTATGACCCCCAAAATTATACCTCAAAAAGGATCAATGTAATAGCCAGAGACGGCAATATTATCCCAGTATCAATAGCATACAAAAAGAGTTTGCGAAGTCAATTACCTCAAAATCTACTGTTATATGGATATGGATCATACGGTAGCACGGAAGATCCATATTTCAGTAATGTTATACCAAGTATTTTAGACAGGGGCTTTATATATGCGATTGCGCATGTAAGGGGAAGCCAAATCAACGGACGGAAGACTTACGATGATGGTAAGTTGTTTAATAAAATGAATACTTTTAATGATTTCATAGATGTAGGTCGATATCTTATTGAAAATCAATATACCGATGAGGAACATCTATTTTGCTCTGGAGGCAGTGCTGGAGGTCTTTTAATTGGAGCGGTGATTAATATAGAGCCTACAATGTGGAAAGGTGCTATAGCTCGAGTACCATTCGTGGATGTAGTGACGACGATGCTGGACCCTACAATACCTCTTACCTCAAATGAGTGGGATGAGTGGGGAGACCCACGAGAAAAAAATTATTACGATTACATGCTGTCGTATTCCCCCTACGATCAAATAAAATTTGCAGAATATCCTAATTTGTTTGTTACAGCAGGTTTTTTTGATTCTCAAGTGCAATATTGGGAGCCCTTAAAATGGGTGGCAAAACTCAGAGATCATTGGAAAGGAGCAAACAAACTTCTTCTATACACAAACATGGATGCGGGTCATGGAGGAGATTCTGGTAGATTCAAAAGGTATAGGGAATACGCAATGCAATATGCATTCCTACTTGATATCGCAGAAATAACTGATTGAGTGAATCACAATAGATGTGAGTTCTTTGTAACAAAAACAATCTCTCTCGATATTACTTTAATAATTCCTGCAACAGGAATCGCGAAAAGCATTCCAAGTGGTCCTATTAATGTTCCACCTATTAGCAATACCAACATCACTGCCATTGGATGTAAACCAACACTATCTCCAACAACAAGAGGCGTAATAAAATTATTATCTATTTGTTGAACGACAATAAACATTAATATTATATCAAAAATATAAAATGGTGAAGGGAGTATATTAAAAATCTGGTGATTTAGCGCAATCTCGCTCCCCACATTGTTCATAATAGCAATTAAAATAGCAGGTATCATACCTATGAATGGTCCTACCATGGGAATTAAGTTTGCCAGACCTGCAATAATTCCAATAAATACAATTAACGTAATGTTTGCCCCTAGTTGATTCAAAATAAAAAGTCCAGTTATGGATAGAGCAGCAACACTACTAGCGGCTAAAATTTGCCCCCTGAGATATTTTGAAATTTGCTGCTCTATGTTGTAGATCATTCTCAAACCAACTTCTAAATACTTATTGGGTATAAAGCGAACTAAAGATCTTTTAAAATCATGGTACTCTATTAGTAGTATTATTGTAAATATTAGAACCATAAACACAATGAAGAAGAAACCCCCTGCTGAGCCCAATAAAGAAAGAAGATACTGAAAAATTCCTAGCATGCTATTTTTTGCCATTAAAATGAGGTTATCACTGTCAGGAATCGAGCTACTTATGAATTCAGGTATTAGATTTTTAACTTTTATTGAAAGATTTCCGATGCTTGATGAAAAATCGTCTTCCTGAATTTTCCCTGTGAACGATTTTATTTGCTCGCTTAAACTTGAAAAAAAACTACCTATAAATACAACCATTATTATTATTGAGCAAAGGATCACAGAAAATGCACTTATAGTCCTAGAATTAGTGTATCGTTCCAAACTATCTACAGATTGAAGAAAAATGGTTGTGAACAAGAATGAAAAAATAAGCATTCCTATTATTGGAGCTAAAAAGGGTAAAATTTTTGATGCACCCAAACAAATAATTATGAAAATCAAAAGCCGGTATATTTTCTGTATAGGATCCATCATTGATTTATCTTTGCCAATTCTTCGTTCGTTTTACGCAGTCGTTCTCCAAGCACTCTTGATAGATTGAGTAGTATTTGATTACCTAGTTCGGGGTTCTTTTTCATCAGTGTCAACAAATCTGTCCTAAAGAAACCTATTAATCTGGAGGGGGTAGTTGCAACGGCCGAAGCAGACCGTGGCTCTTCATCAAGAAGGGCAAGCTCACCAAAAAAATCTCCACCTTCTAGTGATGCGAAAACTGTTTCTGAATCATTATCAATTATTTTTACGGATCCATCAATTAGAACATACATTCCCTCTGCAGGTGCGTGTTTCTTAAAGATGTATTCATCAACCTTATATGTTCTTTCATGGGTTAAACGCGCAACCTCATCTAAATCTTTCTTTGATAAATTTTCAAATATAGGTATAGTTTTTATGACGGTAATTACTGGATCGTCATCTCCATCTTTGCGGAAAAAGTTTTTATACAAAGTTTTCATTTTTAGATTTGTTTACAATATACCATAAAGTGTTTTGAATAAAAAAAGTTCCCGATCATCATCGGTTTTTTAAGAAGAACAAAAATTGTATTATTGAAAATTAATGTAACTCACAATCACTCCACCAATGTTCACCACACTCGCATTCATTTCCCATCCGATCCCAACACTCTTTATCAATATGCCATTCCATTACTTTACCATCCACCGTTTTATTATCATAAAAGTATTTTGACGCAATTACACCGTTATCGTACCAATGAGTCCATAAGCTGTCCCGTTGGCCGCTCTTATAATTACCCCTCATTCGGATTTGGCCATTTTCAAACCAATAAGCCCATTCGCCATCACGCATGCCATCTTTATAGGTCCCTACCATTGATTTTGAGCCAATAAAATGAAAAGTTTCTTCTTTGATCAGCTGTAATCCCATTTCAGTATCTTTGTGATATGAGATACTGCTGACTGTGCCGTTGTTATATGTTTCAACGGTTCTAGATGTGTCGTTCCCTTTTATTAGTGGGATAGCAATAATTAGGGCAATGAGACTTTTCTTCATGAACTTAATAATTTATTGTTTATAATCTACAAACGCATTTTGATTAAAAAAACCAGCACATTGAGTCTTACATCTCAACTCTCCTGCGTTGATGTTAATATTCGTTTGTGATTTTAAAATCATTAATATTGGTAAGTGAAACTATTACTTATTGCATTAATCACATTTCTTTATAAAAAAAGAATATTCAAACAATCATTTAAAAATAAATGGTGGAGGGGGGAAAAAATCGGTAATAATTCAAAAGATAGTAAACAAAAAAGATCAAGGGAGGAGTAATATGAAGCCATATCTGCAAGGATTATTAACAGGCTCAATATTTTCAATTTCAATCATTGTATTTATTGCTGCAACAAAGCAAAAAACTGAAGTTGGAAGATATGAGTATTATATAAGCAATGATGATATCACCAGAAAACACTATGCTCGAATTTTTGATAGTGCAACGGGTATTGTTTATCATAAAACGTTCAGCCCTGGAGGCGAAAAGGTTGACATTAACTGGGTGAACGGCGAGAGAATTGAGAGAAGGCATTTTAGACCTGATATTTCAGTATGGAGGTCAGAATCATTTGAAGAGTATAAAATAGCATACGAAAAAAACAGGGGTCAGAAATAAAACTAATCTTTACTTTGTAGATAGATAACTAAAATAAAAAGGGGAACCAAATGGCTCCCCTTTTTATTCTTTTGATTTAATAATTAATCAACCCAAGATGCTTTAAATAATGCAACTGACGGGTCTGCAGTATTTGCTACCAAAACAAATCCATTTTTATAATGAAGACCTTCGGGCTCTCCAGCACTTACTCCACCATCTTGTTGTGTGTAGTCATTTAACTCTGAAATAGCTCCAGAATCATAAACTGGGTTCATTGGATCAGTAATGTTATAGACAACGACTGCTCCAGCATCTTGAAGAGTAGAAATCATAAACGACTGGTCTTCTTTATCAACAATTAAAATTTCTTCTGGCTCGATGCCTTTGGTTGCATCTTCCCAAGTCCAATTGCTAGGAAGGTCAGATGCTAGGTTAGCATATGTTTGTGTGCTAGGTGCGCCGTTTGGTCCGTCAAGCATTGTTACGCATAATTGACCATCAATTTCACCAGCAGTTGCAACATATGTTTGAGCATCGTTTACCCAAATACCATCTGGCTTGTGGTTAACAGAAGTAAACTCCATCTTATATACTAATGTGTCTGGCGGGCTTAGTATGTCAAACCAGCCTATTTCATTAGATTCCTGAAGTGTCATAAATACCGTTCTTCCATCAGGTGCTATTTTGACACCTTCTGGTTCAGCTAGATCACCATTAGACCCAGTGTGGTTGATTACCATATCTTTTACTAAAGTTGCGTTTCCAAGTCCACCTGATATATCATAAATAGTTACGCCAGGTCTAGCAATTGAATCACAACCACCATCAACCCCATCACCGTAGTCATACTCATTTACAACAACAACGTACTGATTATCGACAGAAATATCTACAGCATCTGGATTATAACCTAATTGATAAGGTCCATACTTTGTTTTAGTCGCGGCTTCAACCAAGTATAACTCGCCTTTAGCGCAAGCTCCTTTTGTAACAACACCAGCAATGATGGAGTTATCTACACTTACATCGATTGATGATGATTCACCTTCAGGATCATCAGTTAATGTTACTGATGCCGTTCCCATTGTTAGACCAGTTCCAGAAATACCGAAAAAGTCTAAAGAATTCACTCGTGATGGAGATCACATTCAGCAAATAGCCTTTTAAATAATCTAAAATTAGTGTGTTTATTACGAGTGAATTCTTTATGTCTTTATGTTCATTATGTGTCCTAACTGGGCACTAATAGTCTAACCTCGATTTCATAATATGCATCTACATGATAAGAACCATCATTAGTAGTAAATTCGATAATCAAAGTATGTGGACCAGGATTTAATAATTGCGGCTCAGCGGGGTTAACAACAACTGGGCCAGAGGCACAACCCAGTCCGCCTCCTGGCGCGTGACCATCACCAATTACAATCCCATTTAATTTAAATTGAATTAAATCATATCCTGCCGACTGCGCCTCACCAGATCCTGAAAAGTCTAGTTCAAGCATAACTGGATTACTACCATTGATCTGAATGTTTGCTCTAGCGGTTCCAGTTTGTGTGTTAGAATTGCTTCCACCGCAATTTTGACTATCCTCAACTTTAAATTGAAGGGATTGAGTCACTTCTCTGTTAGGTTTATTCTGCACCGTAACATTCCACCCGTATTGTGCGTTTTCTATTGTACCATCCCAGAAGTCGATTACCCCGGTGTTATATTCGTTTGATGAATTGGGTCCACCGACTAATCCATTATCCGTTAATGTCCAATCTAAACCGCTGACAGGAACAGGCATTGCCAGGTCGACGTTTATAGCGATAGTTTTGGCATCCGATGAACCAATTCCATCAGAAACTTTGCAGGTCACAAGAAAAATACCCTTGTCATTTGGAGGAATCCATTCCGTAGAATCTTTGTCTGTAGAAAAAGCACCGCTTGATGTTTCCCAACTAAAGGTAAGCTTATCATCATCTCCATCTTGAGCAATACAATAAAGCATAATACCTTTTCCAGAAATCGCATTGGAGTCACTTGCGTAAAATGATAATATCTCTACGGGGTTATTTTTTATTTCGCAGCTAAATAATAAAAAAATTCCAAAAAAAACACTAAAGCATTGATAGATGAATTTCATTGCACAATAATCTCTACAGTTTTTATATCTAGACCATCATGCTCATCAGTCACAATGCATGATATCGAATATTTACCAGGCTCTTGAGGCGCTGTCCAAGTTGCATTGTTGTCGTTATTTTCACTGATAATCTGTCCGGTAGCCGCATACCAAGCATAGTTTAGACTCTCTGTTTTTAACGCACTTGAGATATCATCATCGTTTGCTTTGCAGACTAGATTAACTAAACCACCAGATGCAACAGGATTTGGCTCGCTTGATATTCCACTAATAACTGGTTCATAGTTATGCACACAGCTGGTTGAAAAGGACAGAACAATTAAGGCTATCAGTATTGATTGTTTATTTTTCAAGTTTTTATTTATAAGTGTTAATTCTTTATATACAAACCAAGGACATCAACACCAAGTTATTTAAAGCTGAATCCGGTTTCAAATAAAAAATACCGAGGTATTTTTGGAGACAGTGGGTATGTTGGTGCTTGTGTTTCAAAAACATTCTTAATTGAAAAACCAAGGTGAATTCCATTATTAAATTGATAGATCATATCAATATCTGAGTAAATCTCTCCGCCTATTCGTCCTGGATTTATCCACCAGGATTGACCAATTTGGGACATCTCTCCTTTCCCATCCTTTGTGGCTGCAAACCAACCGCTCTCAAAATCGTAGGGTGATGTACCTTTTATAGTAACTGTGGTTGTTAAATTTTTAATAATACTGTTGTAGTAGGTTGCTGATAAACTCCCTTTAAAATTTGGAGTATTGCTGTAAATATTAGCGTATTCATAGTATGATTTATAGATACTATCAGCAGGTATTGATGATTCATCGGAGTTAAGCAAATTCAAATACTTCCTGCCTTTTTTTCTTTTTTCGGTCAAATTATCATCGTTAAAGTAAGAAAAGTTAAAAGCAATTTCATATCTACTTTGTACATGCTTCCAGCCTAGATCAAATCCAAAAAAACTAACATCAAGCATCAGTGTTGGATAAGTTAGAGCATAGGTAAATAGTGGGACAGTTTCAGTATCAGTTAGTTTATCTCCATAATTAATCTGTCTAATTCCATCGAAATCTATTGGATAGGGATATGCCTGAACTACGGGATTCCAACCTGGGCCTGATACTGCAAACACCGTTAAGGGCCCTTTGAAATTTTTATATTTACCAGAATAAAAATTAACTTCGAATAAATTAGCCTTATTAATAACTCCCGTGTATGCTAGCTCCAAAGATTGATGTTCCTCTAGCTGAATTGGTTCAATATATTGTCTGTTTAACAAAGAGTCATTCTCGCTATATAATTCATCTCCATCTAAATCTTTAAAATCAACTATCGTGAAACCTTCAGGTGAACCCATTGTAACACCATGCATAACCCAATCGTAAGGAACCGAGCCTGCTGCAATTGATTTTTGTCCAGCATATATATTTCTTTCCATCAGTGTTGGAGCTTTAAATCCTTTTCCCGCAATCAACTTTAAGTTCCCATTTAAAAAGTTTTTTCTAACCAATGATGCGCGCGGTGAAATGGTGCTACCGTAAAATTCATGATCATCATACCGTATTGAAGTATTTATATTGTATTTTGTATTGATCAAATAATCTATCTGTCCGTAAAAACCATATCTATATTCATTAATATCTTTGCCGCCGTATTCGCCCGTTATAGGGCTAACTCCCTCATCGCTAATGGTCGTTCTGTCAGTATCTGGGTCTTTAAACTCATAATTATAACCAGCAACTACGTTCAAATCATTCGTTATTTGATTTGTGTACTGATAATCAATTATGATATCATCACTATTAAACTTTGTCCACCAGCTGGTTGTACTACTGCTATACTGTTCAAGAGCATCTTTCCATGAAAGACTTGTTCCATCATCATTTCGTTGGGTTACTTGAAAAATTCCTATATTGGCTCGAAAGGCGGCAAGCCCTGTTTGACTTACTGAGGTAATTCTAAAAAAGTGATTATCATTAGTAAAGCTTAACCCAGATTGGTTGTGGATAAGGTCTTTATTATAAACTGGACCTAAGCTACCCATGGCATAGCCTTCACCTTTTATATAATTATTAAAGGCCGAAAATTCACTATCGTTATTAATTTTATAATAGAGATGTGTTCGTACTTGATTTTTCCTCATTTCTATAGGGTCATAAAGATCTTCATTTAGGTAGAGAGTGTCCTCGATTACCCAAAATATATCAAGACTGTCATTTCCGTATGGTAGTTCGCTCGCAAATTTTGTTTCACCACTGATATCTATTGAAAATTTATCGTAGTTTTTTGCAAACCTAGCACCAACTCTTGGGTCATTTAAGTTTGACATGCTGAGGTTTACTTCACTCATATCATTGTCGCGCGGGTGTTTAGTAATGATGTTAAGAAGGCCCTGTGAAGCATCGGGACCGTAGAGTGCAGATTGGGGCCCAAACAAAACTTCAATTCTGGATATAGATTCTTTAGGTGGCCCAGATAATAGGGAGTAAACCATACCAGAAACTGCTTCACCAAGATATAGGCCATCACAAAACTGTCTAAAACGTGTACTATATGCACCATCAAAACCTCGAGCATTAATTTGAGCCCCCTGTATTCCAAAGTATGTTACATCAACACCTTTGGCAAGGCTGGCGAGTCTATTAAAATCAGAAACTCCTACTCTTCTTCGAATTGTTTGTTCGTTCACTAGTGAGACAACACTTGGGGCATCAGTCACTTTCTCTTTTTTACGTGAAGCCGAAACAACAACCTCATCAAGGTCAACGGCAGAAGACTCAAGAAAAAAATCAAAATTGGTAATGGTGTTTCCTTTTACTGAAGAGGAAAGACCTTCTTCTTCTAGTCCTAGTTTCTCGCTAAAACTCGATGTTTCATCTTCTGACGCTTCTACATCTGTAATCGATATGTATAGTTCTTGTTTCTGTGTTGTGTAGCCAAGAAAGTCTACTCTCACGATATATTTACCTACAGGTATACCGGTTATTAGATAATTACCAAAAGAGTCTGAGGTAGCACCCATTGTTGTTCCTTCAAGAAAAACGTTGGCACCCACAAGTGGTTTTTCTTCGCCATAAACTACTCCAGAAACAGATCCGTTTTGAGAGTATAAATCTGTTGATACTGTTACAACTAATAGAAATAAAACTTTTTTAATAAATAATTTCATAATCAAATCTACTTATTATACGTCCAACAAAAAACTTCTTGATTGAGTTTGTTGTTATCAAATTTTGAGACAGTATTAACCTTATCAATTTGTCTTTATATATAACATATACAAGTGCTAACAAAAAATAGTAATGTGATAGATAAATTTAATTTATCTTTTTTTGTGCTTCTTGTCTAATGGTAATTTTGACCATAAAGTAAAGAACACATCAAAACTATCTCAAGTATTTGAAAGAGGGTGTTATTGATTAATCAAAATTTCTAACCTTATCATCGAAAGGAGAATATATGGGAACTTTAATTTTGAGAGATTCACACAGAGCACTAGAAAAAAAAATGGAAGCACTGGAAAAACAAAAAGAAGCGACATCAATAAAGATTAGAGAAGCAGCAGACCACGGAGATTTAAAAGAGAATGCTGAATACCATGCTGCTAGAGAGGAGCAGAGCTTAATAGTACGAAAAACACAATTATTACAGTCTTATTCACCATTTCGCATCATTGAATATGGCGAGATTCAAACTGAAAGAGTTGGATTTGGTAATAAAGTTTCAGTATTAGAGGAGGGTAAGGAAGAGATCGAAGATTATTATATTTTAGGACCCATTGAGTTTGAGTTGGATCTTTATCCTTTAGTCGTAACCTCTCATTCTCCTTTTGGGCAGGCTATAATCGGTAAAGAAGTAGGAGAAGACTTTTTCCTTGATGTCAGGGGTAAAGAAACAAAGTTTACGATTACTAATATTGAAGCAGTTTCTAGCGATACTGATTAAGAACCTTTGTCAAATAGATTATAATATCTAAACAAAAACCACTCTAACACTACGCAAATTTTAATAGCAAAAAATTTATTACTAAAATGACAAAATTAATAAATGCAGAATATAGGTTGATTGATTTACGTTCAGAAAACGAGTTTGATAAAGGCACCATACCAAATAGTATTAATATTCCAATTTTAAATAATAGCGATTATGCAAAAGTAGGAAAAGATTATAAAAAAAATGGTAGAAGAAGTGCAATTCAACTTGGGAATAATCTCGTGAGTGGGGGAAAAAAGAGAAATTTTATTAATAGATTGATTCGAGCTATAGAAAAACAGAAGACAACCCATATTTTTTGTAAGAGAGGAGGGCTTAGATCATCAACTGCTAAAAACTGGCTTAATGAAAAAAATATTGAGGCACAAATACTCAAGGGCGGATATAAGGAATACAGAAAAAAAGTAATCAAACTGCACAGTAGTTTAGATAATTATGTTGGCGAGTGGACAATCATCGGCGGATATACTGGATCAGGCAAGACCAAACTTATTAAACAATTAAAATCATCAATTGATTTAGAGGGGATTGCAAAACATCGTGGCTCTACATTTGGTTCAACTGGCGAGAAGCAGCCAAATCAACAAAACTTTGAAAATATCCTAACTAAAAAATATTTAGAATCTCCTCCTAACTTAATCTTAGAGAACGAAAGTAGAAATATTGGAGGAGCAACTCTTCCTGGAAAATTTTATGATAAAATGCAATTATCCAAAATTGTTTTTATCGATGAGACAATAAGTGATCGCGTAAGCAATATTCTCGAAGAATATGTTTTAACGCCACTAAAAAATGGTAAAAGTAGAGAAAAGCTCAACGAGGATTATCAAATAGCTTTGATGAAAATTCGAAACAGGCTGGGAGGGGATAATTACACACTCATCAAAAATGAACTAGACATGGCTTTTAATAGTAGTAGCCAAAGTCATGATAAATGGATTACTTTATTACTACAACGGTATTACGACAAACTTTACCAACATAAGCTGGATACTTCAAAAAAGGATATTGTTTTCAGCGGCGATTGGAACTCATGTTATCATTATCTTTCTGAAAAAGAATCAAACCTAGACAATCTTAATTAACGTACTTGCTACTACATCAGAATTAGATCCTGCAGATTACAGTTCTCTTTCATTTTATCTTGCAACTCTTGCACTAGGATTTAATACTAACTTTTTTACCTCATCAACTGAAACCATAGATGTGTCACCTGGAGTCGTCATAGCCAACGCTCCATGAGCAATGCCAAATTTTAAAGCTGTATCAAAGTCCATATTTTCCAAAAGTCCGTATATAAAACCCGATGCGAAACCATCACCACCACCAACACGATCATATATTTTAAGTTCAGGAAAAGGGAACGATTCAGAAAAACCATCCTTTTTACTCCATGCGATTGCCCCCCAACCGTTTGTATTTGCATCAATAACTTTTCTTAAGGTAGTACCAATTACTTTGAGATTAGGATAATCTTTTGTAGCTCTTGAAATCATTTTTTTGAAACCCTGTGTTGGTAGTTTTTCTAAATTTTCACTTACTCCTTCCACTTCAAAACCCAAGCATGCTGTAAAATCTTCTTCATTGCCAAATAATACATCAACGTACTTTACGATTTCTTTGTTTATTTTTTGAGCTGCTTTATACCCCCCCATTGATTCCCATAATGATGCCCTGTAGTTCAAATCATAACTAATTACAGCGCCATATTTTTTTGCAGATTTCATTGCATGCACAATTACCTTGGGAGCATTTTTGGATAGGCCTGCATATATTCCCCCAGTGTGAAACCATTTCGATCCGAGCTTTCCAAACACATATTCCCAATCTATATTGTCATGTCTTAATTGAGAAATTGCAGTATTTCCGCGGTCTGAGCATCCCAACGCACCTCTTACTCCAAATCCTTTTTCTAAAAAGTATATGCCATTTCTTGATGATTTTCCACTACCATCAAAGTCTAACCAGTGGATTAATTCTGTGTTTACTCCCCCTTGCATTATAAGATCCTTAACGAGGTATCCGATTTCATTTGCGACCAATGAAGTAATGATTGCACTACGTTTTTTGAAGCATTTAACAAATGCTCTAGAAACATTGTACTCTCCTCCACCCTCCCAAACTGTGAAAGATCTAGCGTTCCTAATTCTGCCATCACCAGGATCAAG
>FUFK010044625.1_pt1 | contig 51851 bp, 56 predicted proteins | sample 1021851 | NCBI WGS metagenome assembly FUFK01 (sample SAMEA51879418, study PRJEB19060) | metagenome | reverse complement strand
GGAACGCGACAGAGGGAACGCGACAGAGGGAACGCGACAGAGGGAACGCGACAGAGGGAACGCGACAGAGGGAACGTGATCGAGTGATCGGTTGGCACGTCCCGGAGTACCAACCGGGACTTCCATGGTGGCCGTTGGTGGTCGTCATCGTCGCGATCGTTGTCATCAACATCGTCAACAACCGTCTCGCGCCGCAATCGCACTACCTTCTGTGGTCGTTTGCGAGTTCCGTCGTCTTGATCGCCATCGGTCTTTTGGATGGAAACTCCTTCACCGACATGGGGCTCGGTTGGTGGTTCTATTTGTCAGGTTTCATCTGGGCTGTCGCCTCGATCGGAGTTGTCACCGCCTTCTACGTTGTTGTCAGCCTTTTCAAGAAGACCCGCCAGGCCTTCAAGGACGACAGCATTGGCTCGTTGTCGGCAGGGAAGTTGGCGTTCCAGGCACTTGTCGAGGTTCCGTTCGGAACCGTTTTGCTGGAGGAGATCGCCTTCCGGGCTGTGCTGTTTTCGATGCTGGCACGACGGTTCGGTGTCGTATGGGCGATCGTGATTTCATCCCTCATGTTCGGGATCTGGCATGTGCTCCCCAGCATCGGGACACACGAACGCAATCCCGCCTTGGGTTCGGTCGTCGGGAAGGGCTTGCGGGCCAACATCCTGACCGTCGTNGGTAGCGTGCTTGTGACGGCTGTTGCCGGTGTGCTTTTTGCATTGATGCGCATCGTGTCCGGCAGCGTCATCGCCCCCATGGGGCTGCACTGGGCAACCAACGGTCTGGGNTACGGATTNAGTTGGGTCATCCTTCGAGGTCGCGGGAGACGNCGTTCCCCGTAGTCTGGGATGGCATGATGGAAATGCGTACGCCGGCGTGGGGGTGAATGACACGAATGGCATTTAGGTCCTACGATGACGCTCATCTTCCTCTCGGTGGCGGTCCCTCCGTCGCCGATGAACAGCCCGAAACACACGGCGCGGTTCACCCTGGATCAGGGTTGACCACGAAGGAGTGCCCCATGGATGCTGTCCGCCTCGACAACGAAGCGGCAGGGAGCAGCTTGAGTCAGCGTGATCGTCAGATTCTCGAGTTCGAGCGTCAGTGGTGGAAGTACGCGGGGGCCAAAGAGCAGGCAATCCGTGAACTCTTCGACATGAGCGCCACGCGCTATTACCAAATCATCAATGCGCTGATCGACAACCCCGACGCCCTGGCATTCGATCCGATGCTGGTCAAGCGCTTGCGCCGGATGCGCGCGGCCCGTCAACGGGCCCGCTCGGCTCGAAGGCTCGGTATCGAGGTCACCGGTCGCTAGAGGCGCCNTCGCGTGACGTGGGTGTAGGGGCCGTGGGTGCCCCTGAACCCCGGTAAGAAATTTGCACTCTCCAGGGGTGAGTGCTAACTTTGACTTTAGCACTCGACACCTGAGAGTGACAACTTTCCACGCGGACGTTCCGGAGGAACAGACCCCTATGTCAAAAATGATTGCATTCGACGAGGAGGCCCGGCGGTCGCTCGAGCGCGGCATGAACGTGCTCGCCGACGCCGTGAAGGTCACCCTGGGCCCGAAGGGCCGCAACGTCGTTCTCGAGAAGAAGTGGGGAGCCCCCACGATCACCAACGATGGTGTGTCCATCGCCAAGGAGATCGATCTCGAGGATCCCTACGAGAAGATCGGTGCCGAGCTCGTTAAAGAGGTCGCCAAGAAAACCGACGATGTCGCTGGCGACGGCACCACAACCGCAACCGTGCTTGCCCAGGCACTCGTTCGTGAAGGCCTGCGCAACGTCGCTGCCGGCGCGAACCCCATGGGTCTCAAGCGCGGCATCGAGAAGGCGACCGATGTCGTCGCCGACGAACTCCTCGCCATGGCGAAAGACGTCGAGACCAAAGAGCAGATCGCATCCACCGCTGCCATTTCGGCCGGTGGCGACGCCGAGGTCGGCGAGCTCATCGCTGAGGCGATGGACAAGGTCGGCAAAGAAGGCGTCATCACAGTTGAGGAGAGCCAGACCTTCGGCCTCGAGCTCGAGCTCACCGAGGGTATGCGTTTCGACAAGGGCTACATCTCGCCCTACTTCGTNACCGATGCAGAGCGCATGGAGACCGAGCTCGAAGACCCGTACGTGATCATCGTGAACTCGAAGATCTCTTCGGTGAAGGACCTCGTTCCCGTTCTGGAGAAGGTCATGCAGTCCGGCAAGCCGCTGGCGATCATCGCCGAGGATCTCGAGGGTGAAGCCCTCGCGACCCTCGTCGTGAACAAGATTCGCGGAACTTTCCGTTCGGTCGCCGTCAAGGCTCCGGGCTTCGGCGATCGCCGGAAGGCCATGCTGCAGGACATCGCGATCCTCACCGGTGGTCAGGTCATCAGCGAAGAGGTCGGCTTGAAGTTGGAGAACGCAACCCTCGACCTCCTCGGTCGCGCTCGCAAGGTGGTCGTCACCAAGGACGAGACGACCATCGTTGAGGGTGCGGGCGACGCGGAGCAGATCCAGGGCCGCGTAAACCAGATCCGGACAGAGATCGACAACTCCGACAGCGACTACGACCGTGAGAAGCTGCAAGAGCGCCTGGCTAAGTTAGCCGGTGGCGTCGCCGTCATCAAGGTCGGCGCAGCCACGGAGGTCGAACTCAAGGAGCGCAAGCACCGCATCGAAGACGCCGTTCGCAACGCGAAGGCGGCCGTCGAAGAGGGCATCGTGCCCGGCGGGGGTGTTGCCTTGATTCAGGCGATGAAGGCGGCCGACTCGAAGATCGACGCCCTCGGCCTCGTCGACGAGCAGGCCGTGGGAGCGAACATCGTTCGACTGTCGGTGTCCGCTCCGCTCAAGCAGATCGCCGAGAACGCCGGCCTCGAGGGCGGTGTCGTGGTGGAGAAGGTGCGCGAGCTCCCCGCGGGCGAGGGCCTGAACGCAGCCAACGGCGAGTATGTCGACATGGTTGCCCAGGGCATCATCGATCCGGCGAAGGTGACTCGCTCTGCTCTGCAGAACGCGGCATCGATCGCGGGCCTGTTCCTCACNACCGAGGCTGTNGTGGCGGACAAGCCCGAGCCTGCACCGGCGATGCCGGCAGGCGGCGGCGACATGGGGGGTATGGACTTCTAAGGGTCTGACTTCCTTTAGTTCGCCTCACGAATACCTCGCTGGGGGCGGTTCCTTCGGGAGCTGCCCCCAGCGCTTTTTTCAGTTGTCGTCCGGAGCGTAGATGTGCAGGTCGCCATCTGACCGAGCCGTCAAGAAGATGACCAGCACTATGACGGTTTCGATAGTCCACACCGCGAGAGCCAAACGAGGATCGAGTTGGGCCGTGATGGCGGCCACAACGGCAACAATCGGCACCCACACCAGATGATGAATCGTGCTTTGGGTCCAGCCCTGCGAGTCTGGCTCGCTTCGCCCCAGTGCTCGCTGATCGTTTTGAACGCTGCTCATGAACCACCCGAGAAAAATCGACACCAGGCCGATGAGCAACGAGAAGATCTGCAGCACGATCGGCCGCGCCAGTTCGAAGGTACTCACCAAGTGGGCGCTGAAGGGAATGAGAGACACCGTCGCGAGAAAGGCGAAATTAATGGCGATGGAACGCGAACTTACGAATCGAGCCGATGCTGCGGCGTGATGCTGGAACATCCACAGTCGGGCGAGGATGACGAAGCTGATCAGCCACCCGGCGAACGCCTCCCAATCGTTGATCAGGACCTGGATGACGTCCGTGCCGGGGGCTGGGTCCTCGGGGATCTTGAGCTCGAGTACGAGCAACGTGAGCACAATGGCGAACAGACCATCGGTCAGAGCGCCAAGGCGCTCGGATCTGTAGAAGGTGCGCTGTTTGCTCATCAGGGCATTAAACCGCCGGTCATGAGGGGTTGCGGGGACATCCGTGTCTATTTGGCACAGTTGTCCCGTGGAGCGATCCTGGAGCATCCGACAAGTCGATGGCGCCGACGTCAGGCTGCGCAGTTCTCAATCGTCTGGCCGCGTGGACGTCGATGTGAGCGCTCCGGTTCGAGCCGGAGATTTGTGGATCCAGGACACCGACGTTCGGATGAACCTGACGATTGCTCTCGATCGGATAAAGACGGGCAACTTCCTCACGGATGGTGCAGTCCGGGCTTTCATTTCCGGCTACCGAGCGCACGATCTTGTCTACGCGGGGGCGGGTAGCACCGCGGGTGAGGCCGCGGAGATTTCGGGACAGGCAAGCGCCGGGACCATCGACACCCAGATAGTGCTCGCCGTGTCACCGGTGGGAGCCGACTGGCAATCGATGAATGAGATAGAGATCATCGGCACCGCCGAGTTCGGGCGTGTGCACATTCCGCTGCCGGGGGTCGGAACGGTCGATGACCTTGTGGTCGACATTGATGCGCGCCTTGCGGTTATGTCGGCGTAAGGATCAGCCAACACAAGACTCGACCTAAACCCCGTCCCAGCGCCCTGCGTGCACGTCATCCGCGTCCACGATGCGATAGCCGTAGCCCTGTTCCGCGAGGAAGCGTTGCCGGTGCTGGGCGAAATCGGCGTCGACGGTGTCGCGCGTCACGATGGAGTAGAAGTGCGCCGTCCGCCCGTCCGCCTTGGGTCGCAGAACCCGACCGAGTCGCTGTGCTTCTTCCTGACGTGACCCGAAGGTCCCGGAGATCTGAATAGCGACCGCGGCCTCGGGTAGGTCGATGGAGAAGTTCGCAACCTTGCTGACGACCAGAACATTTATCTCGCCCTCGCGAAATGACTGAAACAGTCGTTCACGCTCCTTGACCGAGGTGTCCCCGGTGATCACGGGTGCATCGAGATGATCGCTCACCTCCGCTAGTTGGTCGAGGTACTGACCAATGACCAGCACCTGCTCACCGGAGTGGTGGGCGATGATCTCATCGATCAGGCGATGCTTCTCGGGTGTGCAGGCGGCTAGTCGATACTTGTCTTCCGGCTCCGCCATCGCGTAGACCATTCGATCCGGCTCGGGCATGTCGACGCGGACTTCGACGCAATCGGCGGGAGCGATGTAGCCCTGGGACTCGATCTCACGCCACGGTGCGTCGTAGCGCTTCGGGCCGATCAGGGAGAAGACATCCGACTCACGGCCGTCCTCACGAATGAGCGTGGCGGTGAGTCCGAGACGACGTCGACTCTGGATGTCCGCGGTGAATCGAAAAATAGGAGCGGGCAGCAGGTGGACCTCGTCGTAGATGATGAGCCCCCAATCGCGGGTGTCGAAAACCTCGAGGTGTGGGTAGATCCCTTTCCGCTTAGCGGTCAGCACTTGATATGTCGCAATGGTCACGGGGCGGATTTCCTTCTTGGATCCGGAGTATTCACCTATCTCGTCCGCCGTGAGCTCGGTACGACGAAGCAGTTCGTCCCGCCACTGTCGGGCCGCAACGGTGTTCGTCACCAGAATCAGGGTCGTTGCTTGGGCCAGAGACATGGCGAGAGCTCCCACGATGGTCTTGCCGGCTCCGCACGGCAGCACCACCACTCCGGATCCGCCGTACCAGAATCCGTCGGCTGCCTCGACCTGATAGTCGCGTGGCTGCCATTCGGCCGTGTCGAGTGCGATGGCGTGACGCTCGCCGTCGACGTATCCCGCGACGTCTTCGGCCGGCCACCCGAGTTTGACGAGGGCTTGTTTCAGATGGCCACGTTCACTGGGGTGCACCATGACTGTCATTTCATCGAGCCGCGTGCCGAGCAGCGGTGCGATCTTCTTACTGCGGAGAACTTCTTCGAGAACAGCAACATCAATGGCCTGAAGGACGAGTCCGTGCGCCGGATCGTTGGCCAACTGCAGGCGGCCGTAACGCGCCATCGTTTCCGCAACGTCGATGAGGAGCGCATGGGGTACCGGATAGCGCGAGAAACGAATGAGTGTGTCGATAACCTGCTCGGCGTCGTGACCGGCTGCTCGCGCGTTCCACAATCCGAGCGGAGTCAACCGGTAGGTGTGGATGTGCTCCGGTGCCCGTTCGAGTTCCGCGAAGGGTGCTATCGCTTTACGGCAATCGTCGGCATCACTATGCTCGACTTCCAGGAGAAGTGTCTTGTCGCTCTGGACGATCAGTGGTCCGTCCGTCACGCGGCACCTCCGATGGCGGAGAGCAGCCCCGCGAGCAGGCGGGCACGTTCGTCCATGCCGGACACTGACGCCCATTCATGGTCGGCGTGCGCACCGTCACCAGTGGCGCCGAGCCCGTCGAGCGTTGGTACGCCTGCAGCGGCCGTCAAGTTTCCGTCACTGGCTCCACCGACCGCCCGAGATGACAGTTCCGGCAGCCCTATGTCGTGAGCCACCCGCTGAGCACGAGCGAACAGATCGGCGGACAGCGCAGACTCAAGAGCGGATCGGTCGATGCCTCCGCCGATGGACCACGTGGCCTCGGGGTGTCGCAGTTCCCAGGAACGAACGCTCGCATCGACTCGCTCTTGCTCGGCGCGAGTCCAGGCCCGAACATCGACGGTCAACGCAGCCTCGGCGGGGACGGTGTTGGAGGTGGTACCGGAAGTCATCACGGTGGGGGTCACTGATGTGCCGAGGGAGCGGTCCGCCCAGGTGACCGCTTCGGTGATGAAGTGCGCTGCTTCGACGGATGCGTTTATCCCACGCTCGGGGTCCAGACCTGCGTGCGCTGCCCGGCCGGTGAAGGTCAGGTGATACCACGACGTGCCTTTGCGTTCGGTCTTCAACGCCCCGTCGGCCGATGGCTCGAGAACGAAGACGGCCTCCGCCTTGGTAATGGCTTCGGCGATCAGGTCGCGGGAGGCCATGGACCCTGTTTCCTCATCGGTCGTCAGCAGCATTCCGCAGGAACCCTCCGGGTGAGCGGAGACCATGGACAATGCGGCCCAGCCCTGGACAACCCCCGCCTTCATATCGAAAACCCCGGGCCCCGTCATTCGATCCCCATTCACCGCAAACGGGATGCGCTCCAAAGTTCCCACCGGCCACACCGTGTCCAGATGCCCAAGAAGAAGTACCCGAGGGCTCGACGGTCCCCAGCGCCAGACAGGTCGGCCACCGTGCCTCTCGATACGGCCTGGCTCGGGCAACCACGAGCGCGACAGCTCATGGGCGGCCTCGACCACTTCCTCACAGGCGGTGAGATCGTCGGTGGGGGATTCGACGGTCACCAGTTGGCGGGTCGCGTCGACGAGATCGTCGACGCTTAGGTGACCGTCCATCGAGTGAGCCTCGTTCCTCTCGCTACCGTGCTGCCGTGAGCGTTGTCGATGATGCCTGGCGGGCTGCCGCGCGAGCCGAAGAGGCTGCGGGGGTATCCATCCGGACCTTGGACGACCCTAATGACCAAGGCATCGCCGTGCGAATCTTCGATGAGGTCTGGCCTCCGGAATCCGGGGCAACCCACGTGAAGTCGAATCTGCTGCGAGCTCTAGTCCACTCCGGAGGCTACGTCGCCGCTGCGTTCGACGACTCCCAACCGGTGGGTGCAGCACTCGCCGTCGTCGGGCGGCACCGCGTATCGGGACACGGATCACCGGAAGATGCGTCTTCGTGGCACGCACATCTGCACTCGCATATGGCCGGCGTCGTGGATGCGTATCGAAATCGACACGTCGGCACGGCGATCAAGTTGCACCAGCGAGCGTGGGCGCTTTCCTGCGGAATAGACACCGTGGTGTGGAGCTTCGATCCTCTCGTACGTCGCAATGCGCGACTGAATGTGCAGAAACTCGGTACCCACGTGCGGGACTACATGCCCAACTTCTACGGCAATATGGACGACGCCATCAACGCCGGGGATCCGTCGGACCGTGTCTTCGCGTGGTGGACTCTCGATAGCGCGTCTGCGATCAGTGCGGCCCGTGCCCCCATCGCCGATGTCGACCCAGCGGACTTCAATGAGGCCCGCGTCATTGCCATCCCGGACGACATCGTGAGCCTGCGCACGACCGATCCGGATCAGGCGCGTCAGTGGCGGATGAGAGTCCGCGAGCAGTTTCTCGATGCGTTGGAGTATGACTTCTCGGTGGTGGGGCTTGATTCGCACGGGTCGTATGTCCTGGCGAAAGGCTCGACCTCATGACTATCGACGCGTTACGCCTGCACTCGTTGCAGATGCCACTGGTGCGGCCTTTCCGCACGAGTTTTGGGACCCAACACGTGCGTGACGTGATGCTGGTCGAGGCCATCGACAGTGACGGCGTCCAGGGTTGGGGTGAGTGCGTCACGTTGGGTTGGCCGGGCTACAACGCCGAGTACACCGCTGGTGCGATACAGGTGATCAAGGAGTACCTCGCACCGATTGTTCTGGGCAAGGACTGGACTCCCGACGGCGTTCATGCCGCCATGAAGGTGGTGCGTGGGCACCACATTGCCCGGGCGTCCGTTGGTACGGCTGTGCTCGACGTGTGGTTGCGTCGCGCCGCTACCTCGCTCGGTGACTACCTCGGAGCGACGCGTGCGGAAGTCGATTGCGGTGTGAGCGTGGGGATTCCCACATCGGAAAGCACCGAGGAGCTCCTCGAAGAAGTGGGTATGTATGTGGATGCGGGCTACCGGCGTATCAAGTTGAAGATCGAACCCGGGTGGGATATCGAGCCGGTCGCCGCGGTGCGTGAGCGCTGGCCGACGATTCCCCTGCAGGTCGATGCCAATCAGGCCTATTCGCGGGAGCACGCCCACCACCTGGCCAGACTGGACGAATTCGATCTCTTGCTGATCGAGCAGCCGTTGGAAGAAGAGGATTGGTGGGGTCAGACGCTTATCGCTCGTGCATGCTCCACCCCCATCTGCCTGGACGAATCAATCCTGTCGACGGAGTCGGCCGAGTCGGCGATCGAGTTCGGCGCCGCGTCGAACATCAACATCAAGCCGGGCCGGGTTGCCGGGTTTCTCGAAGCAAAGAAGATTCATGATCTGTGCCTAAGACGAGAAGTCCCCGTGTGGTGCGGAGGGATGTTGGAGACCGGCATAGGTCGCGCAGCGAATGTGGCTCTCGCGGCACTGCCGGGATTCACGTTGCCGGGAGACACGAGCGCATCCAACAGGTACTACGCAGAAGATGTCACCGAGCCCTTCGTGCTTCGCGACGGCCGCCTTGCGGTACCGACCGGGCCGGGTATCGGTGTCGTACCTATTCCGGAGAATCTCCGGTCAATGACCGTTGCGGTGGAGGACTTGACACGTCCCTGAGTTGTCAGGCGCTGATTTGAATCGCCACGACGCCAGAGATTCGAGAGACGGCGAGGGTGCGCACCTGTTCGGCGTGGTGGTCGTAGGCCGTGAGAGATCCTCCACCGAGACGAATGGGGTCAACCAGAAGAACGGCAGTCGACCCGTCTGACTCGGCGTGCGTCAGATGAACCGTCTCGTTGTGATCGATGGCGTACTTGACGCTGGCAACCACCGTCGAACTATCCATGCGCGGCACTTCGGAGATATCGATAGGCGCCTCGTCCACCCGGTCCCGGAGTTCCTCCGCTCGGAGCACCCGCAGGGTCTTATCTACGGTTGCTGCTGTTGCCCGCGTGCGGGGCCGTCGCCTCGGTGCGGGTGGGCAAGGAGCAACGAAGTCCGCGCGGACACCGGGCAAGGACCTGGCTGCGTCGGTGATCGCGTAGACGACCGGCTGCGGGACATCCTTGGAGCTGATGGTGCGGAGAAACTCGATCCAGGTGTGCGGATCGGCATTGACCGTGAGGGCGCGGCGCAGTGACGCCTTCGATATCCGCAGCACGCATCCGTGCCCGCGAGATTCGACGTCCGCCAGGTCGCGAAGGGGTCTGCCCACGGCGGGAGTCAGCGGACCGGCCGCCACGATGGTGTGGTCGGCTTGGATGAGAACGGTGTCGACCTCAGCGGCGAGATGAGCAGTGACAGCCTTCGCAAGTGCTGCAGAGTCTGAGGCGTCAGCCAACCTACGACCCGCGCTACTGAGCCCCCCAGCGTTCACAATCCCGAGGACCTCTGCCTCGTGAAATAGCGTGCGCAGGACCGATGATCGTTTCGATCCACGGCGCCGAGGCCATCGGTAGTCGATGATGTCCAGCATCGTGTCGATGTCGCACGCACCCGAGGCCTCGTTGGCGACGGTCAGCAGATGATGTCGCCAGGTGGCGGTGAACGGATGCTCCTCGGTTACCAGCGATTTGGCAGAGGTGACGCCCTGTCTGTCCCGCCATGTCTGTGCGAGGAGAGCCCAACGACGGCCGGGCAGGGTGCGACGCCAATCGTCGAAGGATTCAGTTGGCATCCATGCCACATCGGAGTCGGTTGCCCCGACGGCCAGCAGCCCGGCCGAGTGTGCGATGTCGAGTGCGCAGGAAACGGCGAAGCGATCGGCACCCAGGTGCGCGGCGAGAGTGTCGAGCGCGCGGGTGGACAGACCACCAGAGCGAAGCACCGCACCCGGCTCCCGTCGCCACAGATCGCCGACTTCCTCGATGATCGAGATGGTGGAGCGCACGAGTGCCCCGGCTTGTTGATCGAGTGCGGTGTTTTCCTCTGCGCTGCCCGACGGTGCTGAGCACGCCGGAGGCGGCCAGGACGGCGCGGGTGCCTGAGCAACCTGGTCTCGAACCGACGTCACAACATGGGTGCGTTCCTGCGTCCCCCACAACAAGGCCGCTGTGTGCAGGGCATCGACCGCTTGATGCACAGATGATGCGAAATCGTTGGCGTCTGCCGTGTCCACCCGAGCCACCACTTCGTCGATGAGCACGGGAATGGATGTCGGTTGTTCGGCGGTGAGTTCGCTTGCCACCCGGAGAGTGAAGTGGTGAAGAACATCGACGTCGTCCAGGTAACGAGCGATGGANGGACTCGTNGATGCACGGGTNGTCAACGCCCGCATGTCCGAGGGAATGGGGTGCACAAGATCGGGGCGTGCGTTCAACAGTGCGGAGATTTGATCGTCACTGCGGGAGCGGAGGTCCTCGGCGAGTGTCCGAGGTTGGGGTGAACTCATGGCGCTATCGACGCACTTCCCGTCGGGCTCTCGATGAGCGCAGGAGACCGATGATCACGATCGCCAGGCCGACGCCCGTCAGCATCGACAAGAACCACCACACGCCGGATAAGCGAACCTCGGGAAGGAACAAGGGAGTCAAGGCCACCAGGGCGCATCCGAGGCCGATGATGGTGATGACGAGTCCTGCACGCAGGAGCCGATCACCGTGGGGGGAGCCGCTCTTCACTCCACTAGCCTGCCATGCCCTGACAGTGAAGGCGTGTCCAAGGCCGTAGGATCGGGCGCCAAGCACCCACGGGGTGATCGAGCGAGGAGCAACAGGTGCCGACAGGAATCGTGAAGTGGTACGACTCCGAGAAGGGGTTCGGCTTCATCACCGCCGATGACGGCGAGGACGTCTTCGTTCACGTATCGACGTTGCCGGAAGGGGTCCCTGCATTGCGCCCTGGCACGAAGGTGGATTTCGGGATCGTCGATGGGCGTCGTGGAAAGCAGGCGCTATCGGTCACCATTCTGGAAACCCCGTCCGTTGCGAAGGGTTCGCGTAAGCCGGCCGATGACATGGCCGTGATCATCGAAGACGTCATCAAGCTGCTCGACGGGATGTCCGGACAGTTGCGACGAGGGCGGTATCCCTCCGATGACATGGCGCGCAAGGGTGCGGCTGTCTTGCGGGCAGTGGCAGACGACCTGGACGTGTAGCGCACCTGTCGACTCTGCCAGCGACGCAACCGGCAACGCAGTGAGCGATACATGCGGCGCGAACCCCGCTGCAACGAGCGTGGACTACGAGCGTTCGAGTCGGAAGACCCAGATGCCTTTCGCTGCATCACCACGGCCGGCGACTACCTGCAGGAGAACGCCATCGGGTGGAATTTCTTGTAAGTCCGGGTAGGTGAATCGGTAGTAGGTGGTTTCCAAAGGCGTCGACACTAAACGTTGCTGTCCGATCACCGGTGACCATCCAGAGTCGGCGACCACGGGATCGACGCTGATGCCGATTGTCTCTCCGGGAACCACGGGAATACGCGGGACGTTGTCTCCGGTGCTGGCCTCGGCGATCAAGCTCTGGGCGCAGTCTCCGGGTTCGAGGGCCGGTGAATCGAACGCCCAGCAGATTGCCTCTTGGAACTTCGTCGTGGTACCGGCGAAAACGGACACCCCGGGCGCTGGTTTCTCGCACGCTGTCAGCGTCAAGGCCGCGGCGGCGGCGATCACCACGATCGACGCGATTCGACGGCGCCGGTGTTCGGGAGACGGTGGAAGAGGCATGGTCGGACACTACCCGGGTGCCGTGCCGGCTTCCGGATGAGTGACCCACCGACGGTGCGGGGTCCCGCGTGGGTCACAATCGTCCTGTGCCGACCGATGTCAAGGAAGACGCTGTGCTGCGAGACGCCCAAGGTATCGCGCACGATGCTGTCGTCGATGAAATGGGAGCTCGACTCGTGGGCTCGTACCTCGGTTTCGCCATGGAATCAGAGAGATTCGGAACGCACACCTTCGCCTGCGACGACCCGGCGTACGTCGGCTGGCAATGGGCCGTGAGCGTGTCACGCGTGCCGCGGGGGAAAGCCGCGACTATCTGCGAAATCGTCCTGCTTCCGGGGCCCGAGTCCCTGGTGGCTCCGGAGTGGGTGCCGTGGAGCGATCGCATTCGCCCAGGCGACCTCGGGGTAGGTGACGTTCTCCCCACACCTGCGGACGATGCCCGACTCGTCCCNGGCATGAGCGGANCAGACGAAATCGACGCGATCATCGATCGTGACGAGCCGCGAGGATGGACTGGTTGGGAAGCGGGCCTTGGCCGAGCGCGAGTGTTGTCGATCGCCGGTCGTGATCAGGCGGCGGACAGGTGGGATGACGGNGAGTTNGGTCCCACGTCAGAAATGGCGGANGCGGCGTCGAAACAGTGCGCGACNTGTGGNTTCGTCGTNAGCGTCGCCGGTCCACTGTCACGCTCCTTCGGGGTGTGTTCCAACCAGTTCGCTCCAGCGGATGGTCGTTTGGTGTCTTTGGCGTACGGCTGCGGTGCCCATTCCGAGGTACTGGAACCCGCCGCCGACGATCTGTGATCACCGCGCTTGTAGTCGAGACCGTCGCCACCGGAAAAACACGAGGCCAAGAGCGCCGGTGAGAGTCCCCACTGCCGCAACCGCCCACCACCATACGCTCGATGCGCCTTGGTCGACTCCGGAGGTGATCGACAGGATCGCCCACGCGACGACCCAGAGAATCGTTCCGGTGGCCACCGCGGGAATGGCGGTCTCGTCAGGTGACAACGAAGAACGGGCCTGAGTCTTGTCGGTCATCATCTCCATTATGGCTGGCTCGCACGTGAGAAGTCGGTTGCGTTGGACGTGTGCAGTGACCGTGCGTACTGGATCGTAGGCTGATGCGTTGTGGATCCTCGGACTCGACGCATCATCACTCTCGTCGTGCTGGCGGTAGCGGTGGGTGCTGTGGTGCTCGCGGCCTTCATCGCCCGATGACGTTGATCGTGGGAGCGACACCGGGGAGAGTGGCTACGTCACGAGTGATCGCGGCCCTGTCCGTGGCAATGATGACGGCGCTATCTGTTGCCGCTCCAGCGTCAGCGCAGAAGGAACTGCCGGGGACCGAGGTGTGCCGATTCGATGATCGACGTTTGACGGAGATCAGCGGTATGGCCGCATCGTTGATGCACGAGAACGTCGTGTGGGTTCACAATGACTCCTCCGATGCCGCCCGTCTTTACGCTCTTGATCTCGAGACCTGTGACACCGTGTCGGATCTGCGTCTGCGGGGGGTGCAGGCCCGTGATTTCGAGGCGCTGGCGAGNACGAGAAATGCGCGTGGGCGAGCCGCCCTCTGGGTGGGAGATATCGGCGACAACCGTGACTCGTGGCCTTTCGTNNCGCTTCATCGAGTGTGGGAGCCGAAGACGNTGGGGACGCGGTCGCGTCGGGTGAAGTCTTGGGATTTCACTTATCCCGATCGACCACACAACGCCGAGACCTTGATGGTCAGCGGTCGCTCGGTGTGGGTGGCGACGTGGCAACTCGCCACTGGCGGGGTGTATTCGGTCCCGTTGAGGCNCACCGTCGCCAGTGCTGAGCGACTCGACGATGTCGGTCCGTTGACCACGGATGGCTCGATTCACCCGGACGAACGGGGTTACGTCCTCAGGGACTACCTGGATGTCCATTTCTATGTGGGCCTGCCACCGGGAAGAAAAGTGGCCACCTTCGCATTGCCACGTCAAGTGCAGGGCGAAGCGATCACCTGGACGTCGGATGGAACCGGACTACTTATTGCGAGNGAGGAGGACGATCGTCTGCTGCGGGTCGATCCGCCGTGGTGGGTTCTGGCGGCGATGCGCCCGCCGGATCATCTCTCGTGAAGTGCGGTAGCGCGTCATCGTTCATCGGTGCTGGTGCGGTGGTAGTCACCGGCCTGATGAGGAGGAGTGCCAGTGCGGTCGCAAGGAGCGCCGGAACCGTGAGGAAGGCCAGGTGGAAGCCGATCTGATCGGACAGCACACCGAGAACGAACGGTGCGATGCCTCCTGCCACCCCGGCTGCCACGGATGACAAGCCGGAGGCGCGATCGATCTTTCCTCCGGAGCTTGCGACAGCGCGCGAGACACCGATGGGCCAATGGACTGCAATCCCGAGGCCAACAACAAAAAGCGCCGTCACGATCACCCATGCGTTCGTGAATGTCCAGGCGACGAAGAAGGCGGAAAGCGTGAACACGATGGAGGAGATGAGCAGGCGATCGACGGTCCATGTTTGCGCGAGTCGGCTACCGACGATGCGTCCACAAAACATCCCGCCGGTCACGGCGGCGAGGCTGGCGGCAGCAGCAGCGGGACCCAACCCTGCTCTCTCGCGCAAGAGGTCCGCGCTCCACAGCGTCAAGGTGAATTCGGTTGCCAGGAGAAGACCGACGACGCCCAGAGACCACCAGAAACGTCGGGGCATCGGTGAGTGATCGTGTCCGGAGCGTCCGGCCGTGGTGGGGCGTTGTGGCCGGGGAGCCTGCGCAAGCTGAAGACGGGGCGTTGACGGCTGCCGGCTGCGAAGAAGCTCGGTCACCAGGAGGGCGACGATGAGACCCCATAGCCCGGTGCGCCAGCCCCATGCCAGCGCGGTCGTGAGTCCGATGATGAGGGGGACGAGGAAACCGAACAGCGCCGCGAGGGCGTTCGCCTGCGTGAGCGCCGCGGGTCCGGCTGACCCCTGGTAGTCCAGAATGAAGGCATTGGCGGTTGCCACCAACGACACCCCTCCGCACGAGACCAGGGCTGTCCCGATCAGGCTCGCGGGCAGGCCGAAGGGTGCTGTGTAGACGGCTATTCCGAGGCTCATCACAATGACCGCGTACCGAATGACGCGACCGCGACCCCAGCGCTCCATCAGACGAGGAATGAGCAACCCGGCGACCACGTTCGCTGCGGCGAAGACGATGGCGTGGAGTGATGCGATGGTGCGCGAGGTGCCCTGCTCGTCACGCAGTAGAGCCTGAGTGGCTCCAAACCCGTAGAGAAAGAATGCGAACAGCGACAATTGCAGATACGTGATCCACGTGATCCGATCGAGGTGTGGCCGACGCCCGGGAGTGGGCGACGCTGTCACGCGAGTTGTGAGATGACGTAGTCGAGGCAACCCGTCAGGGCGCGAACGTCATCGGGCTCAACGGCCGGGAAGACCGCAATCCTGAGCTGATTTCGGCCGAGCTTGCGGTAGGGCTCGGTATCGAGGATGCCGTTCGCGCGAAGAGCACCAGTGATAGCAGTGGCGTCGATGGCGTCGTCGATATCGATCGTCACGACGACCGAGGAACGATGCTCCGGCTCGCTCACGAAGGGGGTGGCGATGTCGGTGCTTTCTGCCCAGTCGTAGAGGACTCCGGACGACTCAGCTGTGCGACGTGTGCACCACGCGAGACCACCGTTGTCGTTGAACCAGTCAACCTGCTCGGCCATGAGGAAAATCGTCGCGAGTGCCGGCGTGTTGTACGTCTGGTCTTTGCGCGAGTTATCGACTGCGGTTTCAAGGTCGAGGAAGTCAGGAATCCAGCGTCCGGAGGCCTTGATGCGCTCCGACCGGGCTAAAGCCGCCGGGGACATCAGGGCGATCCAGAGTCCCCCGTCGGAGCCGAACGACTTTTGGGGAGCGAAGTAGTAGACGTCGAACTCGGCTGCTTCGACATCAAGTCCGCCAGCCCCTGATGTCGCGTCGACAAGCATGAGCGCATCGGTGTCTGTCCCGGTGACTCGGCGTGGAGTCACGATCACTCCGGTCGAGGTCTCGTTGTGCGGAGAGCAGTACGCGTCGATTCCGGCTTCAGCCGTGAACGCCGGAGCGGTTCCGGGATCAGCGGTGATGATCGTCGGTTCGCCGAGGTGGGGAGCCTTCGCGGCGCCTGAGGCGAATTTCGCGCCGAATTCGCCGAACGAGAGAAACTGCGCTCGGTTGTCGAGCAGCCCGAACGTTGCGATGTCCCAAAACGCCGTCGAGCCGCCGTTTCCGAGGACCACTTCGTAGCCGTCGGGGAGCGCGAACAGATCTCGCAGGCCCGACCGCAGTCGACCAACTTCAGATTTGACGGCCTTTTGACGGTGCGACGTCCCCAGGTAGGTCTGCCAGACGCTGGCAAGCGCGTCCACTTGGGCTTGGCGCACCTTGGAGGGGCCGGCTCCGAAGCGCCCATCGGCGGGCAGAAGTTCGGTNGGGATGCGAATGCCGTCAGACACTGGTCCTTCTTTCGAAAGTAGAGAGATGAGGCGTAAGTATCCCGTGTTGCGTCTAGGAGTCGTCGTCGGGGACTAGCCAGGATGGCCGCACCATGATGGGGTCCCAGCCCTCGACCTGGTCGGGCCGCCGGGGCTTGGGTCCCACATAGCGCGCAGATGGCCGAATCAGTCGTCCGGTTCTCTTCTGCTCGAGAATGTGGGCGCTCCAGCCGGCGATCCGGGCGCAGGTGAACATCGAGGTGAACATCTCCGGCGGAACTTCGGCGAAATCCAAAATCACGGCGGACCAAAACTCCACGTTCGTCGCGAGTGCGCGGTCGGGCCGTCGCTCCCCGAGTTGCGCTAGAGCCTCGCGCTCGAGCGCCACCGCGATCTCGTACCGAGGGGCCCCCAGGTCCCGAGCAACGTCGCGCAGGATTCGCGCGCGGGGATCCTCTGCGCGATACACGCGGTGCCCGAAGCCCATCAGACGCTTATCGGCGTCGAGGGTTTGTCGAACGAAGGTGGCGGCGTCATCACTGTTCTCGACTTCCTCGATCATCGAGAGCACGCGTGCCGGTGCGCCGCCGTGGAGTGGGCCGCTCATGGTTCCGATAGCTCCGGAAATCGCCGCCGCGACGTCGGCTCCGGTCGATGCGCTGACGCGGGCGGTGAGGGTGGAGGAGTTCAAGCCGTGCTCGGCGGCAACAACGAAGTACGAATCGATAGCCTCGACATGACGGGGATCCGGCTCTCCCCGCCAACGGATCATGAATCGTTCGACGACCGTATTCGCTTGATCGATATCTGCTTGCGGGACCATCGGCTGCCCCAGACCACGCGCAGACTGCGCGACGAAAGACAGCGCCATCACCGACACGTGAGCGAGATTCTCCCGCGCGGTGTCGTCATCGATATCCAGGATCGGTTGCAAACCCCAGGCGGGAGCGAGCATGGCGATAGCGGATTGAACATCCACGCGCACATCACCGGAATGAATCGGTATCGGGAATGGTTCCGCCGGCGGTATCCCCGGGTTGAACTCACCGTCAACCAGCAGACCCCAGACATTGCCGAAGGACACCCGGCCAACGAGGTCGGCGACATCGACACCGCGGTACCGCAGGGCGCCGCCCTCGCGATCGGGCTCGGCAATTTGTGTCTCGAAGGCGACGACACCCTCCAAGCCCGGGACGAACTCTCGCATTTCTTCCTCCTGAATCGAGGGCCCTATTCAACACTGACGATTCCATGATGGGATGCCCGTATGCAGGGATCACCTGATTCGCCGGTCAGCCCGGCGGATATGCGGGTTTCGTACACCGAAGGAACCCTCGACCTATCCGATCTGGCATCCACGCCACTGGAGCAATTTCAGGAATGGTTCGCCGCCGCCTCGCACGACGAGAGAGTCACCGAAGCGAACGCGATGGTGTTGGCGACAGCGGACGCCGATGCGGTTCCCAGTACTCGAACGGTGCTGTTAAAGGGGGTCGATGAGCGTGGGTTCGTGTTCTTCTCTAACTTGACCTCTCGAAAGTCTCGAGAGTTGCATGCCAACCCGAACGCGTCGGTGACCTTCCCCTGGTTCGCTCAGCACCGGCAGGTCGTTGTCTGCGGACGAGCAGAAGAGATTCCCCGAGAAGAAACGCTCGAGTACTTCACGTCACGTCCGCACGAATCGCAGTTGGGTGCGTGGGCGAGCAACCAGTCGACACCTATCGAGTCCCGCCGGGTGCTCGACGAGCAGTGGACGGCTCTGCACGAGAAATACCCTCCGGGCAGTGAGGTCCCCCTGCCCGAATCGTGGGGAGGCTGGCTGATTCGTCCGACGACGATCGAGTTCTGGCAGGGCCGCCCCTCGCGTCTGCACGATCGTCTGCGCTTCGTCGGCCAAGGATCTCTTGCCGAGGTAGCAAGCTGGCGGGTGGAGAGGCTCTCCCCGTAACGTGCTAGTCGGACCGGCGTCGAATCTCGTTCGCGAGAGCGATGGTGACGAATTCGTCGATGGATACTCCCGCACTCTTCGCGGACCGACGCAACTGTTTACGCAACTTCTTGGGGATGGTTGCCTGGATGGCTACCTTCCTGCCCTCGAGAATCGCATCGCCGGCATGGGCCGACGCGACGTGGGTCGTGGGATGAACGTTCGCGTCCGGCGCCTTGCGCAGTGCGGGCCGAGGTGCGGGATCGAAATTCGGACTCATCGCATTCCTCCTGGAAAGAGTCGATCGAGAAGAGTGTCGAAGCGTTCGGATAGTTCACGGCCGGCAGGCGAGTCCCACGCGTGAATAGGCATACCAGCTCCCCCTGCCTGAGCAATGGCGTTTCGCTCGGGAATCTCGACGTCACTGACCTGTCGATCAAAGTACGCGCGGAGCTCTTGCGCGCGATGACGGTGCTCGGCAACAGTTGATCGCATCCGATTCAGCACGATCGTCGGAGCCGCAAGAGTGCGATTGCTGGATTCACGCACCAGGTCGATCGCCTCGACGGCCTGTTGTGCTCCTCGGAGAGCGAAGTAACCAGGCTCGGTGACGACTAATGCCTGAGACGCAGCATGGAGTGCGTTTCGCGTCATCTCACCCAGGGACGGAGGGCAGTCGATCACAACGAGTTCGTAGCGGTGCCCGATCCCAGCAAGCACGGTGCGCAGGCGCTGTTCGGATCCCGGTGTAGCTTCGGCGACTCGGTGCTCGACGGCTGGTTCGGACGGTAAGGCGTCGGTGCCTCGCCCCCAGGTGCTCGGCACGATGGCCTCCGCTGCGACACCCGGCCTGCCATCGGCGAGGGCGTCGCCCACGGTCAACGCCGGATCCATGAGCCCGACGCCCATCGATGCGTTGGCCTGCGGATCAAGGTCGACGATGAGTGTGCGCCAATGGCGGTTCCATGCAGCGCTGGCCAGTCCGAGGGCCAGGGTGGTTTTGCCCACCCCACCCTTCATCGACAGCACAGCGATCGTCGGCACGATGGAACCCTACGCGCCGAGGAGTATCGGCAGTCGCGTACCGAGCCTTAGCCCTTCTTGATCGCCGCAAAATCAGCGAGGGCGACTTCGCGCTCGGCCTTGTGATCGACGATCGGCTCGGGATAGCCGTGGTCGTAGCCCCCGAGAACATCCCACGGCTCGTGGGCTGTCTTGCCGGTGAGGTGGCGAAGTTCGGGAATGTATCGACGCACATAGTCGCCCTGCGGATCAAACTTCAAGCCCTGAGAGATCGGATTGAACACCCGATAGAAGGGGGACGCGTCGGTGCCACACCCGGCCGTCCACTGCCACCCATGGGTGTTGCTCGCGATGTCCCCATCGCGTAGCCAGTGCATGAATTCAGCCGCGCCTCGTTGCCACGGTTGGTGGAGGTCTTTGACGAGAAAACTCGCCACCACCATGCGAACGCGGTTGTGCATCCACCCTTCGGCCCGAAGTTGGCGCATACCGGCGTCGACGAACGGGAATCCTGTTCGCCCGTGCGCCCAGGCGTCGAAGGCCTCCTCGTCGTCTACCCACCGCATAGACGAGTCGTAGCGCGCGTCCAACGATGCACGAACCGAGTCGGGACGTTGATGCAGGACGTCGGCGTAGAACTCGCGCCAACAGATCTCGCGACGAAAGCCGTCATCGTCGTCCGTCAGCTCGGCGAGGATCGAGCGCGGATGGATCTCCCCGTACTTGAGGTGGTGGCTCATGGCGCTAGTGCCGTCGAGATCGGGCCGATTGCGGCCCTCGTCGTAGGTGGACAGGTGAGATGCGTGAAAGTGCGCCCATCGTTTCCATGCCGCTTCCTCGCCCGCTTCGGGTAGGTCGATCCCGGTGCTCGCGACCGTCGGGTGCCCTTCACATTCCAGGGGCATCCACCAGTCGATGTCGCCGGGTGGTTCGGCTGCCGGTGCCCGCCAGCCGTGGGAGAGCCACGCTCGATAGAAGGGTGTGAAGACGCGGTAGGCGGTGCCGTCTTGTTTGGTCACGCGGCCGGGAGCGATCACGTAGGGAGAACCGGTCCGGACGAGACGAATCCCGATGGCATCCAGTGCGTTCTGGACGGCGGTGTCGCGAGCAGATCCGTAGGGACCGTAGTCCGCGGCGATGTGGACGGTGTCTGCTCCCGCCGTGTTTGCAACGTGGGGGACGAGATCGACCGGGTCACCGTGCACGATGAGCAATTGACGCTCGATGGCGGCTCCGAGATGGTCCAGGGAGTCGACGAGGTATTCCTGGCGAACAGGCCCGGCGGGTTCCCACAGGTGCGGATCGATAACGAAAAGCGGGACGACCCGACCATCGCCAGCAGTTCGGGCAGACTCGATCGCCGCCAACAGTGCGGGGTTGTCGAGCAACCGGAGGTCACGTCGAAACCACAGGACGGATGGCATCAAGTAACCGTAGGTGGTCACCGTCCCGATTGCAGGACGAGTGACTTCTACCCCGGTACGGTTGGGGCAACCCCTTCGGTGGGGCACCGGAGGAGAACGCAGGGAGCAGCGTGAGCGACCTCATCGACACCACCGAGATGTATCTGCGCACCATCTATGAGCTCCAAGAAGAAGGCATCACCCCCATGCGGGCCCGGATTGCCGAACGCCTTGGTCAAAGTGGCCCCACCGTCTCGCAGACGGTGGCGCGAATGGAGCGTGACGGGCTCGTCACCGTTGACCAGGATCGACATCTTGAACTGACGGGCACGGGCGANCAACAGGCGGTGCGTGTCATGAGGAAACATCGGCTTGCGGAATGCATGCTGGTGGAAATCCTCGCCATGCCCTGGGAGGACGTTCATGCGGAAGCCTGTCGTTGGGAGCACGTGATGAGCGACGCCGTGGAGCGGCGAATCCTCGACCTGCTCGATCACCCATCGGTCAGCCCGTATGGAAATCCGATACCTGGCCTTGCGGAACTAGATCCAAGCGCGAGCGACGTTGTGGCGGGGCTGCAGGGACTACTGCCGCTCCCCGATGCGGTGACCGAGGAATTGAAGCGGGTGCGGGTCCNACGNTTGGCGGAGACCTTGCAGACCGATGAGGGATCGATGGCGAAGCTTCGACGGGTGGGTGCCATGCCGGGTGCCGATGTGAAGGCTCGTCGCCTCGAAGATTCGGTGACGATCGGGAGCGCAGGCGAATACGTCGAACTGTCTGCCGAAGATGCGCGACACATTCTGGTTGAGGCCAGAACGTGAACGATCTGCCCGAGGCGCTGTCCGTTTCCGGTCGCACGGCATTGGTGACCGGCGGAGGGACCGGTATCGGGCGAGCGTGTGCTCTCACGTTGAGTGCGCGGGGAGCGAAGGTCTACGTCCTCGGTCGGACGGAAGCCTCGCTTGAGCAGACGCAGAGCATGGCTGCACCGGGATCAATCGAGACCGTTGTCGCCGACGTGCGCGAGAGCGATCAGGTAGATGATGCGTTGCAACGCATCCTGGCGGAAGGCCCGTTGGACATCTTGGTGAACAACGCGGGTGGTCAGTTCATCTCCGCAGCGGAGCAGATCACACCCAAAGGCTTTCGAGCGGTCATGCGCTTGAATCTCGACGCCACCTGGTACCTGACAACACAAGTGACGTCGCTGTCGATGCTTGCGAACGGCTACGGCAAAGTTGCGTGCATCACAATGACACCGAGCCGAGGAATGCCGGGCATGAGTCACTCGAGTGCATCGAGGGCGGCCGTGGAGTCCCTCGTCCGCACCTGGGCCGCGGAATGGGCATCACGCGGGGTCCGAACCGTCGCGGTCGCGCCGGGAATCGTTCACACAGAAGCCATGGAGCGNTACGGCATCGACCCGGCGCAGGTNGCNACCGTCGTACCCGCGGGCCGCCTGCAAACACCCCAGGAGGTGGCGGAACTCGTGGCTTTCTGCGCCGCACCGGCCGGTGATTACATCACCGGAACGACACTTGTGGCCGACGGCGGTCTGAACGTGTCCGCACCATCACCGCTTCACGCCTAGGGAAACGGCGGGCACGCAAACTCCTAGATGCCGGCGCCAGCCAAGCTCGCTGCGCGAGTGAAGTCAGGACGAAGGGGCATACCGGAAGATCCGCCGGGACCCAACTTGACGCCGAGAGTTTGGTGCAGCTGGATGGTGTCGAGGTCGAAGCCGAGTCGCGAGGCTGCCATGTAGAGGCGCCAGACTCGTGCGGTAGCCAATCCCGCTTCGGCGACGGCCTCGTCCCAGTGATCCTCCAGGTTCTCGCACCAATGTCGCAGGGTTATTGCGTAGTGCTCGCGCAGGTTCTCCTCATGCCGAATCTCGAAACCGGCAGAGTTCATTGCGCTCATGATGTAGCCGGGCCCCGACAGTTCTCCGTCCGGGAAGACGTACCGGTTGATGAAACTCGTCCGGTAGTGAGACGGTTCGTCGTTGTTGGGTCGAGTGATGGTGTGGTTCAGCATCCGACCCTCTTCACGAATCTTGCTGTAGAGGAAAGAGAAGTACGACGGATAGTTTGCGCGACCGATGTGTTCGGTGAGCCCGATGGACGAGACGGCGTCGAATTCTGATTCCGGCACGTCGCGGTAGTCGCTGAAGCGAATCTGGGCTTGCCCTTCGAGACCTGCATCGGCAATCGCCTGCTGACCCCACTCCGCTTGTTGTGCCGACAGAGTGACACCGATCGCGTTGACCCCGTAGTTCTTGACCGCGTGCAGGACCATGCCTCCCCAGCCACAGCCCACGTCTAGCAGGCGCATCCCCGGACGGAGTCCGAGTTTGCGGCAGACCAGGTCGAACTTCTCCTCCTGCGCTACCTCGAGGGAGGCGTCGGCATCGGGGAACACCGCGCACGTGTACGCCATGGATGGCCCCAGGACCCAGCGGTAGAAGCGATTGGAGACGTCGTAGTGGTGATGAATCGCCTCCGCGTCGCGGCCCTTGGAGTGCCGGCGTCCTCGCAGTCGCCGCTCCTGGGGCGGCGGTGTGGGGCGTTTCACGGCCTGCGGACCGAATGCCTTGGCCAAGTCGAGCTTGTCCCGCCACGACAGGTGCGAGGTATCGAGGGGATACAGCCGGCTGAGGGCGGTGTAGGCGTCGCCGATGATCTCGAGATCGCCGCTGACGTAGGCGCGNGCGAGTCCGAGTTGTGAGGGAGCNCCGGCGAGGAATTGCACAGCGCGGGGNCTNCGNATCTCCAGGATGACGTCGTTGTCCTGNGGNCCCNCNCTCGATCCGTCGTATGCGCGAAAACTCACCCGTCGATCGGGGGTGATGATTTTCGAAAACGCGTCCGCAAGTTTCATCGCTGCTCCACCACCTTCTCGTAAAGACCCAACAGTCGCCCGTGGGGGTCGTACTCCTTCTTCAGGCGCTTGTACTCGTGTCCGCCGTAGATCGACCAGAAGGTGTCCTTGTCGTAGAAGGCCGTNGAATANANGGACTTGCGTCCATCGAGTTCNATGACCTTCTGCTCGATTCGCCTGTTCACTCGACCGTCGCTTGGGTCGCCGCCATCGGAGAGTGGAACAGTGGACCAGAAGCCGACGTTCACGTAAAGCTTGCGCGGGTCAAACTCATACAACGGCCACNNAGCATCGGGGTCTCGTTGCCGCAAAGGACAAACCCAGATCGGCTCGATCCCTACTTCTTCGTGGAAGAAATCAAGAAACTCCGGCAGCGCATCCACCGGAACCTCGATGTCCTGCACCACGTGCTCACGTGGCGGTCGCCCTCGGAGTGCATCGGTGCGCGATGAGAAGTTGTACTTGCGATCGAGAGCGATGAACTTCCAATAGACATCACTGCGGAGTTTGGATTTCGGCCACCAACGGCGAATCGCCGGCTTCTGCGCACCGAATGCTCGCGAACACCAGAACCAATCGGTGTCCCACCGCCACAGGTAATCGTGAATAGTGACGACGTCCTGTGACTTCTCTTGGATGGATCGGTAGTAGATGCCCATGCCGGTGTAGTCGCTGATCGACATTCCGGCGGGAAGTCGACTGACCATCTCGCCGAGAGTCAAATACTGCTCCGAGGGGGTGAAGACTGTCCCATCGAGAAAGTCGACTCGGGTTCCCTCGTACTCCATGGCGGCGCTGATGGTGGTGATCGCCGCCGTCATCGCTTCCGCGGAATCGAACCTCAGGTGGCGAAGGTGAACGAAGGGCTTGGTCGGCTCAAGTTCGATCTTCAGTCGGAGCGCGTATCCGAGTGATCCGTAGGAGTTCGGGAAGCCGAAGAAGAGGTCACGGTGGGGATCGTCGGCCTGGGGTGTGATGGTCAGTACGTCTCCGTCGCCGGTGAGGATGTCCATCTCGATCACAGACTCATGCGGCAGGCCGCTGCGGAAGCTCGCGCTTTCGATGCCGAGGCCGGTGACAGCTCCACCCAGAGTGATCGTCTTCAACTGCGGAACGCACAGGGGCATCAGGCCGTAGGGAAGCGTCGCCTGGACGAGGTGCTCGTAGGTGGTCATTCCGAGAACCTCGGCGGTATTCGTGTCCGGATCGACATGAAGGACCCCGTCGAACGCCGTCACGTCCAATCGGCCGGTCGCAGATTTCTCGCGAGGACGGAACAGGTTGGAAGTGGATTTTGCGAGACGTAGCGGCTGGCCGGGGGGAAGTGCCGAGAGTTGGCGCCTCAGATCGAGGACGAGCGCGTCGTAGCGCGCGCGCCATCCCATGGAAGTTTTCACGCTCACGGCGTACAACCGTAATGCCCCGTCCGCCGGGCCGGGCACGAGATAGATAACAAAATGGCGCACAATGGTTGATATGCAGGGCTATCGGGCACCCGAGCCGGCCACCGGGGTGTACTCGGCGGCCACCACCGGGCGCGAGTCGTGGATCCACCGACCATGGGTTCCGTGGGCGGCAGGCGCCGTCGCCTTCACGCTCACGATCCTGGCCGGCATCGTGGTTTTTGCGGACGCGGTGTGGCGCAACGTCGAAATGCAGAACTTCCTCGAACGAGTCGAGGCCTCGGAGCAGGCCATGATGGATCTCCAGGATGCGACCGCGGCCGCCTTCGAGGATCACGGTGGCGAGGGCCAGCAGCAAAAGCTCGACGCCGAACTTCGCGGCCTGGCCGCAGATGCAGGGCAAGACATCGCTGCAGCGGGAGCCGACGTGTCGGATCTGCCCATTGCCATCTGGCACACGGATATCGAACGTGCCCGGCAGGCATACCTTGACCACAACAATGCCTGGCAGGAGTACATGGCACGTGCCTCGGAGTCTGCCTCGGAATTCTTGGCCCCCCAGCCGCTGGTGAACCAAACGTTCTTCGATGCCGAGGAGCCGTTCTATCGGGCGGTACCGGTCCCTGATCTCTTCGGGCTCTCTGACCAAGTGGCGTTGATCTTCGCGGATGTTCAGGAGCAGGAGTCATCGGGTCAGTTGGTCTCTCGACTCGTGCATATGACTCAGCCGACCGGTTGCGACTCCGACTGATCAGTGGGCTGTTCGGCCCGCGCCAACGCGCTCGGCCACCACACTTTGCGGCCAATGTCGTAGGCCAGAGCCGGCACCAGGGTGGTCCTGACGATAAAGGCGTCGATCAATACGCCGAGGGCGACGGCGAAGCCCACTTGACGGAGGGCGACCAGCGGAAGAACTCCGAGTACCAGGAAAGTGGCGGCGAGAACGATGCCGGCGCTGGTGATGACTCCACCGGTCACGGTGAGTCCCCGCAGGATGCCGGGTCGTGTCCCGATCGTCTTTGACTCTTCGCGCACTCGGGTCATCAGGAAGATGTTGTAGTCGACGCCCAGGGCAACGAGGAAGACGAACGCGAAAAGCGGGAACGACGCATCGGCTCCCGGAAAANTGAAGATGTGGTTGAAAGCGATAGCGCAGGCACCCAACGTCGCGAAGAAAGACAGGATGACGGTGCCGATCAAGAGCAACGGAGCGACGAGGGACCGGAGCAAGATGATCAAAATGATGGAGATGACAAACAGGACCAGCGGAATGATGACGTTGCGATCGCGAAGGTTTGCCTGGTCGATGTCGTAGGCGACTGCGGTCGGTCCGCCGACGCGTGCGTCGGCACCTGGAATCCCCGCCAGGTCCTCGCGTAGTTCACCGATGAGGACCTCGGCTTCGTCTGAATCGGGAGGAGCGGTCAGGGTCGCTAGCAAGAGCACCCGGCCATCCACGACGGTGGGCTCGGCCATCATCTGCCCCGGAGCGCCCGGTGGTAGGTCGGTCTGCCACACGACGCTGTCGATTCCTTCTGTTGCCTCAACCGATTCCAGGACGTCGACCGCGGCATCGGCGTTGGCGGTAATCAGCGTCTCGCTCCCGAGCCCAGCGGCGAAATTCTCGACCAGAATCTCCTGCCCGATGACGGAGTCCACTTCTTCGGCATTGACGAACGATTCCGAGGTGGCGACCCCGTCTGCTTTTAGCGTGGTGCTGAAGCCTGCGAGGAACAACAAGACCAGGGCTGTTGCGATCCAGGTGACTCGCGGTCGACGCCCCACGCTGCCGGCGATCTTCGCCCACAGACCGGACATCTTGATGTCCTCTTGCCCGAAACGTGGCGTGCGAGGCCAAAACGCCCAACTACCCGAAGGGAAGCGTTCACGAGTGAAGGGTCCCTTGCCCTTGACCCGAGCGATACCGAAGACGATCCAGCCGACGATCGTTATCGCAGCGAAGAGTCCGCCGGCTGCCAGGAATGGGGTGAGTGGAACATCGACGAGGAAGCCGATAGCGAGACCGATGATCGTGGGCACCAAGAACGCGAGGATCGGTAGCACGAAACTAGGAATCGCGAGAAGGGCAGGGAGAAAAGTAAGCATCACGATCACCGCGGCGACAATGCCGATCGCGGCTACCGGCCCGGTCGACTTGTTGGAGTTCAACTCACTCAGCAGCAAGCACATGAGCCCGATGGACGTCGTGGCGCCCGACGCGACAATGGGCTCAACGGTGCCACGAAGAGCGCGACGAATGGCGGTGGTGTGCAGTCGATGCCGATGCAGTTCTTCTCGATAGCGGCTGACGAGGAGGAGTGAATAGTCGGTCCCCGCGCCGAAGACGAGCACCGTCAAAATCCCTTGACTTTGGCCGTTAAGAACAACAACGTCGTTGTCGGCGAGAATGTAGACGAGCGCGCTCGCCGTCGACAGCGCGATACCCGCGGCAATGAGTGGAATGAGCCAGAGGAAGGGACTGCGATAGACGAAGATGAGGATGATCGCGACCACGAGTGCGGTTGCGATGAGCAAGGTTGTGTCGATGGCTCCGAAAACTTCGATGAGATCAGCGAGGAAGCCACCCGGTCCTGTGACGTTGACCTGAAGGTCGGGATAGGCGGTGGCTGCTTCTCGAATCACGTCGACAATGCCGAGGAAGGCAATCTCACCGTTGTCGAGAAGCGCGGATCCGCGATCACCGTTGACGGCGACGTTGATCAAAACAGCGTCGCCATCCTCGGATGGAATCGGAATGAGCGGTACCGGATCGAGATACGCCGAGACCTGGTCTCCGTCGGGCACCTGCAGATCGGGAATCTGTTGAATGAGTTGGCCAATGGCTTGCTGATCCGCCGCCGTGAATTGGCCGCCGTCTGGCTTGGACACCACGACTAGCAACGGAATAGCCGTACTGTCGGCGAACTGGGCCTGCTCCTCGGCGACGAGCGTTGACTCGGCGGAGGAGGGAAGGAAGGCGGCGTTGTCGTTCTCCTGCACCTGGGACAGCTGTCCGGCCAGGGGTCCAGCCCAACTCGAAATCATCAACCAGCCGATAGCGACCGCGATCGCGAGCCACACACCCTTCCGTGCGCTGGGGGTGCGGTCGACGGGCGCAGCGTCGCTCTCCGGAGCCCGAGTACTCACGGGAGAATACTTCCCGACGTCGCGTTGAAGTGCCACCTCAGGGGTCGTTCCTCGCTAGCGTGCGGGTCGTGGACGACGTTCGCTACATCAGAGGGGTATTGGCCGCCGGCGCACTCGTCTTCGCGTTTTCCTCGGTAGCGCTCCTCGTGCTTCCCGCTTGGTTCGCGGAGGCCCTGGGCATGCGCGCGTCGGTAGAAGCCGAGTGGGCTCTGCGGATGGTGGGAGCCTGCTTGGTCGCTCTTGCTGGTCAGATGTGGTTGGTGCGGCGAGCGGACCGCCCGGGGATTCGCGGGGCAGCCGCGGTGATGATCCTCGGAGGCGGGCTGATGACGCTGCTCACGGTCTTCCTGCCCGCGGAGGAAGCGTGGACCTTCATGCGATGGCTCTACCTGGCGTTTGGGTCGAGTTTCGTCATCGCCTACTCCGGGCTCTTGTATTGGGGCTTTCGGGAGCATTAGTTCTGCCGCCGGCGCCCGGCCGTAGGCTGTGACGTTGTGTCCTTGATTGTCCAAAAGTACGGCGGATCGTCGGTAGCCGACGCCACCAGCGTGAAGCGGGTGGCGCGTCGGATCGTGGACACCAAAAAGTCCGGTGACGAGGTCGTCGTCGTGGTCTCCGCGATGGGGGACACCACGGACGAGTTGCTCGACCTCGCTAACGAAGTCTCACCGCTGCCGCCGGGTCGAGAACTCGACATGCTCTTGACCGCTGGCGAGCGGATCTCCATGGCGGTGCTCGCAATGGCGATTTATGACCTAGGCGCCGAGGCGCGCAGTTACACCGGTTCGCAAGCGGGGTTGATTACCGACTCGGCTCATGGTGCCGCGCGGATCATCGATGTTTCCCCTGGGCGGATCAGCGAGGCTCTTGCCGAAGGCGCTATCCCGATCGTGGCGGGCTTCCAGGGTGTTGCGCAAGATTCCAAGGACATCACCACTCTCGGGCGAGGTGGCTCCGATACGACGGCGGTCGCGCTGGCAGCCGCGCTGAACGCCGATGTCTGCGAGATCTACACCGATGTCGACGGCGTCTTCAGCACCGACCCGCGAGTGGTGCCGGCTGCTCGCCGCGTCCCCTTCATCACGTACGAGGAGATGATGGAACTTGCAGCCGTGGGCGCCAAGGTGCTGCACCTGCGGTGTGTCGAGTATGCCCGTCGATTCGATCTACCCATCCACGTTCGTTCGTCGTTTTCGTCGAAAGAAGGAACCTGGGTGATGTCGCCTGAAGCGATCACCCACGCCATCGAAGAAGGAAGAGCTATGGAGCAGCCGATCATTTCCGGAGTTGCCGCAGATGTGAACGACGCGAAAGTGACGGTCGTCGGTGTTCCTGACAAGCCGGGTCAGGCATCCGCGATCTTCCGCGCTCTGGCCGACGCCAGCATCAACATTGACATGATCGTTCAGAACGTGTCGGCGGCGGCGACGGGTCGAACGGATGTCACCTTCACCTGTCCGCAAGGGTCGGTGCAGCAGGCAATGGAGGCGATCAACGCTCGGCGAGAGGCGATCGAGTTTGAGTCGTTGACGGTCGACGAGCACATCGCGAAGGTCTCGTTGATCGGTGCGGGTATGCGGTCACACCCCGGAGTCTCCGCCGATTTCTTCCAAGCTCTTGCGGAGACCGGCATCAATGTCGAGATGATCTCGACATCGGAGATTCGTATTTCTGTTGTGACACGTGTAGACGATTCGGCGAAGGCGGTGCAGGCGCTGCACTCAGCATTCGGTCTGGACGCTGATGGGGAGGCGGTCGTGTACGCGGGTTCGGGGCGATGACCGTGAGCTCCGCGAAGGTGAACGTCGCTGTCGTCGGTGCCACCGGCCAGGTCGGCGGTGTGATGCGCACATTGCTCGCCGAGCGAAAGTTCCCCGTCGACACCATGCGTTTCCTTGCCAGCGCGCGGTCTGCGGGCACGACGCTCGACTGGGGTAATCAGGAGATCGTGGTCGAGGATCTCGCCACGGCCGACTTGACCGGTATCGACATCGCGCTGTTCTCCGCCGGTGGCTCCACGTCCAAGGAGTGGGCGCCGGCCTTCGCTCAGGCCGGCGCGATCGTGATCGACAACTCCTCCGCCTGGCGGATGGATCCGGAAGTACCGCTGGTCGTCAGCGAGGTCAATCCCGGTGCTATCGAGGCAATGGGGAAGGGAATCATCGCGAACCCGAACTGCACCACCATGGCTGCGATGCCGGTGCTNAAGCCGCTGCACGACGATGCTGGGCTGCGCCAGATGATCGCTACGACGTATCAAGCAGTGTCGGGAAGCGGGCTGGCGGGTGTGGAGGAGCTTGCTTCTCAGGTGCACTCGGTGTCCGGAAACGGCATCGAGGAACTCACGTATTCGGGCGATGCCGTGGAGTTCCCAGCGCCGAACAAGTACATCTCGCCGATCGCTTTCAACGTTGTGGCGCAGGCGGGCAGCTTCCTTGACGATGGTTCGGGAGAGACTGACGAAGAAGCCAAGCTGCGCAACGAGACACGCAAGATTCTGTTGATTCCCGATCTTGCGGTCAGTGGAACGTGCGTACGAGTCCCGGTGTTCACCGGCCACTCCCTCGCCATCAACGCCGAGTTCGCCGCCCCGTTGAGTGTCGAGCGGGCCGCTGAACTGCTGTCTGATGCCCCGGGAGTGGTGCTGACGGACGTGCCGTCACCGTTGATGGCTGCGGGGAGAGATCCGTCGTATGTCGGTCGCATCCGCCAGGACCCCACGGTGTCGGATGGGCGGGGCCTTGCCCTGTTTGTCAGCGGCGACAACCTCCGCAAGGGAGCGGCATTGAATGCGGTGCAGATCGCCGAGTTGCTGCTTGAGCGATTCTGACTAGTACCCGAAGGCCGAGTAGTCGGCTTCGTAGATGCGTGCGACCTTGGTCTGAAGTTCCGGTGTGAAGTACTCGTTCACCTTGGTCGAGGCTCCGGTGGAGTTCTTGCAGTAGAACGTTTCGTGAAGATCCGGGATGCCCGTCAGGTCTGCCACCTGATCCCATGATGCATCGAGATGCTCGAGATGGATAGCAGCGGCGTAGTCGATGATTTCCCAGCCCAGATGGTCTGCCTGCCTTCGCCAATGCGGATCCTGCTCACGTGAAGGCTGCTCGTCGATCACGTCGAGAAATTGCTCGAAAGTTATCTCGGACGCTGGAATTCCCAACGTCGCGGCGATCGACTCACTTTGCTTCAAACCTTGATTGATCTTCTCCAGATAAGAAGACAACACGCGCGTAGCCGGGTCGCGCACAACCGTGAAGCGTCGGAAAGACGAAGACGCGAGGGTTTCCTCCAGCAGATCCGGTGGCAACTGGAANGGTTTAACGAAGGGCGTGGCGTTGATGCGGTTGTGCGGGGCTTCCTGCACCCGGCGCACCAGCCCGGGACCTTTGCGCGCGGCTTCGAGACCACCGAGAGTCGCCTTCATCGTCCCGCAGCCGGCCTTGGGCACCTCAACGTAGACGTAGGAGTGAACCAGCGAGATGTGGGTGTGCATGTTGACCGAGCGCCAGCCCATGGCCCTGACGTACTCGCGAGATACGGGCCCGAGGTCCGAGCGCGACGGCCGTCGGTCGGGAACGCTCACCGGGCCTCCTCGGGGAAACGACGAGAAATTGTTGGGGCAGGTGCAACAGCACCTGCCCCAACCAGCGTCGGGGTGGCGGGATTTGAACCCACGACCTCTTCGTCCCGAACGAAGCGCGCTACCAAGCTGCGCCACACCCCGAGTGCCCTGGAAGGGCCACGCGAGTGTAGCCGAGCGTCCCGAACAAACGTTGCCCGATCACGCCTCGCGCCACGATCACGCCGAGCCCAGCCCTGAAAGGAGAAAGTCAGGTCATGAGGTGAGGGTCAACAGCGTCGCCTCGGGCGGACAGGCGAAGCGGAACGGCGCGTACGGCGAGGTGCCCAACCCTGCGCTGACGTGCAACGCACTTCCTCGGTGCTCACTGAGGCCACGGGCGCGCCGAGTATCGAGATCGCAATTCGTCACCAGTGCGCCGTAGCCGGGGACGCGCAACTGACCGCCGTGTGTGTGGCCGGCCATGATCAGGTGTGCGCCGTCTGCCGCCATCGGGTCGAGCACCCGACGGTAGGGGGCGTGGGCGACAGCGAGCGCCAGGTCGGCTCCGGGGTCGAAGGGGCCGGCAACCATGCCGTAGTCGTCCCGTCCAATATGCGGATCGTCGACGCCCCGGATGTCGATCTCTCGGCCATCGGCCTTGAGTCGCGATGCTGTGTTGGACAGGTCCAACCAGCCGCCGGCCGTAAGCCCGGCCACGAGGTCCTGCCACGGCAGCATTGGACGATTGGGCTGCAAACCCGAGGGACCGGTCAGGTAGCGCGCGGGGTTAATCGGCTTCGGGGCGTAATAGTCGTTGCTGCCCAGAACGAAAGCACCTGGAATGTCGAACAATGGCTCGAGAGTCTCGACGACTTCACCGATCGCATCCCGATGCGAGAGAAAGTCACCGGTGGCGATCACGGCATCGGGGCGAAGTTCCACCAGGCTGGACACCCACGCCTTCTTTGTGGTTTGTCCCGGGACCAGGTGCAGATCCGACAGATGCAGTACGCGCAAATCCGGCTGTGGTGTGGTGAGGGCGCGAACGGTGGCGCGGCGCAGGGTGAAGCGCTCGGACTCCCAGCGGGCGTAGGCCACGGCTCCTAGCCCTGCGACGAGGGCGGAGGTGAGCAGGCGGGTGCTGGTTGTCACGCGACCATGATGACACGGGCGGTTCGCGCCGGCGGTGGCAAGATGCCCCCATGGCCACCATCAAAGACCAACTTCAGTCGGACCTGTCCACAGCGATGAAGGCGCGTGACGACCTGCGCTCGGGAACGATCCGGATGGTTCTCGCGGCGATCACGAACGAGGAAGTCTCGGGCAAGCAGGCCCGCGAACTATCCGATGATGACGTGATGACGGTTCTCGGTCGCGAAGCCAAGAAGCGACGGGAAGCGGCCGAGGCCTATGACGACGCCGGACGTAGTGAGCTGGCAGATACCGAACGCGCGGAACTGGCGGTTATCGAGGAGTACCTCCCCGAACAGATGTCTGATGAGGAACTGAACGCGATCATCGACTCCGCCGTTGCGGAAGTTGCCGGCAGCGGTGCGGAGGGCGGGAAAGCGATGGGAGCGGTCATGAAGATCGTCCAGCCCCAGGTCAAGGGTCGCGCCGACGGAAGCGTGGTTGCGACGCGCGTCAAGGCGGCGCTGGGAATGTAGAAGTGCGGGCGCGGTGTCGTTAAGGCGCTGGCGCTGCCACTGCAGGATCCTCCACCGGAGNTGCGGGCTGCGGCACTTCCGGCTGCGGGACGAGCGTCGGGGGTGTCGACACCGTCAAAAGGATGACGCTGCCCACTGGTGCCACCGTTCCGGCGGGAACGGATTGCTGTACCACGAGCCCGGGAGTCACCGTCGCGGTCTCGAGGAGAGCGATCTCGGCTGTGTAGCCGGCCCGCTCCATGATGGTGGTGGCGTCCTGGACCGGCGCGCCACGACTTTCGGGAACGGTGTTCAACCCAGTGGAAACGACGATGTCCACAGCTGTCTCAGGGACGGCGGGGCCACCCGGCTCCGGGGTCTGGGCGACAACGGTGCCGGCGGGTCCCGGAGAGTCCTCCTCGCTTATTTCGCCGAGCTCGAGGTTGACCTCGGTAAGGGCTGCGAATATCTCCTCCGGTGTCGCCATCCCGGTGAGGTCGGGAATCTCGTTCACGTCAAAGACGGACGTGGGTAGATCGGTGCTTAAGACGAACCCTTCGATCGGCTTGTCCGCCAGGGCTGCTTCCATGCTGGCTTTCCAAATGGGGCCAGCGAGGGTGCCTCCGAAGACCTGTTCGTAGTAGGTGCCGTTGATGGTGATGTCCTTCAACGGGTGGGCGAAGCCACCGCGTGGGTCCCCGATCCAGACGGCCGCCGCCACATGCGGGGTGTATCCGGCAAACCAGACCGCAGCCGACTCGTTGGTCGTTCCCGTCTTGCCGGCAACCGGCTGAGGTGCGAGAGACATCCGTGAGCCTGTGCGTCCGGCGATCGGCCCGTCCACAACACCGGAAAGGAGTTCGGTGACCGAGTCGGCGACCGGCCTGTCGATGACTTGAGTGCATTTCTCCTCGGGGACGGGGAGTCGCTTCTGGTTGCGGTCGCGGACTTCGAGGATGCTTCGCGGCTCGCAGTGCACGCCGTGGGCGGCGAAGGTGGCGTACGCATTGGCCATAGCCAATGGAGTGACTTCGGCGACTCCGAGAGTGAGTGTGGGAACGCGGGGAAGTTCGTCACCGCTGCCGGTGTAGACCCCCATCGACTCGGCGATTTCTGCGACTCGGCAAATACCCGTTCGCTCTTCGATGGCCATGAAGTAGGTGTTGGTGGAGAACGCGGTTGCCTGCGCCATGGTCAAGAAGCCACTCGTGGTGGAGTTGTTGACGGTGACGGTGGGGAAGGAAACGCCGGTGTCGCAGTTGACGAAACCTTCGAATGTTGCGGGGCTCGGAGAGTCGATCGGCTCGTATGGTGAGATTCCAGCCTCCAGGGCAGCGGCCAGCGTGAAGATCTTGAAGGTCGACCCGGCCTGCATGCCGATGGTGCCGCCCATAGAGCGATCTGTGTTGTAGTTGTAGGTGGTTTTACCGACGCCAGACGTACCCCACGTTCGGTTCTGCGTCATTGCGATGATGTTTCCGGTCCCAGGCTCCACCATCGAAACGGCTGCCGCCTTGCGGCTGTCGTCGTCCGGTGGAATGAACTCGTTGACGGTGTTGGTGGCGGACTGGTGGACCTTTGGGTCGAGGGTGGTGCGAATCGTGTAACCACCCCGTCGGAGGAAGGCCTCTCGCTCCTCCGGGGTCTCGCCAAACGCCTCGTCGGTCAGGATTGTTTGTAGAACGTAGTCACAGAAGAAGGGGGCGTATGACGACGTGCACCCGTTGGAAGTTCGGGTTGGGTTGAGCACGTCTTCCATAGGTATCGCCGTCGCGCGCGCGGATTGCTCAGGGGTGATGAACCCAGCGGTCGCCATTCGTTGCAGGATCACGTTCCGTCGCTGCGTGGCGTTCTCGGGATTGCGCAGGGGGTCGTAGGCCGTGGGTCCCTTCACGATGCCGGCCAGGGTGGCCGCTTCGATCAAGTTCAGATCTGCTGCCGGTTTGGAGAAGTAGCGACGAGCAGCTGCTTCAACTCCGTACGCCCCGGACCCGAAGTAGGCGATGTTCAGGTAGCGAGCCAGAATCTCGCCCTTGCTGAAGCGCTTTTCCAAGGCGAGAGCCAGGCGTGCCTCGCGGATCTTGCGGGTGAAGCTGTCGCCGCGTGCTTGTTCGAGGTCTTCGGCGGATGTTGCCTGATTGACGAGAACGTTCTTGATGTACTGCATGGTCAAGGTCGACGACCCCTGCTCAATGCCCCCCGCAGTTGTGTTGCGCGCAAGGGCGCGAACGACACCCCGGGCATCGACGCCGTTGTGCTCGAGGAAACGCACATCTTCGATAGCGATGATCGCCTGACGCATGACCGGGGCGATGCTGTTCAGGGGCACCTCGACGCGGTTTTGGTAATACAGCGTCGCGAGGAGCGAGCCGTCTGAGGCCAGAATGACGGACCGTTCGGGTAGCGGCGGAGTACTCAGAGATACCGGCAGCGACTCGAAGTCGGATATGACGTCCCTGGTGATGACTCCTGCGGCACCGGCGAAGGGCAGGAGCATGAGACCAACGATGACGCCGGCGACCACGGAGCCGACGGCGAGCGCCAGAAGGCGGCCGATCACCCCGAGGGGCGTGACTCGCGGCCGTGGTTGATCGGAGGTCACAGACATGGGACGTCCAGGGTATGCGCGATGGTTCCGATCGTGGCGGCAGCGGTGCCGGGGCGGGAGCGCCGAATGGGCGATTCCCGGTGCCGAATCGGTGGATCGGGCATCGGCGAAGAGCCCAAACAGACCTGAGGAATGCGGTCACGAACGTTTCAGTAGTAGGCCAAGACATGGTGCGACGTGTCGCAGTTGTATCTCGTAAACGTACCCGTCGTGTAGCAGAAAGGGCCCCTGGTGCTCCAATTCCCCTAGGGGCGGTTGGTGCGTCTGATGATGCAAAAAATAACTATTTAAAAATAGTTATTTCGAGCCTAGCCTAGGGGGGCTGTGGGGCGTACCTTCTGCCACCACTGGAGGGCAAGTCCAGTTCGATGTGGAGGAGGAGACCCTGTGTCCATGGACACCGACTGGGCCGCGCGAGCGGCGTGCCGCACCACCGATCCCGACTCTCTTTTCGTTCAAGGCGCCGCTCAGAACCGGGCGAAGGCCATCTGCATGGGGTGTGAGGTCCGAACCGAATGTCTCGCGGATGCGCTCGACAATCGCGTGGAATTCGGAGTCTGGGGAGGCATGACAGAGCGTGAGCGGCGCGCACTTTTGCGTCGACGCCCTCACGTGACGTCGTGGCGGAACCTTCTCGAGACCGCGCAGACTGAATACGAGCGGCNCGACATCCTCGCCCCCACGCGCGCCTCATAGTTCCCGCGTGGGCTGACGGCGTCGACGCTGGGTGCCTCGACGCGCTTCTCGGTGCTAGCCGGGACGCGGCGTGCAGAGGAGTTCACCAATCTCTGCCAGGCCCGTCATGTCGTGCACGTCCCCTGCGAGGGCCGGCACCTGCGCGACGGCAACGCCGGGGTGCGCGCCGGTAAAGCGCTCGGTGATGTGCTGCTGACGTTCCCGGATTCTCAATCGAGCAGCATGTAGTTCCAACAGCCGCGCCGTCAAAACCTCGTCACCGGAATCGTGGGTCAGCCGCTCGGCGGCAGCGAGGGCGGTCTCCGCGGTCATGATCTCCACGTCGATGGCCTGAACCCTATTCACGATCAACCCACCGAGAGGCATGTTCTCTGATCGGAGTCGCTCAACGAAGTAGGACGCCTCGCGCATCGCGTCTGGTTCGGGAGCGGCGACAACGAGGAACCGAGTCGAGTCTTGTTGAAGTAGACGAAACGTCTCATCCGCACGCTCCCGAAATCCACCGAAGGTCGTATCGATGGCCGCAACGAAGGTGCCGACATCGGTGAGCACCTGGGCGCCAAGAATCTTCCCCAGGACTCCCGTAAAGATTCCGAAACCGGCGGCTGCAAGCCTGCCTAGGCCGCGACCGGCTCCGCGGGCGGGCGCTGTGAGAATTCGGATGAAGCGTCCGTCTAGAAACGATCCCAGGCGAGCGGGAGCGTCGAGGAAATCCAGGGCACTTCGGGAGGGAGGCGTGTCCACCACGATCAAGTCCCACGGGGCATCGGGTTGCGTGTGCAGTTGCCCCAACTTCTCCATGGCCATGTACTCCTGCGTGCCGGCGAAGGACGATGACAACGCCTGATAGAACGGGTTCTCGAGTATCTGCGCCGCGCGTTCGGGATCTGCGTGGGCTTCGACTACTTCGTCAAAGGTGCGCTTCATGTCGAGCATCATCGCGTGGAGAGAGCCATCGCCGGTGTCCTGCGTGACCTGCCGTGGAGTGTTATCCAGTTCGGTCAAGCCCATCGCCTGCGCGAGTCGGCGGGCTGGGTCGATGGTCAAGACGCATACGTGTCGACCGCGTTGAGCCGCTCGTAAGCCAAGGGCAGCTGCTGTAGTTGTCTTACCGACTCCGCCCGCTCCGGTACACACGATGATCGAGATAGAAGAGTCATCGAGAATGTCGTCGACGTGCAGCGCCTGGGGTGTCATGGCGATGCTCCTTGGTCGCTGAGCACGGACGCCAACTCGTACAGAGAACTCAAATCGATCCCACCGCTGATGTATGGCAATTGAAGAACGGGAACGTCCAGGGCGTCGAGACGGGTAATTTCTTGCTGTTCGAGCTTCACCCTCAGGGCATGGTCGCGCCCCTCTGCTGCGAGCACGTTCGCGGCTCGCTCGATATCAGAGGTCACGCCAGCCTCGTGCAAGCCTTGCTCGATTTCTGTGATCGGTAAGCCGGTGGTGAGGGCTTGATCCATTTCGATGTCCGTGAGTCTCGGTGGGCGTGCCAGATTCACCAGAACCCCGCCGACGGGAAGAGAGGCGGCTTGCAACTCGGCAACCCCGTCGATGGTTTCTTGCACGGGCATCTCCTCCAGCAGGGTGACGAGGTGAACGGCCGTACGGGGTGAAGCGATGACACTCATCACCAGGTCAGCGTGATTCCTGATCGGTCCCACTTTTGCCAGACCGGACACCTCGTTGTTCACATTCAGAAAGCGTGTGATGCGCCCTGTGGGCGGGGCGTCGAGGACGACGGCGTCGTAGGCGTCTGCCGTCTGCTTCTCGGCGCGGCGAACCACTTCGCAGGCCTTGCCGGTCAAGAGAACATCACGCAAGCCGGGTGCGATCGTGGTGGCGAAATCGACAGCACCCATGCGGCGAAGAGCGGATCCCGCGCGCCGGAGGTTGTAGAAGATTTCGAGGTAATCCAGGAGTGCGTCTTCAGGATCCACGGCGAGAGCCCAGACCTCGCCTCCCCCGGGAGCGACAGCGACCTTGCGTTCTTCGTACGGAAGTGGAGGAACGTCGAACAATTGAGCAATTCCTTGACGGCCCTCGACCTCCATCAGCAATGTTCGTCGACCATCGCGAGCCAGAGCCATCGCCAATGCCCCGGCAACCGTGGTCTTGCCGGTGCCTCCCTTGCCGGAGACGACGTGCAAAGACACGTCAGGCCAGATTGTGGGAGACATCGCTCCACTCTATTGCCGCACGTCGGAGTGCCTCACTCTCACCGGCTACCCTTGCCGGCATGACGACGTGGGAATACGCAACGGTGCCTCTGCTCATCCATGCCACCAAGCAGATCCTCGACACGTGGGGGCAAGACGGGTGGGAACTAGTGCAAGTTGTTCCCGGCCCCAATGCCGAAAACGTTGTCGCGTATCTCAAGAGACCGATCGAAGGGTGAGTTGATGTCGTTCAGCACTCGCTTGTCGGAACTGGGTATCGAATTGCCGGAGGTGGCGGCACCTCTTGCCTCGTATATCCCGGCGAAGCGCAGTGGAAACTACGTCTATACCTCTGGTCAGTTGCCCCTCGTGGGCGGGGAGCTCATCGCCTCGGGAAAGGTCGGGCCTGAAGTAGACGAAGCAACGGCTCAGGAGTGCGCTCGGGTATGCATTCTGAACGCGCTCGCCGCAGTGGCGGCAGTCGTCGGTGGGCTGGACAACATTCGATCCATCGTCAAAGTCGTGGGGTTCGTCGCGAGCGACCCCTCGTTCTCGGGGCAACCTACGGTCATCAACGGTGCGAGTGACCTGCTCGGCGAAATCTTCGGTGACGCGGGGCGCCATGCCCGATCGGCTGTGGGGGTCTCGGTTCTTCCCAAAGATGCGCCGGTCGAGATCGAAATGATCGTCGAAGTCGCTGACTAGCAGTGGACGTTCGGGCCCGTTGGGACTCGGTTCACGCCAGAGATGGCCGGTGGACGCCTCCGGTGGCACGACCGGCAGCAACGGTGGTGTTGCGTCGCGGCGCATTGGTCCTTCTTCTCGAACGCAGCATGACGATGTCCTTCGCACCCGGAATGAACGTCTTTCCCGGAGGTGGAGTGTCCGAGGACGATCTGGCTTCTGCCGATCCGCTGTTGGCGTGTGCGATTCGCGAGACCAAAGAGGAAGTCGACATCGCGGTGCCCGTGTGCCACTTGTTCGATCGATGGGTGACGCCTGAAGTGGAGGATCAACGCTTCGACGTCTCTTTCTTTGTTGCGGACACCGAAGAGGAGGGACGGCTCACGACGACGGAGGCCGTTGCCATGCGGTGGATCGATCCTGCAGAAGCGCTCGATGGTCATCGGGATGGACTCCTCCCCATGTTGCGACCGACGGTTTTGATCCTGGAGGCCTTGGCATCAGGACGCGTCGACGGACAACCGACCACACCTCCGGTGCCCAAACTTCCTCGCCGGCGCCTCGACGGGCGGTGGGATGTCGTGCACGCGGAAACCAACGACGTGCTTGTCTCGGGAGTTGTCGGGCCCGATCGGGCAGAGTCGGACGGGTCACCGATGGCGTCGGAGTCGTGAGATGAGCGGTCGCCCACTGATCGGCAGCTCGATGCCGTGGGCCGGGGGTGCAACGTCCGACTTGGCTGAATGCGTCCTTGCGCCTAACCCTTCGGCGTGGACTCTGGATGGAACCAATACGTGGATCGTCGGGGAGGTCTCGGGGTCGTGCATCATCGTCGACCCCGGGCCTCTGAGCGGGGGTCACGACGTCGCCATCGGCGACGCGTTAGAACGTCGAAACAATCGAGCAATAGCCGTGGTCCTGACGCATAGTCACATCGACCACGCCGAAGGGGCACACGAGTTGGCCCGATACTTCGGTGTTCCGCTGCATACCTGGGACGCCACTCGTCTCGACGAAGGCGCGGGCGATGTGCGAACCCTGCGTGACAACGATGTTCTGGAAGTTAATGGCGCCGATGTGCGGGTCCTTCCTACGCCCGGTCACTCGTCCGACAGCGTGTGTTTTGTGGCGGGAGACTCCATTCTCACCGGCGACACCGTTCTCGGGCGAGGCACGACGCTCGTGGCGCACCCCGACGGGCGACTCGCGGATTACCTCGTGAGTTTGCAGGCGCTCGCTCACGAATGTCGAGAGCACGAGATCGTGACGCTGNTTCCTGGACACGGACCGCCGCTCGACGATCCACATGGCGTTGTCGAGGCGTACCTGCAGCATCGACACGAACGACTGGATGAGATCTCCGCGGTGATGAAGGCCGGAGCGAATACGGTTGAAGAGATTGTTGACCGCGTGTACGCGGACATACCGGTGGAAGTGAGGCCGGCCGCTATCGCGACCGTGCGGGCGCAGACCGAGTTTCTCGACAATGCCTAGCGAGCTCGCTTACCGAGCCTATCGACGTCGGTGATCAGAACCTGCCGCGATTCGAGCTTTATCCATCCACGATGACCGAACTCGGCGAGTGCCTTGTTGACGGTCTCTCGGGACGCCCCGACGAGTTGGGCCAACTCCTCTTGGGTCATGTCGTGGGTGACCAGCAATCCGTCCGGTGTGAGGGTCCCGAATTTCTCGCCGAGTTCCATGAGGGCTTTCGCGACGCGACCGGGTACATCCGAGAAGACCAGGTCGGCCATCGCTTCATTGGTGCGACGGAGACGACGGGCCAGGGCCTGCAAGAGAGCGGCAGCCACAGCGGGGCGACCTTCGAGGAGGGGCATGAGTTGATCGTTGCCGAGGGCGAGGACGATGGCGTCGGTAAGCGCGGTCGCCGTGGATGTGCGCAGTCCCGGGTCGAAAAGGCTTAACTCGCCGAACATCTCACCCGGACCCAAGACGGCCATCAGCGACTCTCGACCATCGGGAGCTCCGTGGCCGAGCTTCACCTTTCCGTCGAGAATCAGGTACAGGTGCTCGCCAGGCTCACCCTCGTGGAACAGTTCCTGGCCCTTGGAAACCTTCATCTCGCTCAGCGAGCTCCGCAGAGCCTCCGCGCCGTGGGCGTCCAGGGCTGAGAACAGGGGAGTGTTCGCCAAGACGTCGTCCACGACAGTGCCTTTCGGTGCTGAGGGAGGGTGGCTATCCCCTCCGATGAGAAGCCATTGTGTCCTAAGTTGGAGAAGTTGCACGGACAGGGTCCACGCGCCTCAGTAGGCCAGCGACACGGGGAAGATCTAGGCGACGCTTACTCTGTTGGCATGATCCAAGCCGCGTCACCACCCACCGACGAATCCGACAAGGAATTGCGTCGTCAGGCTCGGGCCATTTATCGCGCCCTCGCGAAGAGGTACCCCGACGCGCACTGTGAATTGGACTTCGCAACGCCCTTGGAGCTCTTGGTGGCGACGGTGCTGAGTGCTCAGTGCACTGATCAGCGGGTGAACAAGGTGACTCCGGAACTCTTTCGCCGCTACCCGGACGCCGCCGCCTTGGCAGGTGCGAAACGGGAGGAAGTGGAGCAGGTAATCGCGCCCACCGGGTTTTTTCGGCAAAAGGCGCAAACCATTCAGCAGATCGGCCAACGCCTGTGTGACGACTTCGGTGGTGACGTGCCGGCTGACCTCGACTCCTTGGTTTCACTTCCGGGCGTAGGCCGCAAAACCGCCAACGTTGTCCTCGGCAACGCATTCGACATTCCCGGGATCACCGTCGATACGCACTTTGGGCGCCTCGCGCGTCGATTCGGATGGACGTCACAGAAGAATCCGGACAAAGTCGAGCAGGATGTCGCTGCGCTCTTCCCGGCCAAGGACTACACGATGCTGTCCCACTACGTGGTNTGGCACGGCAGGCGGATATGTCACGCGCGCAAGCCCGCCTGTGGCGCGTGCCCGGTGGCGTCCCTGTGCCCGAGTTTCGGTGAGGGTCCAACCGATGCCGAGGAAGCCGAGGCCCTCGTGCGCACCCAGGGTCGAGCATGAGAAGTCGCGTGGCAGTTCTGGTCGGCGCGTTCCTGATCGCTGGTTGCTCCCCTGGACCGTCGGCCTCTGAGACGAAGGACATCGCCGATGCGGGGGGTCCGTCGCCAGCCGTGACGACGTCCAAGAATCCAGATCTGGCGCCGCTGATTGAGCGCGCGGGACTGGAGCCGTGTCCGCTCGGTGATGATGACCCCGACGCTGCGATCCCGGGACTTCCGTCGGTGACGTTCCGGTGTCTGGGAGACGGACCCGACGTCAACCTGTCCGCTGTGCGGGGAACGCCACTGGTGATCAACGTGTGGGCTTCGTGGTGCCCGCCGTGCATCGCAGAGATGCCCATCCTCGCTTCGGCAGCTGCAGACTTGAAGGGTCAAGTGCAGTTTCTCGGCGTCGATATCGAAGATCGTGATTCGGCGGCATTGATGATGATGGAGGGTTTCGACGCTGACTTCCCATCGGTTGTTGACAACAAAGGGGAGATACGTCGCTTGATGGCGATCTCCGGCCCACCGGTCACCTTCTTCGTGAACGAGTTCGGTGTGATCGTCGGTCGACATAACGGGTCGCTACCGGACGATGCCTACCTCAATCAATTGCTTATTCGCTACCTGGGTATTCGCCGATGAGTTGGCGAACGCAAGGGTTTGCCGACCGGGACGCCATCGCTCGGATTCCTTCGTGGTTGAACCCGTTGGCGCAGGCGCTTCCTAGCGTGCAGTCCTCGGACGTGACTCGCTTCGTGCCGATCGACGGCAGTGGTCGCCATGCCGCAGTGCTCGTTCTGTTCGGAGACGGCCCCGACGTGCTGCTGATTGAGCGGGCCCGTGGAGCCGACGCTCACTCCGGTCAGCCGGCCTTTCCCGGTGGTGTCGCCGAGCCTGTCGACGTGGACGCGACATCGACGGCCCTGCGGGAAGCGAACGAGGAAACCGGTTTGCACACCGCGGGGGTGACTGTTTTCGGCGCGCTCCCCGATCTGTGGGTTCCGGTTAGCGATTTCGTTGTCTCGCCGATTCTCGCGTGGTGGCATGAACCCTCGCCGGTCTCGGTTCAAGACTCAGCAGAGGTATCCCAGGTGCAGCGGGTAGCCATCAGTTCTTTAGTGGATCCGGCCCATCGGTACACAGCNGTGCACCCGTCGGGATATCGCGGCCCGGGCTTCATGGTGAATGACATGTTGGTGTGGGGTTTCACGGCCGGTGTCCTTGACGGGATCATTGACTACGCAGGATGGAGCCGTGTGTGGGACGTTCACCGCGAAGTAGCAATCGAGCTATGACGTGAACATTGTCGACTGGCTGCTCATCGGGGGTTTCGTCGTTTTCGCCATCGTCGGGTGGCGTCAGGGATTCGTGGCGGGTGCGTTGTCGTTTCTCGGGTTTCTCGGTGGCGGTTTGCTCGCAGTGCTGTGGCTGCCGGATGTTGTGGAACGTTTCGTCGACTCGAGCTGGTGGCAGATAGTCGTTGTCGCCGTTGGAGTACTCGTCAGCGCCATCCTCGGGCAGGCTCTGCTGTCGATCCTGGGTCGCCGTCTTCGGTCTTCGATGACCTGGCGGCCTGTGCGTTTCGTCGACAACGTCGGGGGAGCTGCCCTGAATGTGGTGGCGCTTGCCCTGGTGGCGTGGGTCGTAGCCAGCATTGTGGCCTTCTTGCCTCGAACAGATGTCACCCGTCAAGTCAATGAATCGTGGGTCTTGACGACGACCGACCGGGTGCTGCCCGAGGCCGCTCTGTCAGCCTTCGATGGATTGCGTGACATTGTCGGAGAGACCGCAGTCCCGAGAGTCTTTGCGGGGTTGACTCCGGTTCCGGGACCGGACGTCGACGCGCCGGTCGCCGAGCCGGCCCAGAACGCGGTGGAGGTCATCCGCGACTCTGCAGTCCGCCTGACCGGCAGCGCGAGTGCGTGCGAAACGATCGTCACGGGATCGGGGTTTGCGATCGAGCCGGATCTGATCGTGACGAACGCCCACGTCGTCGCTGGTGTGGAAGATCTCGCTGTGCGTGTTCGACCACAGCAGTCTTCGCAGCGCGCCACGGTGGTCTACTTCGATCCGGACGTGGACATCGCCTTGGTGCGAACCCAGAAGCTCCAGGCGCGTCCGGTGAGCCTTGCTCGAACCTCGTTGGAATCCCAGGACCCGGCCGTGGTGGCGGGTTTCCCCCGCGGCGAAAGGTTCGAGGCAGCCTCGGTGCGGGTGCGAACACGAGTGAACGCGCGAGGTGAGTCCATCTACGGCGAGACGGGAGTAGAGCGCGACGTCTACGTGCTGCGTGGATCGGTTGAGCAGGGCATGTCCGGAGGCGCATTGACCGACGAGTTCGGTGAAGTCTTCGGCATGGTGTTCGCGTCGGGTTTCGAGGACCAGGCCACGGCGTATGCGCTGACGGTCGATGAGGTGCGCGCCGCTATCGATGCCGCGGGCGACGCGGATACTCGAGTGGCAAACGGCTCATGCGAGTTGCGCTAGCGATCGACGAACGACATCCATGTCGATCACCGAGGGAATCTCACCATCGTCGTCGGCGGACTTCAGCAGTGTTTGAGCGCGACCTGCGATGCGGCGTTGACCGATCGCATTACCTCTCGCGTGATGGGTGAGTGCTGCCCCCCACTGAGCGAGAGCCTGCCAGGTGCTTCGCTCCGACTCCGGCGCGCAGCGCCAGCGCTGCTCGAAGACCTCGTGGACGTGGAACGGAAGATCGCGGCCGAGGTAGTCCATGCCCTCCGACCACGCATCCTCGCTGGAAACGAAGTCACGCTCGGGGACGGAAGGAAAGACGCGGTCATCACCGGCAGGGACCGGTCGGCCGAGCCTGTCACGCGGTCGGTCGCTCGATACCGGCATGGAGGACAGGGGCGGCCGCAGATGTCCGCGCGGTCAGTTGGTGCCGCGACCGGCGGGACCGGATCCGCTCGTGCCGGGAGCAGGCGGAACGCCTATCGCGTGTGAAACCGCGTTGGTTGTCTCCTGCCACTCGGCTTGTGCCACCGATAGGCCCGTGATTTTCCCGGAGCGAACCTTGGCCACAACTCCNGCGATCACTGCCGTGAGTAGCAGCAGGCCCATCACGCACAAGAATCCTGCCCACACCGGCATGCCGAGTTCTGCAAGGCCGAAGGCGAGGGCAATCAGCCCGAACAGCATTGCCATCGAAATCCCAGCCACGGCGATCAGTCCGGCAATCGAGGCGACCGCCACCTCTTGCCCCGCGTGGCGAACTTCGGCCTTCGTCAGGCTTACCTGGGCAGCGAGCAGAGCCTTCGCGTCACGAACGACGTGAGAGACGAGTANNCCTATGCCGGGTCGTTCGGCCATGGATCCTCCCGCTGATTTCCCTGCTGGTTTGCCTGGGTCTGCCCCGACAGGCTATCGCTGCGGTGGATCTGCTGTCCCCGAGGTGTTACCGGATTCGCCGTCGCGCGTGTCTTGGTAGACGTCGGGAATGCCGTCATTGTTCGCATCGATGTCCTCGATGGCAGCCAAGCGGCTGTAGTGCTTGCCTCGAAGGATCAGGNCAACTGCTGCCAGTAGTGCGGCCACGAGCGATGCCGCCAAGATCGCGCCCTTCGCCGATTCGAGGGTCTCGTAGTCGGATTTGTAGCCGAGTTCAGCGATGAGTAATGCGACGGTGAAGCCGATACCGGCGAGAATCCCGATCGCGCAGACATCTCGCCAGGCAATCCCCTTCGCCAGCGACGCCCGGGTGAAGGTCGCGGTGACCCAGGCGAAAAGAAGGACGCCGACTGGTTTGCCGATGACCAGTCCGACGATGACGCCAAGGGCGACCGGTGCGGTGAGGGCATCGACAATGCCCAGCGAGCGGAGATCGACACCGGCGGCCATGAAAGCAAAAATCGGAACGGCGATGCCGGCGCTGATCGGATGTATTCGGTGCGCGAGCCGATCCGCGGGAGATTCCGCCTCGCCCGGATCGGTCTTGACGCGGGTCAGGAGTCCGAGAACGACACCGGCCACCGTTGCGTGAACTCCCGACTTGTACGTGAAGTACCAGGCGACGATCGCGACCGGAACGTAGAACCACGGGGAAGTCCACCGGAAGCGTTGGGCGAGGCCGTAGGCAACGAACATCACGAGCGCCGCGACGAACCACGGGAGCGAGAACTTATCCGAGTAGAAGAGAGCGATGACGGCGATGGCGCCGAGATCATCCACGACGGCGAGGGTGAGAAGGAATGCTCGAAGTGCAACAGGCAGTTTGCGTCCGAAGACCGCGAGAACGGCGAGGGCAAACGCGATATCGGTGGCCATCGGAATGCCCCAGCCCTTAGTGGAGCCGCCGTCCATGGAGGAGTTGATGGCGAGGTACAGCAGTGCGGGAACGACCATCCCACCAAGTGCGGCAATCGCGGGTACCGCCGCCTGTGAGGGCTTAGAGAGCGACCCGACGATCAGTTCATGTTTCAGTTCGAGGCCGACCACGAAAAAGAAAATCGCGAGCAGTGCGTCCGCCGCCCACACACCAAGGCTGAGTTCGAGGCCCAAGGCAGGGATCCCGACTTCGTAGTTGACCAGGCTGACGTATCCATCACCCCATGGCGAATTGACCCAGATCAGTGCGATCGCGGCAGCGATGATCAACAGGACGCCGCCTACGGTCTCGTCCCGCAGGTACGACAGGATCCAGCCGCGCTCGCGCAGCGACGGTCGGGTCAGAACGTTGTGCTCCTCCATGGCCCGAGACTATCTGCGAGCGCAGGGCGCCACGATTCGTGAGCCCGAGGTGTGGAAGACGTCCGAGCCTGGGTGGTCACGTGCTCGGCAGGCACCCGAGCAGGTCAGTCTTCGTCGCTCCCAGCGTCGAGCCCGGTGGCGATCAAGTTCATGACGGTCGGATCGGCCAACGTAGTGACGTCTCCCATGTCCCGGTGCTCGGCCACGTCCCGTAGGAGACGGCGCATGATCTTGCCGGACCGGGTCTTGGGAAGTTCGGGCACGACCATGATCTGCCGTGGCTTGGCTATCGGCCCGATCTCCGTCGCGACGTGGTCCCGGAGATCCTTGACGAGTTGCTCTCCGGTGGCCGTTTCTTCTGGAACACCGCCCCGCAGAATCACGAAGGCCACGATGCCTTGACCTGTCGTCTCATCCGTGGCACCGACGACCGCCGCCTCAGCAACGGCCTCGTGCGAGACCAGAGCCGACTCGACCTCGGTCGTCGAAATGCGGTGACCGGAGACGTTCATGACGTCGTCGACCCGGCCGAGAAGCCAGATGGCGCCATCGTTGTCTAGTTTCGCGCCGTCTCCGGCGAAATACATCCCGGNGAATCGTGACCAGTACGTCTCCTTGAAGCGCTCCGGATCGCCCCAGATGCCCCGAAGCATGGAGGGCCACGGCTCGATGAGCACGAGGTAACCACCTCCGCCGTTACCGACGGGCACCTGGTTGTCGTCCACAACTGCCATCCCGATACCCGGAAGGGGTCCCATCGCCGAACCCGGCTTGCAGGCGGTCACGCCAGGAAGAGGACTGATCATGATTGCTCCGGTTTCCGTCTGCCACCACGTATCGACAATGGGGCAGGTGCCGCTGCCGATCACGTCCCGGTACCACATCCAGGCCTCGGGGTTGATTGGCTCACCAACCGACCCGAGGAGTCGCAGGGACGATAAATCATGTGATTGGGGGAGTTCGTCACCCCACTTCATGAACGTGCGAATGGCGGTGGGAGCGGTGTAGAAGATCGAGACCTTGTGGCGCTCGACGATGTCCCACCAACGGTCCTTGCCCGGTGTATCGGGTGTGCCTTCGTACACCACTTGCGTCACACGGTTGGCGAGCGGCCCGTACACGATGTAGGAGTGACCCGTCACCCACCCGATGTCCGCGGTGCACCAGTAGATGTCGTGGTCGGGCTTGAGATCGAAGACGTTCCGGTGAGTGAAGGCCGCTTGGGTCAGATACCCGCCGCTCGTGTGCAGGATTCCTTTCGGCTTACCCGTTGTCCCCGACGTATAGAGGATGAAGAGCGGATGCTCGGCGTCGAACGCCTCGGGTGTGTGGTCGGGTGACTGACGATCGACGATGTCGTGCCACCACACGTCACGACTGTCGTCCCAGTCGACATCACCGCCCGTGCGGCGGACGACGAGGACGTTGGTGACGGTGGGCGTTTGGGACACCGCTTCATCGACAGCGGGTTTCAGCGGCATGGCCGAGCCGCGACGGTTCTGCCCGTCAGCGGTAATGACCACGACAGCTTGGGCGTCGTCGATACGGCTGCGAAGCGCCTCCGAACTGAATCCGGCGAAGACGACCGAGTGTGCTGCGCCNATGCGCGCGCACGCCAGCATGGCGACGATCGCTTCCGGAATCATCGGCATGTAGATGGCAACGCGATCACCGGAGGCGACGCCGAGTTCAAGGAGCGCGTTGGCCGCTTTGCAGACGTCGTCCTTCAGTTCGGCGTAGGTGATGTCACGCCGATCCCCGGGTTCCCCTTCAAATCGGATCGCCACTTGAGTGCCGAAGCCGTTCTCGACGTGGCGATCGACGCAGTTGTAGGCGACGTTCAGCGTTCCACCGGTGAACCAGCGGGCGAACGGTGCGTCACTCCAGTCGAGGATCTCGTCGAACTCTCTTTCCCAGGTGAGATAGCGAGCTTGCTCGGCCCAGAACGCGAGTCGATCGGCGGCCGCCTCGTCGTACATCTCCGAGGAGGCATTGGCTTGGGCCGCGAAGTCCGCCGACGGCGGAAAAACACGATCTTCACTGAGCAGGTTTGCCAGAGCGTCGTTACTCACGCTTGTTCCTTCCTTGGAGCCGTGTGGTGGCTACGCGCACACCACTTAACCAAATTCGAGCCGTCCATGAGGGCCGAATGAGCCAACGCAGGCCACTAGCGTTGCGGCATGTCGACCCCGGTAGGTGATGTGATCGCGCGACTGGCTGCGANGCCCGCCATTGCCGACGGTGCGGCAGCGGCTCGGAAATCGATCGATGATCTGCTGTGGCGACGAGACGTGCGAGCGGCGGCCGCTGACTTCGCGGCAGGGTCACGGGTGCACGGAGCCCAAGCGTCGGCGGCTCTGGATGGCGCGGACATAGCGGTGGCGGATGATTCGCCGATGGGCCGCGTGCTCGCCGCGGCCCAGGCGTTAACGGGTGAAGTCCCTGGTCAGGTTGAGACGTGGTCGCGGGCGCCATTGCAAGTACTCGCGCACCTGCACGCCGTCATGGCTCGTGATCATGCGCCTGCGGAGGGACTTGGACGACCGCGAACAGATTTCGAGGCCGTCGATGATCCGCTGAGCTTGGGAGCGCCACCGGATGCGCGCGAGGCCGCGGGACGGTTGGCGCTGCTCGGCGACCTGGTGACCGGCGCTCGAGAAGAGTCTGCCCTCGTCGTGGCGGGCATCGTGCACGGCGAAATCCAGGCCGCGCGCCCCTTCGCGTGGGGATCGGGGTTGATTGCTCGCGCCACCGTTCGGCTTGTGTGTGCGGATCGCGGAGTGGACCCGTCGCTGTTCTCGATACCCGAAGTCGGAATGGTGCATACCGGCAGAGCAGCCTGCGCGCGGGCATTGAAGGCCTATGCGGCGGGAAATCTTCCGACGTACTTCGCCTGGTTTTTCGACACCATTCGATCAGGCGCGCAGGCCGCGACGTCGGGCGTACCAGGCGAGGCCTAGGGCTGCTGCCCCAAGTGCCACGCCGGCGCCGGCGGCAACGGCTTGCTTTTTTTCAATAGTCCTCGACATATCGACGGGCCGGGCAAAGTCACGAATAGGCCAGTCCCGCTCGAGTGCCGTGGCGCGAAGTGAGGAATCAGGATTGACCGCGACGGGATAGCCGACGGCTTCCAGCATCGGCAGGTCTGTCGACGAATCGGAGTACGCGTAACACTCCGCGAGGTCGTAGCCACGCTCCTCGGCTAGGGAGCGCATCGCGTCGGCCTTTCCCGGACCGTATGCATAGAACAGGATCTCGCCCGTGTAGCGGCCATCCTCGATGGAAACCTGCGTACCGATGGCGACATCCGCTCCCAGTCGAGCCCCGATGGGCTCGACGACCTCGGTGCCCGAGGAGGAGATGATGATGATGTCTCGGCCGGCCCGTCGGTGTTCGTCGATGAGTTCCACGGCCTCCTCGTAGACCATGGGATCGACGATCTCGTCAAGGGTTTCGTCGACGATCGTCTTGACCTTCTCCACTTCCCAGCCGGTGACCAGGGCGGACATGTAGTCACGCATGCTTTCCATCTGATCGTGATCAGCGCCCGATGCGAGAAAGACGAATTGCGCGTAGGCGCTTCTGACGACATCGGTTCTTCCGATCAATCCTTCGCGATAAAAGGGTCGGGCGAAAGCGAAGGAACTCGACTTCGCGAGGATGGTCTTGTCAAGGTCAAAGAAAGCCGCTTGCGCCACCTCGCCACCGTATCGGTCGTGTGGACATTTCCCGGCCCACTGATGCGGTTTTCCATCCACAGGCGCAACCGGACCATGAGAGGGGGGCCGCGTCGGTCGCAGCCATCGTGCTTGTCGTGGGTGCGGTTGCGGTCTTGCCGGTCGCGGGCGCGGTCAGCGCGTGGAGCATGGCGCGATCGGAAGCCGCCATGATCGCCGACCTCGCGGCTCTTGCAGCAGCCCGATCGTCGGCATGCTCGGCAGCTGAGGAAGTCGCCAGGCTGCACGACTCGACACTTGCCGAGTGTGCGTTTGACGGTACCGACGTCGAGGTAGCCGTCACTGTTTCGACCGCGAGTGCGTGGACTCCGGCGGTTACTCGCCGCGCGCGATCGGGGTACTAGATGGCTCGCGGCGTCAGAGCATCATGAAAGAGCCTTGTGAAGAAGCCTGAGCACCGTGATGGCTCCGGTCTTGTCCAGGGGGTCGTTCCCGTTACCGCACTTAGGAGATTGAACACAGGACGGGCAGCCTGCGCTACAGTCGCACGTCTCGACGACGGATGCGGTCGCATCGAGCCAAGGTCCGGCGTCTTGTGCGCCGCGATGCGCAAAGCCCGCCCCTCCAGGAAGACCGTCGTAGA
>FUFK010039360.1_pt1 | contig 51965 bp, 55 predicted proteins | sample 1021851 | NCBI WGS metagenome assembly FUFK01 (sample SAMEA51879418, study PRJEB19060) | metagenome | reverse complement strand
ATGATCTGTTCGTCCGTGAATCTCGTTCGCTTCATTGTCCGTCCTCAAGTTGGGCCGGACTCTAATCGACGGTGGAGGAAAAATCCCGTGGCAGGTCAGCGCGTCAACTGGGAAGTCATGCCAGCGCAATCCGGAGTATTCTATCAGCTCACGGGATTTCGCCCAGTTCGATCCTGCCTGGCTCGGAGCGCGTATCTATCGGCGTGATGACGTCTCTGAGTTAATTTCTAAACACCAACAGTTAAGGCCCGCAAAAACGCACCAAAGTAATAGCGCCGAACCTATTGCCGCAGCGAAAGCAGATATCAGTAAATCCCCAGAAAATGCAGAATTCTGTGAATCCGATGATGTCATTTTGTGAATCCGATGCTTCTCTTTCGCACAAGCGGAATATCAGCGCTAAATGAAATCAACCACTTACGTCAAAAAATGTGTTTTTTATCTTAGTATTTACAGTTCGACCCAGATCGGCACATGGTCCGAGGGTTTGTCACGCCCGCGCACATCTCGGTCAATCTGGCAATCGCGCAGCCGGTCGGCCACAATGGGTGACAATAGGAAGTGGTCAATGCGGATACCGTTATTGCGGTTCCACGCACCGGCCTGATAATCCCAGAACGAATAATGCCCCGGCCCTTGGGTGCGCGCCCGAAAAGCATCCGTAAGCCCGAGGTTCACCAGCCGCCGCCACGCCGCGCGGGATTCGGGGCGAAATAGGGCGTCTTCGCGCCAGCTGTCGGGTTTGGCCGCATCTTCGGCCTGCGGGATGATGTTGTAATCGCCCGCCAAGAGAAAGGGCGTTTCCTCGGCCAGCAGCGCCTCGGCGCGGGCCTGAAGCCGCGACATCCACGCGAGTTTATAGTCATACTTTGGCCCCGGCACCGGGTTGCCATTGGGCAGGTAAAGCCCGCAAACCCGTAGCGCCATATCGTCACCCACCACCGTGGCCTCGATCCAGCGAGCCTGATCGTCTTCGTCATCGCCGGGCAGGCCGCGGGTCACATCCTCAAGCGGGAGTTTCGACAGGATCGCCACACCGTTGAAAGATTTCTGCCCGTGGGTTTCTACGTTATAGCCGCGCTCTTCGAGCATGTCGCGGGGGAAGGCCTCGTCGACCGACTTGATCTCTTGCAGCACAACCACGTCCGGCTGCGCCTCGTCGAGCCACTCGGGCAGGGCCGCGGCGCGGGCTTTGATACCGTTGATGTTAAAACTCGCAATCTTCATGTCCGGCCCTCTTTCGACGTGGGTCTGCTATCGCGCAAATGCGGTGGCGGAGCAAGGGGGAGGGCTGCGCGCTTAGGGTGATTCTTAGGCGGCAAGTTCTAGTATAGCTAGAGCCGCGGAAATCTCCCGCGCTGCATTGTTCTGCAACAGCCCTGTGGAAGGTTTTTAGTTGGCACCATGCGAACGACGGAAAGTCGAACAATTGGTCGAAACTGTGGCGCGACGCTAATGTGGATAACTTAACCAGTACAATAACTTAGGCGGAAAATCCTTGGCGAAACACTTTTGAAGTGCATCAGTAATTGGACTACATCTTTAAATTGCAAAGCCCTTTGAAAGGACACCACGATGACCGCTATTTCCGCACGTAACTTTGCCCCCGTAGCAGCGCCAGAAAAACAGGACAAGCCGATGATGCTCGGCGCGGGGGTTGGCCTTTTCACCACCGGTCTCAACCGCGGAGGCGGTGACATGCTGATGGGCGAGGGGACCGAGATGTTCACCACCGGTCTGCACCACGACAGCGGCAGCATCGCGCAGGGGGCGGGGGTCGGTCTTTTCACAACCGGCCTCGCGCCGACCGAGGCGCAGGTGCTGCGCTTTGATGCCTGAAACTGGTTCAAGCGGGCGGCCCCGTCGCCCGCTGTTTCCCATCTGGAGGCGCTATGATGACCAATGTTGTTCTGCTGAGACCTATCGACCGCTGTGCCCCAGCCACTCAAACCGCCCGCTTGATCCGCAGCTTTGCGAAGGAGCGTCGCGCTCAGGGGGATGTTTTTTGGCTCAAGGAAAACGCCGAACTGCTGGGGGTGCTGGCAAGCACGGGCGCCGCGCTGGAGGCCGAGGCGCTAGAGCCGCTCGCCGCCTTCCACGCAGGGTGCCGCGATCTGCTGCGCGATTTCCCACAATACTACCGTTTTATCCTGTCGATCTGCCTCGACCTCGAAGCCATCGGCCTGCCAAAGCAACAGGGCGCGGCGCTCTGCGGCAGGGTTGCGCGGGCGGAGCTGGAAGGCGCGGAACTGTCGGACCTGCAACGCGCCGAGGCCCGCCGTCTGCTGCGCCGTCGGGGTGTCGGGCCGCAGGTCGGTGACGGGGCGCTTGGCCAGCGGCTGCGCGACTTCGTCTCGCGCAGTGTCACCTTTGCCATGCCCAATCGAAAGGCGGCTTATGAACTGACACATATCATTTTCTACCTGTCGGACTATGGCCGCCAGATTCCCGAACTGCCAGATGGGACACTAAAGAGCCTGCATTTCACCGGGCTGCTGGCCTTTCTGGATCAGGACATGGATCTGCTGGCCGAGGTCTGCGCCGCGCTGCGTTTCAGCGGCCATTGTCCAAGCCCACTGTGGGAAGATGCCATCGCGGCCTACCACCGCGCCCTGCGCGTTCAAGCCGAGCCCGATGCGCCCATGCAGGACGATTATCACGAATTTCTTGTCACCGGCTGGGCCATGAAAATCGCAGACCGTCCGTCGCAGGCCCAAACCATGCCACAAGGCGCGCTGCGCTTTCACGCCGCCCGCAGCGGGCAGGGTGCGCTGCGCCCGCTGGCGGCTTGCCTGAATGATATGGGGGCGCAGCGGCGCGCGGATTGGGGGTATATGCGCCCCCATGTTCTGTCTTATCTCGGACCTGACAGCCATGCGATCTTGCTCGCAGCCGAACGCTCTGGCCCGCATTTCGAACAGTTTTTCGAGGGGTTCGCACGGGCGCGCGCCTGAACGCGCCCGGATGTGCTCACATCGAAAAGGACGTGCCGCAGCCGCAGGCCGCAGTGGCATTGGGGTTCTCAATCGTGAACCGCGCGCCAATCAGCTCTTCGGTGAAGTCGATCACCGCATCGGCCAGAAACGGCAGGGACACGCTATCGACCACCACCTTCTGACCGCTGCCTTCCAGAACGAGGTCATCCTCGGCAGGTTCGTCCAGCGCAATGTCATATTGAAACCCTGAACAGCCGCCGCCTTCGACAGCGACGCGCAGGGCTTTGCCTTCGTCGGCGGCCCCGATCTCGGCGAGGCGTTCAAAGGCGCGGGGGGTGACTTTGGGGGGCAGGTTCATCTGCGGGCTCCGATGCATCGGTTTTCTTTCGCGTTCCCCTAACATATAGAAACCACAAGGACAGGTCACAAGGACCGCGAGAGAGGACCAGCCGCAATGCGCGCAGAATTCGCCTCGGATCCGGATACCGCCAAGGGACGGTTGGTGCCGGAGGAGGAAAGCACGTTTCGCTCCTGCTATCAGCGGGACCGGGACCGGATCATTCACGCCTCTGCCTTTCGGCGGCTCAAACATAAGACGCAGGTCTTTGTGGAGCATGAGGGCGACTATTTCCGGACCCGTTTGACCCATTCCATCGAAGTGGCGCAGGTTGCGCGCACCATCGCGGGGGCGTTGCGCCTGAATGGCGAGCTGACCGAGGCCGTGGCGCTGGCGCATGATCTGGGCCACACGCCCTTTGGCCACACCGGAGAAGACGCGCTGCACAAGCTGATGGCGCCCTACGGTGGGTTTGACCACAACGCGCAGGCGATCAAGATCGTCACCACGCTGGAGCGTCACTATGCCGAATTTGACGGGCTAAACCTGACGTGGGACACCCTCGAAGGGATTGCTAAGCACAATGGGCCGGTCACGGGCGACGTGCCCCATGCGCTGGCTGACTATAACGCGCGCCATGATTTGGAACTGCACACCCACGCCAGCGCCGAGGCACAGGTGGCCGCGCTTTCGGATGATATCGCCTATAACAACCACGATCTGCACGACGGGCTGCGGGCGGGTCTGTTTACCGAAGAAGAGATCGCTGAGCTGCCCATGGTCGGCGCGGCCTATGCGGAAGTGGACCGGCTTTACCCCGACACGGACAGCTATCGCCGTCGCCACGAGGCGCTGCGGCGGGTCTTTGGGGTAATGGTCGGTGATGTGATCGAAACATCGTCTAAACTGCTGAAAGAGACGAGGGCACACATCGCCCGATGATATTCGCCATCTGGGCCGTCCGGTGATCCGCTTTTCGGATCCTGTCTGGCAGGATCTGCGCGAGATCCGAAAGTTTTTGTTTACCCGCATGTACCGCGCCCCTTCGGTGATGGAGAATCGTGAGAAGGTCACCAAGGTGGTCGAAGACCTCTTTCCGCTGTTTCTGTCTCAGCCCAACCTGTTGCCGCGCCACTGGGCGGCGGCAATTGAGGCGGCAGAGGATGAAACCACGCTGGCGCGGATGGTCTCGGATTACATTGCGGGCATGACGGACCGTTTTGCGCTGCAAGAACACGCCCGTCTCTTTGGCAGTGATTTGCGCAGCTTCCGCTAATCTTTGCGGCATGGTAGCCTGCCTTTTGTGATCCATAGGTGACCTGACATGATACAAACCCCCGTTCTGCCGGAAAGCCTTGCCGGTGACGCGACTTTCGCGATCCTCTCGGCAGGGCAAGCGCCGGGCCCAACAGTGGCCAAGCGCGCGGCTGGTCTGGGGGCCGAAGTCGTGGCGATGGACCGCGACCCCGCCGTTCTGGCACGGCTGATGAGCCAGTCGCCCGCACGGGTCGAAGGGCTGGCGCTTGCCGGGGATCTGGTCAGCCGGTTCGAGCCTCTTTACCGCAACTGGGGCGGCACGCCGCTGCATTTGGTGTTGAACCTGATACCGCTGGACCCCGACGATTGCGCCAAGGGCATGGACGCGCAGATCCGAGGGCTGTCTGCCATGGTGCGGGCTTTGGGCCGGGGTTTGGTGGCCGGGCAGGGGTCCGTTGTAACCGTCCTGCCGCGCCCCAGCCAGCCACTGGCGCTCGCCGGACATGGCATGATCGGCGCATTTGAGGCCGCCAATGCCGCGCTCGATAAGGTATTTGGCGCACGCGGGCTGCATTTTCACCTGATTACGGTGCCCGAGGGGCAAGCCGACCTCGCGGCAGACAGCGCGCTGTTCCTGGGGTCCGAAGCTGGCCGACGGCTCCGAAGTGGGCGTTTGGACCTCGGCTGACAACGCCGCTTCAAACGCCATTCCCTCACATGGGCCATCGCGGCCCGCCGCTTCATTGACTGCACCCCCGCACATGATAAACGGGCGGGGAACAAGGATACCCGACATGAACCTATTTGCCGAAATTCGCCATCTTATCATTGCGACGCTGGAACAGATGGTCGCGGAGGAGGCCCTGCCTGCGACACTGAACTTTGACCCGATCACCGCCGAGCCGCCACGCGACGCCGCGCATGGCGATATGGCGACCAACGCCGCGATGGTGCTGGCCAAGCCCGCGGGCATGAAGCCACGCGATATCGCCGAAGCATTGGCCGCCCAATTGCAAAACGATCCGCGCATCACTTCTGCCGAAGTGGCCGGCCCGGGCTTTATCAACCTGCGCCTTGCGCCTTCGGTCTGGCAAAACGTGGCACGGCAGGTCTTGAGCCAAGGCACCGACTTTGGCCGCGCGATCCTTGGCGCGGGTCAGCGGGTGAACGTCGAATATGTCTCTGCCAACCCCACCGGGCCGCTGCATGTGGGCCACACCCGTGGCGCGGTCTTTGGCGATGCGCTGGCGAGCTTGCTGGATTTCGCAGGCTACGACGTGACGCGCGAATATTACATCAACGACGGCGGCGCGCAGGTCGATGTGCTGGCACGCTCGGTCTACCTGCGCTACCTCGAAGCCAATGGCAAAGAGGTGGCCTTCCCCGATGGCACATATCCCGGCGACTACCTGATCCCGCTGGGCGAGGCGCTTGCCAAGATGTATGGCGACAAGCTGGTCGACCAACCTGAGAGCGAATGGCTCGATCATATCCGCGACTTTGCGACCGATGCCATGATGAACCTAATCCGTGAGGATCTGGCGGCTCTCGGCGTTGAGATGGATGTCTTCTACAGCGAGAAATCTCTCTACGGCACCGGCCAGATCGAAGCGGCGATTGCCTCGCTCGAAGCCAAAGGGCTGATCTACGAAGGCGTGCTGGAGCCGCCAAAAGGCAAGAAGCCCGAAGATTGGGAACCGCGCGAACAGACGCTGTTCAAATCCACCGAACACGGCGATGACGTGGACCGCCCGGTCAAGAAATCCGACGGGTCCTGGACCTATTTCGCCCCTGACATCGCCTATCACTACGACAAGGTCAGCCGCGATTTCGACATGCTGATCGACATTTTCGGCGCGGATCATGGCGGCTACGTTAAGCGGATGAAAGCGGCTGTGTCGGCATTGAGCGATGGTCATGTGCCGCTCGACATCAAGCTGACGCAGCTGGTGAAACTTTTTAAAAACGGCGAGCCGTTCAAGATGTCCAAACGGGCAGGGACCTTTGTGACCCTGCGCGATGTGGTCGATCAGGTCGGCCCCGATGTGACACGCTTTGTCATGCTGACGCGCAAGAACGACGCGATGCTCGATTTTGATTTCGACAAGGTGCTGGAACAAAGCCGCGAAAACCCGGTGTTCTATGTGCAATACGCCCATGCGCGGGTGGCTTCGATCCTGCGCAAAGCCCAAGAGGCCGGGGTCGAGGTTGCCGATGCCACGCTGATGGATGCGGATCTGACCAAGCTTGACCATGATGCCGAGCTGGGCCTGCTGCGCAAACTGGCCGAATGGCCGCGTCTGGTCGAAACCGCCGCGCGCAGCAACGAGCCGCACCGGGTGGCCTTCTACCTCTATGAACTCGCGTCCGATTTCCACAGCCTCTACCACTTGGGCCGTTCCGAAGACGGGCTGCGTGCGTTGCAAGAAGGGGACGCTGCCACATCGCAGGCAAAAATCGCCCTGTCGCGTGCCGTTGCGATTGTAATTGCGGCGGGTCTTGGTATTCTTGGGGTCACACCGGCGCAGGAGATGCGATAACCGCACCAGCGCGCCGAAAACAGGCAACCCCATGACCAGACCCGCGTGGCGATGTATCACGCCGGGCAAAGAGGCAGAGATGGCAGATTTCACGTCTTCCCCGACGACGGCGGGCTATGCGCCCGATTCCGCGCATGGCTACGCAGTGGGCAGCGGGCCCAAGACCCTGACAACGCTCACCAATATCGCAGGCGCTGTGGTTTCCTTGGCGCTTGTCGCGGGGATTGGTGTTTGGGGCTACAAGCTGCTGGTGCGTGATGTGACCGGCATCCCGGTGGTCCGCGCCATCGAAGGCGAAATCCGCGTGCGCCCAGAAGAGCCGGGCGGCGAATTGGCACGCCATCAGGGCTTATCGGTCAATGTCGTTGCCGCCGAAGGCAGCGCCGGTCGCCCCGCAGATCAACTGCGCCTCGCGCCGCGTCAAATGGAATTGCAAGACGAAGACCAGCCCGTTCAAGTGGCGATGGTTGCCGCAAAGACACAGGGCAATGCGACCCCCGCCGTCGCCCATGAGAATGACGGCGACCTCATCGATGCCTCCGCCGCGATCCGCTCTGGCAATGTTCAAGACCTCGTGGCGCAGCTGACCAATGGTGTCGCACCGCTCTCCGGGGCGGGCGCCTCTGGTGATCCGGTCGATGCCGCCGTGGCGATGGCGCTGGCCGATACCTCCGTGCAGCCGAAAGTGGTCAAGGCCGTATTGAACGCGCCCGGCGTGCGCAACTCCCTGCGTCCGCGCCGCCGCCCGGCAGGCGGTGCCGTGGTGACACCCGCCGCAGTCCAGAGCAATCCGGTCGCAACCGTCGCCCAAGAGGTTGATCCCGCGGCCCTTCCCGCTGGCACCCGGATGGCCCAGCTTGGTGCCTTTGACAGCCCCGAGGTTGCCCGCGAACAATGGGACCGTTTGCAGGGCCGTTTCGGTGCCTATCTCGAAGGTAAGAATCGCGTTGTGCAAAAGGCCACCAGCGGCGGGCGGGTGTTCTATCGCCTGCGTGCCATGGGCTTTGACGACATCGCCGATGCGCGGCGTTTCTGTTCGGCACTTGTGGCCGAAAACGCGGATTGCATCCCGGTGGTGATGCGCTGATGCGCCCCTTCGGGGCCACGATCCTCGACGCGACGGGCCACCGGCTCAGCGTCGAGGAAAAAGCGTTCTTTCGTGACGTACGGCCCTTCGGCTTCATCCTTTTCGCCCGCAACATCGACAGCCCGGATCAGGTCCGCGCGCTATGTGATGAGATGCGCGAGGCGGCAGGCCATGAGGCTGTGATCACCATCGACCAAGAGGGCGGCCGCGTGCAGCGCATGCGCGCTCCGCAGTGGCGCGATTGGATGCCGCCCATGGAACTGGCCGCGCGCGCCGGGGAACAGGCGACGAAAGCCTTCACACTGATGTACCGGATCATCGCCCATGAGCTGTACAGCGTCGGCATCGACAGTAACTGTGCGCCACTGATCGATGTGGCGGGGCCCAAGACCCATCCGTTTTTGCGCAACCGGTGCTACGGCGAAACGCCGGGGCAGGTGGCCGAGATTGGCCGCGCTGTTGCCGATGCGCTGCTGGCCGGGGGCGTGCTGCCGGTGATGAAACATATGCCCGGCCATGGCCGCGCGACGCTCGACAGCCATCACAATCTACCCCGCGTGGATGCCCGCCGGATTGATCTGGAGGCGGTCGATTTTGCGCCCTTCCGCAGCCTGCGGGACCTGCCGATGGGCATGACGGCACATCTGGTCTATGACGCATTGGACGACACGCCCGCGACCCTGTCGTCAGAGGTGATGCGGATCATCCGCGATGATATCGGCTTTGATAACCTCGTGATGACCGACGATATTTCGATGAAAGCCCTGCAGATGACGCCGGCGGAAAGCACCCGTGCGGCCATTGCAGCGGGCTGTGATGTCGCGCTTTTTTGCAATGGATCGCTGGAAGAGCGCCGCGCTGTGGCCGAAGCCGCAGGCGAGATGACTACCGCCGCCCAGACCCGTGCCCTGCGGGCCATGGATGCGCGGCANNCCCCCGACGACGTTGACATCGACGCCCTCAGCGCCCAGCTTGAGACGCTTCTGGGCGGGGCNTTGCATGGCTGACACGACATTCGAGGAAGACAGGGGCGGGGCCGGTGGCTCCGTGGCCGACCGGCTGGCCGCCGAGGCGTTCATCATTGATGTCGAAGGCTATGAAGGGCCGCTTGACCTGCTGCTGTCGCTGAGCCGGACGCAAAAAGTCGATCTGCGCAAGGTTTCGGTGCTGCAACTGGCGCGGCAGTATCTGGCCTTTGTCGAGCGTGCCAAAGAACTGCGGTTGGAACTGGCGGCGGATTACCTCGTCATGGCCGCATGGCTGGCTTTCNTGAAATCNCGCCTTTTGCTGCCGCCGGACCCCACCGAAGAAGGCCCCTCNGGCGAAGAAATGGCCGCNCATCTGGCTTTCCAACTNGAACGCCTGCAGGCGATGNGGGACGCTGCCGCNCGCCTGATGGCGCGGGATCAACTGGGCCGGGATTTCTTTGCCCGCGGCCAGACCCAAGAGATCACCACTGTCAAAAAGGTCACCTATACCGCGACGCTGCTGGACCTGATGCAGGGCTATGCGCGCACCCGCACGCGGGAGGATTTCCGCCCCTTTGTGATGGACCGCGACAAGGTCTTTACCATGGAAGAGGCGCTGGAACGGATGCGCGGGCTGATCGGCTATGCGGGCGATTGGGGTGATCTGAACAGCTACCTGCCCGAGGGCTGGGAAAGCGATCCTGAGCGCCGCCGCTCAGCGACCGCTGCGACCTTTGCGGCCTCCCTGCAATTGGTCAAAGAGGGGCATATGGAGATCCGGCAAAAAGAGATTTTCGCCCCCATCCAACTGCGCAAGAAGGATTGATGCGTGTCGGAAGAGATTGAAACGAAAGAAAAGAAACTGTTCGACGCGCCCTCGCTGGCCGAGCAGGAGCGTATGATCGAAGCCGTGCTTTTCGCCAGTTCCGAACCAATCACGCTGCGAGAATTGGAACAGCGGCTGCCGCGCGGCTCTGACGTGGGCGAGGCGATGGCCTTTCTGCGCCACCGCTATCAGGGGCGCGGCGTGCAGGTGATGAAAGTCGGCGACGCCTATGCTTTTCGCACCGCGCCGGACCTTGGCTTTTTGATGCATCGGGAAACGGTCGAGACCCGCAAACTCAGCCGCGCCGCGATCGAAACCTTGGCGATCATCGCCTATCACCAACCCGTCACCCGCGCCGAGATCGAAGAGATTCGCGGCGTGGCCGTGTCACGCGGCACGGTGGATCAACTGCTTGAGATGGAGTGGATCCGCTTTGGCCGCCGTAAGATGACGCCGGGCCGTCCGGTGACCTTTGTNGTCACGCAGGAGTTTCTGGATCACTTCGGTCTGGAAAGNGCGCGGGACCTGCCGGGGCTCAAAGAANTGCGCTCTGCCGGGTTGTTGGAAAACCGCCCGCCCGCCGGTCTGCTGCCCACCGTAGGCGATGGCGAGGACGAGCCAGAAACCACCGAAGGCCAGAGCGAGCTGTTCGAAGATTGATCGGGGCCGGGGCTGACTTCCGCCCCGCCGCCACTACATCAGTTTTGCTGATCCAAGGGAGAGGGCTGATGAAACCGATCGTCAATATGGTTCTGCGCCATGTCATACGCCGCTTAATGTCACGAGGTGCTGGCGTGGGAAAACGGCCTGCGGGCAAGGGCCGTTCGCGCGGGGGCACCGCTTTCAATGCGCGCAATGCGCAGCGGGGAGTCCGCTTGCTGCGCCGGTTTCTTCGTTCGCGGTAAGCGGTCAGACGGAGCGGAAATGCTTCGACAGTTTCAGACCCTGACCTTGGTAGTTGGACGCGATGTCAGCGCCGTAAAGCTGGCTGGGGATCTGCGCCATATGCTCATAGACCAAGCGCCCCACGACCTGCCCATGCTCCAGCACAAAGGGCGCCTCGTGACAGCGCACCTCAAGCACCCCGCGTGAGCCTGCACCACCTGCTTCGGCATGGCCAAAGCCCGGATCGAAGAAACCCGCGTAATGCACGCGGAACTCTCCGACCATTGCCAAATAGGGTGCCATTTCAGCGGCATAGGCGGGCGGGATCGTCACCGCCTCGCGGCTGACAAGGATATAAAACGCGCCCGGATCAAGGATGATCTGGCCATTGGTGCTGTGCACCTCTTCCCAATAGGCGGCGGGGTCGTAATGGCCGATCTTGTCGAGGTCGATCACCCCGGTATGCGGCTTCGCACGGTAGCCGACAAGGCTGGTGCCGGGCAGGCACAGATCGACGGAAAAGCCCAAGCCTTCGTCGATCACGGCAGTGCCGTCCACCAGTGGCGTGGTGTCATGCAGCGCGCGCAGGGCGTCATCGTCGAGCGTCGCATCCCCGCTGCCAAAGCGGATTTGATTCAACCGCATACCGGGGCGCACGAGCACCGAGAAGGAGCGGGGGCAGATCTCGGCATAGAGTGGGCCGGTATAGCCCGGCGCGATCCGGTCAAATTCGGTGCCGCCGTCGGTGATGGTACGGGTCAAGAGATCAAGTCGCCCGGTGGAGCTTTTGGCATTCGCCACGGCAGAGACGCCTTCGGGCAGGGCCAGCCGCTCCATCAGCGGCACCACATATACGCAGCCTTTTTCAAGCACGGCCCCGTCGCTGAGGTCGACGCGGTGCATCTCGAATTCTTCCAAACGATCCGCGACCTTGGCCCCGTGCCCCGCAAGGAAAGACGCGCGCACGCGGTAGGCGACATTGCCGAGCCGCAGGTCAAGGCTGGCGGGCTGGATTTGCGCCGAGGTCACCGCCGGATCGGCGGCAATGGCACCGCTGTCGATCATCGCTGCAATCTGCTGGTTGGGGAGCACCCCGTTCATCGCATTGGGCATCAAACGGGGCCTCTCAAATGACAAACGCCCGCGCGTTACCGGCGCGGGCGTTTTGTTGTAGTCGGTTGGTCGGGCTAGCAGGACTCGAACCTGCGACCTTCCGTCCCCCAGACGGACGCGCTACCAGGCTGCGCCATAGCCCGACTACGTGGGCTTCATACCCGATCTCGCAGGGGGCGCAAGAGGGAATTGCCAAACTTTTCATCGCGATTAGTAATTTGTTTCGGTGCCGGGTTCCGCGGCCATACGCGCGCGCAATTCGGCCAGATCCAGCAGCAAACCGGCGACCTGAGGTTGCACATCACGCGGAAGACNGTGGACACGGGCGCCAACGCTCAGCAGCCCCGGGCTGGCGGGAAAATCGGCTTCAGGAGNGAAATCAGGCAGATCGATGATCGCGGGNTTGGGCGTGTCGTCNNCCTCGTCTTCTTGGGGTGCGGNTTCTGCGGGCTCAGGCGCGGGGTCGGGCGCNGCTTCGATTGCCTGTTCAGGTTCGGGAGCCAGTGGGCGTTTGAGAAAATCGGGGANGCTGGCGTTTGATGCCGGTCCCGGCTTGGATGGTTCTGGCTCGGACTGTTCTGGCTTGAGCGGGATGGACACCGCCGGGGCGGGCTCATCCGCTGCATCAGCGGCAGGTTCATCCAAATGCGGTGCATCCGGCGTCGCGCTGTCAGACGGGGCCAGTGGATCAGGCGTGGCCCGTGGGTGGTCATCGGCGGGCGGCACGGGCGAGCGGCGCGGCATCGCCATAGGTGCGGCCTCCAGTGCCTTTTCGACAGGCGCCGCCTCCGCTGCGCTTGCGGGCTCTTCGACGGGCGCGGCGTTCTCATCCAGATCGGCGGCAGGCTCTGCCTCTTCGGCGTCTTCGTCCGAGACATTGGCCTCGGGCACGGCGTCAGACTTTGCGCCACCAAAGTTCAGAACAACCCCGGTTTCGGGGCGGATGATGTCAGGTTTGGGGGCGGGCCGAGGCTCCGCAAAATCCAGTTCATCAAGCGGGGCGGAGAGGGAGGACACATGGGTCATCCCTTCCTCGCGGAGGATCTTTTGGACGCCTTTTATGGTCAGCCCATCATCGTGCAGCAGTTTCTTGATCCCACCCAGCAACAGCATATCGGCCGGGCGGTAATAGCGCCGCCCGCCAGCCCGTTTGATGGGTTTCACTTGGGTGAACTTACTCTCCCAGAACCGCAGAACATGGGCCTGAATACCGAGCCAGTCAGCGACTTCGGAGATGGTGCGAAAAGCGTCCGGCGATTTGACCATGGGTCAGGACTTGTTGCCTTCAGCAACGCGGTCTTTCATCAAATGCGAAGGGCGGAAGGTCAGCACGCGGCGCGGGTTGATCGGAACCTCTTCGCCGGTTTTCGGATTACGGCCCACACGCGCGGTCTTGTCGCGTACCGAGAAGGTGCCGAAAGAGGAAATCTTGACCTGTTCCCCGTCGACCAGAGCGTCGGACATATGCTCAAGCACTGCTTCGACCAGTTGAGCACTCTCATTACGAGAAAGACCAACTTCACGAAATACAGCTTCGCTTAAATCCATGCGCGTCAATGTCTTGTTCGGCATTATATCCCCCATGCTTTCCAATAGCATATGCTGCTCAGAATTTTAGAGTCAACATCAATGCCCGGATCAAGCACGATTCGGCAGAGATTTTCCGCGTTAGCTCAGGGACTTACCAGCGCAGGACAACAGAGCCCCACGCCAGACCGCCGCCAATGGCTTCGGTGACGATCAGATCGCCCTGTTTGATCTGGCCGCGCTCACGGCCCACAGACAGCGCCAGCGGGATCGAGGCCGCCGAGGTGTTGCCATGGTCCTGTACGGTGACGACCACGCGCTCCATCGGCAGGTTCAATTTCTTTGCGGTGCCTTGGATGATGCGGATGTTGGCCTGATGCGGCACGATCCAATCGACATCTTCGGCGCTGACGCCGGCGCGGTCCATCGCGGTATTGGCGGTGGCGGCAAGTTTCTCGACCGCGTGGCGAAACACCTGATTGCCCTGCATCCGCAGATAGCCAGTGGTGCCGGTCGACACGCCGCCATCAACGTAGAGCAGATCACGGTAGCGCCCGTCAGAATTCAGATCCGTCGCGAGGATGCCCCGGTCGGACGGACTGTCGCTGCCGTCTTGCGCCTCAAGCAGCAACGCGCCTGCGCCATCGCCAAACAGCACACAGGTCGAGCGGTCGGTCCAATCCATGATCCGGCTAAAAGTCTCGGCTCCGATCACCAGCACATTGCGCGCCTGACCGGATACGATCAACGCATTGGCGTTTGCCAGCGCATAGACGAAGCCCGCGCAGACCGCCTGCACGTCGAAGGCAAAACCACTGGTCATGCCCAATTCGGCCTGCACCATGGTCGCGGCGGAGGGGAAGGTAAGATCAGGCGTGGAGGTGGCCACGACGATCGCATCAACGTCAGAGACATCGCGCCCGGCGTCTTCGAGCGCCTTGCGCGCTGCGGCGCTGGCCATGGTGGAGGTCGTCTCTCCTTCGGCGGCAAAGTGGCGCCGTTCGATGCCCGAGCGCGAGCGAATCCATTCGTCATTTGTGTCGAGGGTCGCTTCAAATTCAGCATTTTCCACGACACGGGCGGGCAGGTAGTGGCCACAACCAGTGACAACGGCGCGCAGGCTCATTTGACAGACTCCTCGGCTGGCAGCGTCGCGGCAACGCGGGCGGCCAGCTTGTCATTGAATTTATTCTGCGACAACTGCGCGGCGAGTTTGATCGCAGCAGAGATGCCGGTCGCATCGGCAGAGCCGTGCGATTTCACCACTGTGCCGTTCAGACCCAGAAAGACGCCACCGTTCACACGGCGCGGGTCGATCTTTTTGCTGAGTCGGCGCAGGGATGTATAGGCCAGCAGAGAGGCCAGCCGCGACAGAGGCGAATATTTGAACGCTTCGCGCAGGCGGTTGCCGATCATGCTGGCGGTGCCTTCGCCGGTCTTGATGGCGACATTCCCGGTGAAGCCGTCGGTCACGATGACATCTGCGCGGTTGCCCGAGATATCGCCGCCCTCAACGAAACCGACGAACTCAAACCCGGTAGCATCGCCTTGGGCCCGAATCAGATCGTAGGCTTCTTTGAGTTCAGTACGGCCCTTATGCTCTTCGGTGCCGACGTTCAGCAGACCGACGCGGGGGCGTTCCAGTTCCATGCCGTTGCGGGCATAGGAGGTGCCCATCAGCGCAAAACGCAACAGATCATCGGCGTCGGCGCGCACATCGGCGCCCACGTCGAGCATCACGTTGAACCCCTGGGGGTTGGAAGACGGGTAGAGCACGGCAATCGCAGGGCGGTTCACGCCCGGCAATTTACGCAGCCGTATCATCGACATCGCCATCAGCGCGCCGGTATTGCCGCATGAGACAGCCACAGCTGCCTCTCCGCTGCGCACGGATTCGATGGCAGACCACATGGAGCTGTCTTTGCCGGTACGCACAACTTGGCTCGGCTTGTCGTCCATCGTGACGACATCCGTGGCGTGACGTATCTCGCAACGGCCCGACAACTCGCCACGTTTGGCGATCAAAGGCTCCAACTGATCGCGGGGACCATGCAGGATAAAACCGATGTCGGGATTTGCTGTCGCAGAAAGCGCACACCCGGCAACAACTGCTGCCGGGCCTTCGTCACCCCCCATCGCGTCGACCGAGATCAGGGTGTGTCCGGCTTTCGCGTTGGGGTGATCGGGCTGGGCCGTCATCAGTGCGAATGCCTCACTGCCTTAGAGAAAACCTTGGAAACAACCGTAGCTTATGCTGCGTCGTCTTCCAGGTCTACTTCTTCGGTCAGGGCGACAACTTCGGTGTCGTCATAGTGACCGCAAGCAGCGCAGATGTGGTGGGGGCGCTTCAGCTCACCGCAGTTCGAACATTCGTTCGGGTTCGCTGCGGACAGCGAATCGTGCGCGCGGCGGTTGTTGCGGCGGGATTTGGATACTTTATTCTGTTGGACAGCCATGTCTGGTGCCTTTGCCTTCGGGGTTGCTGACCTGCATGTGGCAGGCCGCAACCGTGTTTCAATTCGGACCCCGTTTCGGGCGTGACGACGCTTTAGGGCCGCAGCCGCGCAATGTCCAACCTTAATTCGGGTGAGGGCGGCAAAATAACGCGAATTCGCCGCGATGCAAGCGCGAATACCCGCGATTTTCCGCCTGTTTCTTTAGGTTTCGTCTTTCTTTAGCGCATCGCGCAGAGCGCCCAAGCCCGCAAAGGGCCGCGCGTCTTCGTCGGTCATCGGTTTTTGCCCGGGTTCGGCATGGACCATCTGGCCCAGTTCGACATCGCCCTTGCGGGGGTATTCCGGCACTTCCAGCGCCAGCGCCTCAATCATCACCTGCGCAGGGTCGATCCATTGACCCAGCGGTTCGGTGGTGTCGTCCTCGGGCATTTCGACCTCCTCCTCATCGGGGAGTTCGAAATCATGGACGAAGCGGCGGGTGATATGCGCGTCGATGCGCGTGGTGACGGATTCCAGCGTGACCACGCAGGGCTGCACCACGGTCGCGCCCAATTTCCCGTCAAGCTGCCAGTCTTGCTTGCCGAGGGGTTTGATGCTCCCTGAAAAGCTGAGTTTGCGCAGCGCGGAGAGGGTCAACTCCTCGGCGATCTGCGCCAGCGCCTCTGCCTCAGGGCGCAGCGCAAAGCCGTTTGGCTCCGTCTGGGACAGGTCAGCAACCCGTAGAGCGGTGGGCGTAGGTGATTTGCGCGACATGAGATCCGACTTTCGTTTCTTGTACACTTGGGGTGCCTTGGTGTATGCGAAATAAAAGCCATAATCCGTCAGGGCAAGAGGGCAGAGCAAATGCGCAAATCGAAACAGACCGGCAAGACGAGTCTCCGGCTCGCAGGTATGGGCCTTGCACTGCTTCTCACAGCCTGCAGCCCGCAGTATGAGAACCACGGCTATGTGCCGCCGCAAGACCAGCTTGAGCAGGTCGTCGTTGGCAGCGATACCAAAGAAAGCGTCGCCCAGAAGATCGGTGTGCCCACCGTTTCAGGTGTTTTGAGTGATGATAGTTACTATTACGTTAAAATGCGCAAACGGGCTCTGGGCTTTCTGGCCGCCAAAGAGATCGAGCGTGAAGTGGTGACCGTCAGCTTTAATGAGGCCGGTTTGGTGTCGAATGTCGAACGCTTTGGGCTGGAACGCGGGCAAGTTGTGCCGCTGTCGCGCCGCGTGACGACATCTTCCGTAGCCGATAACACCTTCCTGCGTCAGCTTCTGGGCAACATCGGCCGCTTTAGCCCCTCGGCATTCGGCAGCTAAGTTTCCCCCGGCATGTCCCGCCGGACGGTCGGCGGGGCAGCGGACAAGCGAAGGCGACCTCGCAGATGACCCATGCGCCCCCGGGCCGATATCTGACGCGCGAAGCCATCACGCCTGCTGACATTACCCGTGCGCAGACGCTTCGGGCGCAATGTTTTCAGACCGGAACCACCCCAGACAGAGACCCCTTCGACGCGGCTGCACGGCATTTTCTGGTCGAGGACCGCGCCAGCGGTACGCTGATCTGCTGCTTTCGCCTGACGCGGTTTCAGGGCACGAGCCTTGGCCAAAGCTATGCCGCGCAATTCTATGACCTGAGCCGCCTATACCGGATGGAGGGCGCCATGCTGGAACTTGGGCGCTTTTGCATCCATCCAGATTGGCACGACCCCGATATTCAGCGCCTCGCTTGGGGGCAGTTGGCGCGAGAGGTCGACCGCAGCGGTGCGGCGCTTCTGTTCGGCTGTTCCTCCTTTGCGGGCACCGATCCTGCCGCCTACCGCGATGCCTTTGCCCTGTTGAAACAGCAGCACCTTGCCCCGGCACACTGGCGGCCTGCCGCCAAAGCCGCGGATATCCACGCTTACGCCCGCGACAGCCATACCGCAGATCCCCGGCGCGCGCGCCAGCAGATCCCGCCGCTGCTGCGCAGCTATCTGGCGATGGGGGGATGGGTCAGCGATCACGCTGTGATCGACCGACAGATGAACACGCTGCACGTCTTTACCGGGCTTGAGATCGCCGCGATCCCGCCCAACCGCGCGCGGCTTTTGCGCGCATTGGCCTGACGCGGGCGCGCCTTTGGACATTGACCTTGCCCGCGCCGAGAGATAGCTGGCGGGCATGGCACGCGCACCCCTTTTACAACTCACCGACATTTCGCTGACCTTTGGCGGCGATCCTGTTTTCGAAGACCTCTCACTGGTGATTCAGACCGGCGACAGGCTGGCTTTGGTCGGCCGCAACGGCTCGGGCAAATCGACCCTGATGAAGGTCATGGCCGGGCTGGTCGAGCCTGACAGCGGTGCGGTGATTGCCGGGCCCGGCGTGTCGGTCGGCTATATGGAGCAGGAACCCGATCTTACGGGGTTCGAGACGCTTGGCGATTTCGCCGCACACGGTCTTGATCCGGGCGAGATGTACAAGGTCGAACGCGCGGGCGAGGGGCTGAAGTTCGACCCCGCACGCCCCGTCGCCACCGCTTCGGGCGGCGAACGCCGCCGTGCGGCACTGGCGCGGCTGATGGCCGAAGAGCCTGAGCTGATGCTGCTGGACGAACCGACCAACCACCTCGACATCGAAGCCATCGCTTGGCTCGAATCCGAGCTAAAGGGCACCCGCACGGCCTTTGTCATCATCAGCCACGACCGCGCTTTTCTGCGCGAATTGACCCGCGCGACCCTTTGGGTGGACCGCGGGGCCGTGCGCCGACAGGACATCGGTTTTGAAGGCTTTGAGGCTTGGCGCGATCAGGTCTGGGAAGAAGAGGACATGCAGCGTCACAAGCTGAACCGCAAGATCAAGGCCGAGGCCCGTTGGGCGGTCGAAGGTATCTCTGCGCGGCGCAAACGCAATCAGGGCCGGGTGCGGGCGCTTCAGGATCTGCGCGCCGAACGGTCGGCCCAAATCAAACGGCAAGGCACGGCGGCCATGGCCTTGGAGGCCGGGCCGAAGTCTGGCCGCAAGGTGATCGAAGCTGCGGGGATCGCCAAGAAATTCGGTGACAAACAGATCCTGCGCGATTTCTCGATCACTGTGCAACGCGGCGACCGGATCGCGCTGGTGGGGCCGAACGGCGTGGGCAAGACCACGCTGCTGAACATGCTGATCGGGAAAGAACAGCCCGATTCAGGCGAGATCAAGCTCGGCACTAATCTGGAGCTGGCACTTTTCGATCAGGCCCGTGCGCAGCTTGACGGGGACATGACCCTTTGGGACAGTCTGACCGGCGATCCTGACATGCGCGTTTCGGGCAAGGCTGATCAGGTGCTGGTGCGCGGACAGCCCAAACATGTGGTCGGCTATCTAAAAGAATTCCTCTTTGACGAGGGGCAGGCCCGCGCGCCTGTCCGCTCGCTCTCAGGCGGGGAAAAGGCGCGGCTGCTGCTGGCCAAGATCATGGCACGGTCCTCGAACCTTTTGGTGCTCGACGAGCCGACAAACGATCTGGATGTCGAGACGCTTGACCTGATGCAAGAACTCTTGGGCAACTACGACGGCACTGTGCTGCTGGTCAGCCACGACCGTGACTTCCTTGACCGTGTGGCCGCCACCACGATCGCCATGGAAGGCGACGGGCGTGCCACGGTCTATGCCGGCGGCTGGAGCGATTATCTGGCGCAGCGCGGGCAGGATGATTTTTCCGACAGCGTTGTAAAGTCCAAGCCCGGCAAGGCCGAGCCGAAAGCAGAGAAGAAACAAGCCGCTTCAGGTCTCAGCTTTACCGAAAAGCACCGGCTCGAAGCGCTGCCGGGTGAGATCGAGCGCCTTGAGGCGGAGATCGGCAAACTCGAAGAACTGCTCAGCGACGCTGAGTTGTTCACCCGTGAGCCGGTAAAGTTTCAGAAAGCCACCGATGCGCTGGTGCAGCGGCACGAAAAGCTGTCCGACGCCGAGGAAGAGTGGATGGCGCTGGAGGAAAAGGCGCAGGGTTAACCCCCCGCGTCTTTCAGGGCGATCTGCGGCCGGTATCCATTGCGGAAGGCGGCGACGCTGCTGGGCGGGGTGAGCAGGGTGACACAGCCCCAAGGACGTGGTTGCGCCGGGCCGTAGCCTGAGGGCCGATAGGGGTGGAAGGCATCGCCGAACAGCACCCCACTTTGGCCTGCGTGATCCAAGATGAAGGCCCCGTCCGGTAGATCGTGCACCTCCACGCCCGCTTGACGGCGCTGTTGAAAGACGCGCGGCACGGCGCGTTCGCTGTGCAACTGACGGTCAAGGGCCGCAGCAGGCCCCGACACATCGCAGCACGCCCGAAACCGCCGGTAATCCGCGGCGCGGCATTCCGCGCAGGGCCGGTGACCGGCAGCAAAGGCCACGGCCTCATCCAGAAAGAAAAGCTCGGTATAGTGACGCAGGGCCATCAACTGCCGCCGACGACCCTTGAAGCTGAGCACACAGCACACCCAATTCTTATGCGCCCAACGGCGTTTGTGGTGCAGACCGTTTTCATCGTGCAGGATACCGCGATTGCCCATGAACCCACCCCGCGCGGGGTGGGCGATGATCTCTCCATCGGGCTGGACGCGGTTCTGCAGCGGCATCAGCGCATCCGCAGCGCCCCATCAAGGCGAATAACCTCGCCGTTGAGATAGCCCATTTCAACGATGAACCCGGCCAACCGCCCGTATTCCGAAGGATCGCCAAGGCGCGGCGGGCTGGGAACATCCTTGGCCAGATCCGCTTGCACTTCTTCCGGCAGGCCCGCCAGCATCGGCGTCTTGAAGATGCCGGGCGCGATGGTCATCACGCGGATGCCGTCTTTGGCCAGATCCCGCGCCATCGGCAGGGTCATGCCTACGATCCCGCCCTTGGACGCGGCATAGGCGGCTTGGCCCTTTTGACCGTCGAAAGCGGCGATTGAGGCGGTGTTGATGATCACCCCCCGCGCCCCATCGTCTTCGGGAGTGTTCTTGGCCATGGCCACCGCTGCAAGCCGCGCCACGTTGAAACTGCCGACAAGGTTGATGTCGACCGTGCGCTGAAAGGCGTCCAAGGGGTGCGGCCCATCGCGGCCTGTGGTCTTGATCCCAAGCGCAATGCCTGCACAGTTCACCGCCGCCGTGATCCAGCCCATCTTTTCCTGAGCATGGCCCACCGCTTTTTGGACCGAAGCCTCATCCGTCACATCGGTCATGACGAAATGCCCGCCGATTTCCTTGGCCACAGATTCGCCCCGTGCGGCGTCACGATCCAGCAGGGTGACCTGTGCCCCCTGCGACGCAAAATAGCGCGCCGTGGCTTCGCCAAGCCCCGATGCGCCCCCGGTGACGATGGCGGCTGTACTGTCTAGTTTCATGATGGCTCCCCCCGATATGAACGCTTGTTCAGTTCAACACGAAGTCTCGCCCCATGCAAGCGATGCCGTTGCGGCGGGGGGCGGGGAAGGCCGTTGCCTTCCCCCCTTTGGCAATCAGCCGACCTGCACCAGCGCGTGGCGTTTCTTGCCCGCGCTCAGCTTGATTGGAGAGGACAGCGCGCTCGCATCCAGCATCATGCCCGCATCGGTCAGCGGCTGGTCATCGATCCGCGCGCCGTTCTCGGCAATCAGGCGCTTGGCCTCTTTGCCGGACCCAGCAAGGCCCGATTTCACCAGCAGTTGCACGATAGAGACGCCATCGCCCACATCCGCCGCCGAGAGGGTCAGGGTGGGCAGATCGCCGCCCACACCGCCTTTTTCAAAGACTTCGCGCGCTGTGGCTTCGGCATTGCGCGCCGCTTCTTCGCCGTGCAGCAGGCCGGTAACCTCATTGGCCAAACGCACCTTTGCCTCGTTGATCTCGGACCCGGCGAGCGCCCCCAGACGGTCGCATTCATCGACCGGCAGCTCGGTGTAGAGTTTGAGGAAACGGCCCACATCGGCGTCGGTGCAATTGCGCCAGAACTGCCAGAACTCATAAGGCGAAAGCATATCGCCGTTCAGCCAGACCGCGCCGCCCGCAGATTTGCCCATCTTCTTGCCGTCGCTGGTGGTCAAGAGGGGCGAGGTCAGGCCGTAAACTTCGCCGTCGATCACGCGTCGGGTGAGGTCGATGCCGTTGACGATGTTGCCCCATTGGTCGCTGCCGCCCATCTGCAGGATACAACCGTAGCGACGGTGAAGCTCCATAAAGTCATAGGCTTGGAGAATCATGTAGTTGAACTCAAGGAACGACAGCGATTGCTCGCGGTCCAGACGCGATTTTACGCTTTCAAAGCTGAGCATCCGGTTGATTGAGAAGTGCCGCCCGATGTCGCGCAGGAAATCGAGGTAGTTCAACTCATCCAGCCACTCGGCGTTGTTCAGCATCAGGGCACCTGTCTCGCCCTCGCCGTAATCGAGGTATTGGGCAAAGACCTGACGGATGCCTTCGATATTGTCGTCAATCGCCTCTGGCGTGAGCAGGGGGCGTTCATCCGACCGGAAGGACGGATCGCCCACCTTTGTCGTGCCGCCGCCCATCAGGGTGATCGGCTTGCCGCCGCATTTCTGCAACCACCGCAGCATCATGATATTGACCAGATGCCCCACGTGCAGCGATTTGGCCGTGGCGTCATAGCCCACATAGGCAGGGGCGGCGCCTTTCAGCAGGGCTTCATCCAACCCCTGATAATCGGTGCAATCGGCCAGAAAGCCGCGCTGCATCATCGTGTGGATGAACTCCGATTTGGGATGGTATGTCATGGTGACTTGCCTCAAAACTGTATTGCGGGGCAATCTATATGCGCACGAGCGGCAAAGGAAAAGGCCATGAATAGGGCCATGCACAGGCAACATGTCGGAACCGGTGTGGTAACGGCATTGGGAATGATGTCGGGCACCTCTTTGGATGGGGTGGACGCGGCTATTTTGCGCACCGATGGGCAGGACATCACCAGCTTTGGCCACAGCGCCTATCGCAGCTATGCGGCTGAGGAGCGTCGGTTGATTGCCGCCGGATTCGGCAAATGGCACGGGGCCGAGGTTGAGGCGGCAGCCCAAGCGGTTGAGGCCGCGCATCTGGCGCTGTTGGATGATCTGTTGAAAGATGAGCCCGGCGTTGAGCTTGTCGGTTTCCACGGCCAGACCCTTGCCCATGCGCCACGGATGCAGGGCACGCTGCAAGTGGGCGACGGGGCGCTATTGGCGCGCACCATCAACTTGCCCGTCGTCTGGGATTTCCGCAGCGCCGATGTCGAACTGGGCGGAGAGGGCGCGCCTTTGGCACCGTTCTTTCACCATGCCTGCGCGCGTTTTGCAGGGCGGGAGGGCCCGGTGGCCTTTTTGAACCTCGGCGGCGTGGGCAACCTGACTTGGGTCGATCCGCGCGTTGCGCGCCCAGAAGAAGAAGGCGCGCTGCTGGCTTTCGATACCGGCCCGGCAAATGCGCCGATCAACGATTTGATGCAGGCCCGCCTTGGCCAAGACTTCGACGAAGGCGGCAAACTGGCCGCGCGCGGCAGGGTGGAGCATGGCGCGTTGGAGCTCTTCCTTGCCGAGCCGTACTTTGCCCGCATGCCGCCAAAATCACTCGACCGGAATGATTTCGCAGAAATGGTGGCACTGGTCGGTGAACTGTCAGACGCCGATGCCTGTGCCACCCTGACCGCCATGTGCGCCGCTGGCGTGGCCGAGGCGATGCAGCACTGCCCAGCCCCGCCCGAGCGGGTCTATGTGACCGGCGGCGGACGGCATAACCCGGTTCTGATGCGCATGTTGGACGTGAGCCTTGATTGCCCCGTCGCCCCGGTGGAAGAGATCGGGTTGGATGGCGATATGCTGGAGGCACAGGCTTTTGCCTATCTCGCTGTGCGCGTGGCGCGTGGCCTGCCGACCTCATGCCCTAGCACGACCGGCGTGCGTGCAGCAGTGGGTGGCGGTACTGTCAGCCGAGCATAGCCGCGTTCAGGTAGGTCCGGCGCTTGCCGGTATGTCGGTCAGCGGCAGCTCAAAGAAGCAGATCGCGTCGCGTGTGAACTCGGGCATCGGTTGGTAGGCACCGCGCTCAATGAATCCCAATGAACTATAAAGCGCGCGGGCAGGGGCAAAGGCGATAGAGGTGTCGAGATAGACCTTCTCAAACCCATCCTCCCGCGCCTGATCGATCAGCCTTTGACAGATCGCGCGGCCCGCGCCGGTGCCACGGGCGGCATCCGTCACGAAGACGCGCTTGATCTCGCTCTCGGTATCGCTCAGCGCATGGGACATGCCGCAGCCCAGAGGGATGCCGTCCCGCTCGGCCAACAGAATGATGCCGCGCGGGCGGGCGTGTTCCTCGGCCAGACGGTCCATCAGGGCGCTGTATTTGTCGTGGGGATAGAAGGTCTCGACAATNCGCCGCTCGGTCGGGGCGAAGTTGTACAGAAAGTCACGGTAGGCCCAGCAAAGTTCAACCACCGCCGCGAGATCCGCAGCGGTGGCGACAGGACGAATATCAATTTTAGACATCAGCCGCGCAGGATCGAGCGGCCCGCGTATTGTGCGGTCTCGCCCAGCATTTCCTCGATACGGATCAACTGGTTGTACTTCGCCAGTCTGTCGGAACGCGCGAGCGAGCCGGTTTTGATCTGACCGCAGTTTGTCGCCACGGCAAGGTCTGCGATGGTGGCATCCTCAGTCTCGCCCGAGCGGTGCGACATGACGTTGGTGTAGCCCGCGCGATGCGCGATATCGACGGCTTTGAGCGTTTCGGTCAGGGTGCCGATCTGGTTGACCTTCACCAGCATGGAGTTGGCGCAGCCGCGTTTGATGCCGTCGGACAGACGCGCGGGATTGGTGACGAAGAGATCATCGCCCACCAATTGCACCTTGCCGCCCAAGACATCTGTCAGTGCCTTCCAGCCGTCCCAATCGTCTTCGGCCATGCCGTCTTCGATGGAGATGATCGGATAGTCGTTCACAAGGGCCGCCAGATAGTCGGCGTTCTCTTCGCTCGACAGGGTCTTGCCCTCACCGGAGAGGACATATTTGCCGTCTTTGTAGTATTCCGTCGCCGCGCAATCGAGGGCAAGGTACATGTCTTCGCCGGGCTTGTAGCCCGCTTTTTCGATCGACTTCAGGATGAAATCAAGCGCGTCGCGCGACGAGCTGATGTTGGGGGCAAAGCCACCTTCGTCGCCAATCCCGGTCGACAGGCCAGCGGCGGAAAGTTCTTTTTTCAGCGTGTGAAAGACTTCGGCGCCCATGCGCACGGCTTCGCGGATGTTCTCCGCGGCGACCGGCATGATCATGAATTCCTGAATGTCGATCGGGTTGTCGGCATGTTCGCCACCGTTGATGATGTTCATCATCGGCACGGGCAGGACGCGGGCGGTGGTGCCACCGACATAGCGGTAAAGTGGCTGCGTGCAGTAATCAGCGGCGGCTTTGGCGGCGGCCATAGACACGCCCAAGATAGCATTCGCGCCCAAGCGGGATTTGTTCTCGGTCCCGTCGAGTTCGATCATCATCTCGTCGATTTCGACCTGCTCGGTCGCATCAATGCCCACCAGCGCTTCCGCGATCTCGCCATTCACGGCGGCACAGGCTTCCAACACACCTTTTCCCATGTAGCGAGACTTGTCGCCGTCGCGACGCTCGTTCGCTTCATAGGCGCCAGTAGATGCACCGGAAGGAACCGCTGCGCGGCCCATTGTGCCGTCTTCGAGGATAACGTCGACTTCGACCGTCGGGTTGCCCCGGCTGTCGAGGATTTCGCGGGCGTGGATGTCGATGATCGTGCTCATGGGCTTTGTCCTCATGTTCGGGTTTGCAGCGGTTTACCCCGGCAGGCCCGGCTTGGAAAGACCGCGGCGGGGCCGGGGGGTGATTTTGCGTTCGCGCAGCAGGGTATAGACCCCCGAGGCGATGATGATCGCGGCCCCCACCAGCGTCAGCGTGTCGGGGGATTCGTCAAAGACCACGATCCCCGCGACCAACGCGAATAGCATCCGCATGTAACGAAAGGGCGTGACGAAGCTGACTTCGCCCACGCGCATGGCGGCCACGATGGCGTAATAGGCCATTACACCGATCACCATCGCCGCGGCAAGATAGACCACCTCGGCACCACCCGGCATCACGGCGGGGGTGCCAGCGGCCAGCATCAGGATCAACCCCGCCGGGACCAGCACGATAAAGGCAAGAAAGCTCAGCTGCATGGAACTGATGCTTTTGGGGACTTTACGGGTCGCCAGATCGCGCAGCGCAAGGCCGATGACACCTGCCACGGCAAAGAGCGACAGCGCGTTGAACCCCTCTAACCCCGGGCGGACGATCAGCAGCACGCCGAGGAAACCCACGACAATCGCGCTCCAACGGCGCCAACCGACAGGTTCTCCCAGAAACAGCGCCGCACCAAGGGTCACGGCCAGCGGGGTCGCCTGCAAAATAGCAGAGGCCGAGGAAAGCGGCGTCAGCACGATGGCGGTCACGAAACACAGGGTGCCCAGCACCTCACCCACAGCGCGCAGCAGGATCGGCCCGGTGAGCATATCCGCAGAGAACAACCGCCGCCCCTGAATGCGCAGGATCACGGCAAAGATCGCCCCGCCGCCCGCGCCCAACAGCGCGATGATCTGCCCCACGGGGAGGGCATCGCTCGTCAGTTTGACGAACATATCCTCAATGGCGAAACCGGCCATGGCCAGCACCATCAGCATCGCGCCGCGCAGATTGTCCATGTTATCGCCCTTTCACACCGGATATTGCCAATCGCCCATGAACCTTTTGCGATGAAAGGGCAAGAGCCCAAAATGCGCGTCATGCGTGTGGCTCTGGCGCCCTCCGCGGCAGAGTGCTAGCCATCATGCATGAGATGGCCCAGCCTTTCCCTTGCCCCGCGTGACACCGTGTTGACCCTCGCCGCCGGCGGTCTTGGCGCGTTGCTGTTTTGGTGGCTCAACGCGCCTGTCTATATGCTGCTGGGGCCGGTGATCGCGGTGAGTGGTCTGGGGCTGGCCGGTCTGCGCACGGCAGTCGACCCGCGGCTGCGGGATGCCTGTTTCGTGGTGCTGGGCATCGCTGTCGGCGCGGGATTTAACCAAGATGCTGTCAACGCCATGGTGCGCTGGCCGCTGGCCTTTGTGTTTATGACTGGGGTGATCTGGGGGATTATGGCCGTCTGCCGCTGGATGCTGGCGCGGTATTTCGGTTTCGATGCACGTTCCGCGCTTCTGGCCTCGGCTCCGGGGCATCTGAGTTTCGTCATGGCGATTGCCAGCGACGGAGGCTCTGACGTGCCGCGGATTTCGATCACCCAGTCGGTCCGGCTTTTGGCATTGACCATTGTCGTGCCTTTTGCCGCTTTGCTGATGGGCGTCGATATGACCGGCAATATCGCTCCGGTGGGCGCGGGGATGGGGGTGCTTTCAATCTTCGTGATGATCTTTGCGGCCGTGGTTGTAGGGCTGATCTTTGCCCGGCTTTCGGTGCCCGCACCACTTTTGATGGGGGCGATGGTGGTCTCTGCCATCGCGCATCTGACCAAGTTGGAGACCGGGGTGCTGCCGGGTTGGCTGACCCTTATCGCCTATCTGGTGCTGGGCTGCCTGATCGGCACGCGGTTTTCTGGCATCACGCCCGCACGGTTTGCCAGCGGCCTTGGCGCGGGGCTGGCGATTGCCGGCGTGGCCGTCGGGCTGGCGGGGCTGGGTGCTGTGCCTGTGGCTTGGGCGCTTGGCATGCCGCTGGGCCATGTGTTGGTGGCCTTCGCGCCCGGTGGGCTTGAGACGATGATCGCGCTTGGCGCGGTGCTGGCCGTAGTGCCGGGGTTTGTCGCCGCCTGCCACATCATGCGGCTGGTGGTGCTGAGCGTGCTGTTGCCCGCCATGCTGTCGCGCGTGGCGAAGCAAGAACAGCGCGCCGCCGAATGACCCCGCTCTAGCTTTTCAAGCGAACCATGAGCCGATTGCCTGTCTTTCGGGTTTCCAATGCCTTCAGATCAGCCGCTAAGGCGCTCAGTTTGCCATGGCCGTATGTCCGGCTGTCAAAATCCGGATGCGCAGCCTGTATCGTCTGGCCGATCTGGCCGAGATTGTACCAATCGTCCTCAGTGTCGATCTTATCCATCGCGGCTTTGAACAGGGGCAGGGCGTCGGCCACTTTGGCGCTGGCGCGGGACGTCGTGTCCGGCTCCGCGCCGTCGAGGTTTTCAATTAGAATGAAGCGGTTATAGACGTTGCGCAGCGAATCGTGGGTCTTCTTTTCGCCGATGCCGATCACCGTCACCCCATCTTCGCGCAGACGGTTCACCAGCGCGGTGAAGTCACTGTCGGACGAGACGATCACGATGATATCGAAGCGGCGGCTGTGCAGAATGTCCATCGCCTGAATGACCAGTCCTATGTCGCTGGCGTTTTTGCCCTTGGTGTTCGCGGTTTCCTGATGGGCCACCAAGCCCAACTCGCGGATCGGCGCCTTCCATCCTTTGAGGTGGTCATTCGACCAATCGCCATAGACGCGGCGCAGGGCGGGCTCTCCGATGGTTGTGACCTCCCGCATGATGGCTGCGGCATGTTTGGCCGGGACATTGTCGGCGTCGATCAACACGGCCAGCAGGGGGCGGTCACGGTCGGTCATGGGTCATCCTTCTTGATTGGCACACCATAGAGTTCCATCCGATGCCCCTGCAGTTTGTAACCCAATTTACGCGCGATCCGTTCCTGAAGCTCTTCGATTTCGGCGTCGACGAATTCGATCACCTCGCCGGAATTCACGTCGATCAGGTGGTCGTGATGTTCGCGCTGCGCATCTTCATAGCGCGCCCGGCCATCGCCGAATTCTAACTTGTCGAGGATGCCTGCCTCTTCGAACAATTTCACCGTGCGGTAGACCGTGGCGATAGAGATGCCGCTGTCGATCTCAGTGGCGCGGGCCAGCAATTCCTCGGCATCGGGATGGTCGTCGCTGTCGTGAATCACCTGCGCGATGACCCGGCGTTGACCTGTCATGCGCAGGCCCATGGCCTCGCACCGTTTGATGATCGGGTTGCGCATCGTTTCACCCTTCGTCCGTCGGACCACGTTCCTAACATTCTAGCGCGGCCAGACGCCACCGCAATTGAACCCTGCCGGTTGACTTTTGCCCGCGCACCGCCCATGTGGGGGTTAAGCGAAGCCTTCTGCCGCGTGAGCAGTATCAGCGCCAAGTCCCATAAGGGGCCTCTGGGACGCTGACGATAAGGCCCGCCGATGTTCCCAAAATCACGCGTGGGGCCAAGCGCGACAGACGGGTGTGAGGCATGTGGCCTGCGCCCGCGATCTGGCTTGCGCGACCCCGTGGCGCCTGAATTGGGCGCGGCGACTAAGGATGGCGCGCGCCCCCGCGTGCCGGAAAGTGAACGAATGAGCGATTTTGACATGATGGGCCTGCCAAAGAACTTGGTGGCCCGGTTGAATGAAATGGGTCTGAAAGATCCAACCCCGATCCAGCGCCAAGCAATCCCCCAAGCCATGAATGGCCGTGACGTGATGGGCCTTGCCCAAACCGGCACGGGCAAGACAGCGGCCTTTGGTGTGCCGCTTATCGCACAGATGATGGAGCTTGAAGGCCGTCCCGCGCCACGCTCCGTGCGCGGGCTTGTCTTGGCCCCGACACGCGAGCTGGCCCAACAGATCGCCGTGAACCTGCGCGGCTATGCCGAAGGCACGCCGATCAAAGTGGCGATGATTGTCGGCGGTCAGTCGATAAACACCCAGATCAAGCGTCTGGAGCGCGGTGTCGATCTCTTGATCGCCACGCCGGGCCGTCTGCTGGACCTGCTGGACCGCCGCGCGGTGAAGCTCGACACGACGACCTTCCTCGTGCTGGATGAGGCCGACCAGATGCTCGACATGGGGTTCATCCATGACCTGCGCAAGATCTCGAACCTGATCCCAAAAGAGCGTCAGACGATGCTGTTCTCGGCGACCATGCCCAAGCTGATGAACGAGATCGCCAACAGCTATCTTAGCAGCCCGATCCGCATCGAGGTCTCACCTCCGGGCAAGGCGGCGGACAAGGTGACGCAAGAGGTTCACTTCATCGCGAAGGCCGAGAAGACAGAGTTGCTGAAGGAACTGCTTGCCAAGCACAAAGGCGAGCGGGCGTTGGTCTTTGGCCGCACGAAACATGGCTCGGAAAAGCTGATGAAGACGTTGGTCAAAGCCGGTTTCGACGCCGCCTCGATCCACGGCAACAAAAGCCAAGGTCAGCGGGACCGGGCGATTGCGGGTTTCAAAAATGGCGACATCACCGTGCTGGTGGCCACCGATGTGGCGGCGCGGGGTTTGGACATTCCGGATGTGAAACACGTCTACAACTTCGACCTGCCGAACGTGCCCGACAACTATGTGCACCGGATCGGTCGGACCGCGCGGGCGGGCAAGGACGGCGCTGCCGTGGCCTTCTGCGCACCGGATGAAATGGGCGAGTTGAAAGCGATCCAAAAGACCATGGGCATCTCGATCCCTGTGGCTTCGGGCCGTCCTTGGGAAGTGATTGATGAGCCGTCCAAACCCAAAGGCCGTGGCCGTGGGCGCGGTGGCCGTCCCGGTGGCGGCGGTGGGCGTCCCGGTGGTGGTGGCGGCGAAGGCGCTGGCAAGCCAAGCGGTGGTCGTCGCCGTCGGCGCGGTGGCGGCGGCGGGAAGCCGGGCGGCCAGCAGGCAGCCTAAGCCGACACTTAGAAGTTGAACGACCCAATGGCGTGCTGTGACAACCACAGCGCGCCATTGACTTATCCGACCCGCGTGGCTGCGGTCTTAGCGGTGCTTTTAGGCTGGCTGATCCTGTCGCAAGACATCGGGCTCACCGTTTGGTTCGCCCTGCTGCTGGTGGCGACGGGGATGCACCTGATCAACCGCAAACCCCGGCGTCGTTAGGCTCAGGTGCCGCAGAAGGTCGCCGGGACGATCTCATCTTCGGTCGGCGGGCGCTGAAGCTCGGGATCGGTCTCTTCAAAGGGCGTCGCCAGCGCTGTCATCAACCGCTTGAACGGGGCCATGTCGCCCGCAACGGCGGCTTCGATCATCTGCTCAATCCGGTGATTTCGCGGGATCACGGCAGGGTTTGCCGCTCGCATGACCGCCTGCGGGGCCGGCTCATCCTTGATCCGGCTGCGCCAGTTTTCGGCCCATGTGTCAAAGGCATCGCGGTCGGTGAACTGATCACGCGCTTGCTCGGTCCCAAGGGCGCGGAACGTGTTGGTGAAATCCGCGCCGTCCGTTTGCATCAGGCTCAGCAGTTCATTGATCAAATCAACATCCTCGGGCCTGGGGTTAGAGATGCCGAGTTTGGCCGCAAAACGGCGAAGCCATGCGGCTTCGATCAACTCGGGCATGTCATGCACGATTTCGGTGGCGTCTTCGACGGCAGTCTCTTTGTCGTCCATCTGCTGTAAAAGCGAGGTCGCCAGTTGCGCCATGTTCCACACAACGATCTGCGGTTGATTGCCGTAGGCATATCGGCCCTGCCGGTCGATGGAACTGAACACACGGCCCTGATGAAACGCATCCATAAAGGCGCAGGGGCCATAGTCGATCGTCTCGCCCGAGATGCTGCAATTGTCGGTGTTCATAACACCGTGGATAAAGCCGAAGGACATCCATTGCGCCACCAGTTCCGCCTGCGCGGCACAGACCGTGCGCAGAAGGTCAAGCGGACCCTCGGCATCGGGATAATGCCGCGCAATGGCATAGTCGGTGAGGGTTTTGAGCGCCTCCGTCTCTCCGCGATGGGCGAAGACTTGAAAGGTGCCGACGCGCAGATGGCTTGCGGCGACGCGGGTGACAATGGCGCCGGGCAGGGGCCCGCTTTCGCGCAGGATCGGCTCCCCGGTGGCAACGACGGCGAGGGCCCGGGTGGTCGGCACGCCGAGCGCATGCATCGCCTCGCTGATCAGATATTCGCGCAGCACCGGCCCAACCCAAGCGCGGCCATCGCCCATACGGGAATAGGGCGTCGGGCCGGAGCCTTTTAGCTGAATGTCACGGCGCTTGCCGACGCTGTCTATGACCTCACCCAGCAGGATTGCACGGCCATCGCCAAGCTGCGGGTTGAAGTTGCCGAACTGATGCCCGGCGTAAAGCTGCGCCAAGGGGGCCGCCCCTGCGGGCACCGCATTGCCGCCGAAAACCTGGGCGCGGGTCTTTGCATCGCCGCCTTCGATACCCAGCGACGCCGCCAGATCGTCGTTCCATGCCAAGAGCTTGGGCTCTTTTACCGGCGTCGGGTCGAGCCGGGTAAAGAACCCCTCAGGCAGGGTGGCATAGCTGTTATCGAAAGGAATACGCATCACAGTTTCCGAGACATAAGCATGTAATCCTCGCGGGGGCGGAAGCCCGCACGGGTGTAGACTTTGAGCGCCGCTTTGTTGGTGCGGTCCACCTCAAGATGGATGGCGCGCAACCCGCCTGCGGCAAGCGCCCGTGGCAGAGCGATCAGCGCTTCCGAGGCAATGCCGCGCCCCCGCACGCCGGGACGGACGTAGATTTCATCAATGATGGCGTCCAGCCCGCCGAATTCAACCGACCAGCCGAAACAGATCACCACATAGCCAATCGGCGCGCGGGGCGGGCCGATCAGATAGGCGGCGCCATGGGGGATCCCCTCCAGCAGCGGCGCCAATCCGTTGCGGCGCTGCTCATCAGTCATCTCAATGCCCGCTTCGGCATGAAAGGCCGTGACCAGCCCGACCAATTTATCAAGATGCTCAGGCGCGCCGAGGGTGAGATGTGCGCTCATAGACGGGCCAGCCTTTCGGTGAGCAGCGCAAAGAACCCATCGGCATCAAGGTCGCCCACGAAAAGTGCGTTGGGCGCGCGGTCGGTCACGCCCCACCAGTCGGCCACGGTCATGCCCATGGTCAGCTCTGACTGGGTCTCGATCTCGACGTTGATGTGGCGGCCTTTGAAAAGGTCGGGGTTGATCAAATAGGCGGTCACGCAGGGATCATGCAGCGGCGCGCCTTCGGAGCCGTATTTTTCCTTGTCGAACCGCTCGAAGAAATCGGTCATCTCGGCCACGGCGACGCCCACCGGCGTGCCAATCGCGCGGAAGGCATCGTTGCGTGGTTTGGTGACCAGTGCCTTGTGAGTCACGTCAAGCGGCATCACGACGATGGGAATTCCAGATTTAAACACGATATCAGCAGCATGCGGGTCGACGTAAATGTTGAACTCGGCCGTGGGGGTGATGTTACCCCCCTCGAAATAGCCGCCGCCCATCAACACGATCTCTTGCACCTTTTCGGCGATATCGGGCGCCTTTTGCAGGGCGGTTGCGATATTGGTGAGCGGGCCCAAGGGGCAGAGGGTCACGCTGCCTGCGGGATGGGCGCGGAGCTGTTCGATGATGAAATCGACCCCATGGCCCTCGGCCAGCGGCATGGTGGGGTCGGGCAGGTCGGGGCCATCTAGGCCGGTCTTGCCATGCACATGTTCTGCCGTCACCAAGTCACGGCCCAGTGGGCGGTCGCAACCGGCAAAGACCTTTACATCCCGGTGCCCCGCCAATTCACACACGATCCGCGCGTTTTTCGAGGTGAGATCCAGCGGCACGTTGCCCGCGACACAGGTTATGCCCAGAACGTCGATCTCTTCGGGGCTGGCCAGCGCAAGGAGGATCGCGACGGCGTCGTCCTGTCCGGGGTCGGTGTCGATGATGATTTTGCGCGGGGTCATGGGCTTACTTTCGTCAAATTGCTTGGGGCAGAGCCTTGCCGGAGGCTCATGTCTTTGTCCAGCCGCAGGCCCGGCGATTAGCCGCGTTCCGCCAGTTTCACCGCATCCCAAAGCGCATCCATCTCGGCTAGATCACTGTCTTGCGGGGTTTTGCCCATGGCCGCGAGCCGGGCCTCAATGCCCTCGAAACGCCGGGTGAATTTGGCATTGGCGGCGCGCAGAGCGGCTTCGGGGTCGAGCCCAAGGTGGCGGCCCAGATTGGCCATGACAAAGAGAATATCGCCGTATTCCTCCTCAACCTCGGCCTGCGAAAGCGTATCTTTCGCCTCGACCAATTCGGCGGCCTCTTCGGTGATTTTGTCCAGCACCTGTGTCGTCTCGGGCCAATCAAAGCCGACCCGCGCTGCACGTTTTTGCAGCTTCATTGCGCGCAACAGAGCAGGCAGGCCAATCGCCACCCCGTCCAGCGTGCCACCCTGTGCTTTGCCAGCGCGCTCTGCGGCTTTGATCTTTTCCCAGTCGGCGGTCTGCTGTTCGGCACTTTTGTCGCGAGATTCGTCGCCAAAGACATGCGGGTGGCGCGCCACCATCTTATCGCTGATGTTGCGCACCACAGATTGAAAGGAGAAATGCCCCGCTTCTTCGCCCATGGCCGTGTGATAGACCGATTGCAGCAGCAGATCGCCCAGTTCGCCCTCAAGTTCCGCCCAATCGCGACGGGCAATGGCATCGGCAACTTCATAAGCCTCTTCAATGGTATAGGGGGCGATGCTATCGAAATCCTGTTCGATGTCCCAGGGGCAGCCGGTGTCGGGATCACGCAGGCGGCGCATGATTTCAAGCAGCCGTTCAATGCCCGCATCGGAATCGTGAATGAGATCGGCTTTTGTGTTGTCCGGCATTGCAGGCCCCGTATGTCTGGTGTCAGATGCACCCTGACCAAACCAACCCCAAGGAGTCCAGCCCATGCCCGTGGTAAACCGCATCAATGCCTTTGCGGAGGATATGACAGCGTGGCGGCGCCATTTGCATAGCATCCCTGAGTTGGATCTGGAATGTCATGAGACGGCGGCCTTTGTCGCCGAACGGCTGCGGGAATTTGGCGTCGATGAACTGCACGAAGGCATCGCGACAACCGGTCTGGTTGCCATCGTCAACGGGCAGGGCGCAGGGCCGACGATCGGCCTGCGCGCCGATATGGATGCCCTGCCCATACATGAAGCGACGGGCAAGGACTACGCCAGCACCCGCATGGGCAAAATGCACGCCTGCGGACATGACGGGCATACCACGATGTTGCTGGGGGCCGCGCGTTATTTGGCCGAAACACGCAATTTCTTGGGCCGAGTGGCGCTGATCTTTCAACCTGCTGAGGAGGCCAGCGGCGGCGATGGTATTATGGTCGACGAAGGCATCATGGAGCGGTTCGATATCGCGCAGGTCTACGGCATCCACAACATGCCCGGGTTGGACGAAGGCGCGTTTTTCACCACCCCGGGGCCGTTCATGGCAGCGGTGGACGAGTTTCACATTCACATCAAGGGCAAAGGCGGCCATGGCGCGATGCCCCATGACACCCGCGATCCTGTGGTGGCGGCCTGCGGCATCGCCACAGCGATCCAGACCATCGTCAGCCGCAATCATCTCGCCTCGCAGGATTTGGTGGTCTCGGTCACGCAAATCCACACCGGCAGCGCCGATAACATCATTCCAGAGACCGCCTATATCAACGGAACCGTGCGCACCTTTGACCGCGAGGTGCAGGAGATGGTGATGCGCCGCATGCAGCAGATCGTGGACGGGCAGGCGGCAAGCTATGACGTTTCAGCCGAGCTGGTCTATGAGGTCGGCTATCCCGCCACGGTCAACGATCCCGCCAAGACCGAAACCGCCATCGCGGCGGCAAGCGAAGTGGTGGGCGCGGACCGCGTGCATGGCGACTATGGCCGCGAAATGGGCGCGGAAGATTTCAGCTTTATGCTTGAAAAACGCCCCGGTGCCTATCTGTTTCTCGGGACCGGTAAGGGCGCGGGGCTGCACCATCCGGAATACGACTTCAACGACGAGATCGCGCCGCTCGGCGCATCCTTTTTCGCCCGTATCGTTGAGCGGGCACAGCCAGCAGGAGGCAAGTAATGGCACTGGAAGACGCGGCCAAACAGATGGATATGGCCTTTACCCGCGAGGACCTCAAAGGGCCGAGCTATGAGTTGACCTTTGGCGGGGCAACCTCTTTCCTGCGACGTAAATACACCAAGGATCTGACCGGTGTGGACATCGCGGTAACCGGCGTGCCTTTTGATCAGGCCGTCACCAACCGCCCCGGCACCCGCCTTGGCCCCCGCGCCATCCGCGAGGCGAGCGCGCTGCAAGCGCCCGACGCGCCCTATGGCTGGGATTTCGATGTGCTGAGCGAGTTTGCCATCGCTGATTATGGCGATCTGGCTTTCGACTATGGCCATGTCAGCCAGTTTCCGGCGGCACTCACCGCGCATATCAAGACCATTCTGGATGCCGGTGCGGCCTCGGTCGTGCTGGGCGGGGATCACTATATCTCCTTCCCGATCCTCAAGGCCTATGCCGAAAAATACGGGCCGATCAGCCTGTTACAGTTCGACGCTCACACGGACACATGGCAAGACGATGACATGGACCGGATCGATCACGGCACCATGTTCTACAAGGCCGTGAAGTCCGGTATCGTCGATCCCGTCGACCAGCGTGCAGGTCGGCATCCGCACTACCAACGAAGACACGATGGGCGTCAACATCATCGACGCACGTGAGGTGCATGAAAAAGGGCCGCAGGCGACCGTGGCAAAGATCAAGGAGATCCTTGGCGATCGTCCTTGCTATCTGACCTTTGATATCGACGCGCTTGATCCGGCCTTTGCCCCCGGCACCGGCACGCCGGTCTGGGGTGGGCTGACCTCGGCGCAGACCTCGATCATGCTGCGCGATCTGGCCGGGATCAACATCATGGGCGGCGACGTGGTTGAGGTCTCTCCGCCCTTCGACACCACAGGCGCGACGGCGATCGCGGGCGCGCATGTCGCGACCGAGATTCTGTCGTTGCTGGGCCACCGCATGAGAACCGCGTGAGCGAAGGCCACAACATCATCGGGCGACCCTCAGGCTGGGGGGCCGCCCACCTGACCGCGACCACCTGCGTCGCCTCAAATCGCCGACCTTTGAAAGGTGCTTAAAATGCTGTTCTGGATCATCGTGATCGCCCTCGTCGCCTTGGTGGCCTATGTCCGATTTGCGCCAACCGATACCGCGCGTTGGCATGTTCAGGCCGAAGGGCAGAAGATGGGCAAGACACAAGGCACAAACAGCTATATCTGGCGCGCACCGGTTGACGGCGACGGGCAAGAGACCTTGGCGCAGCTTGACCGTGCCATCATGCAGACCCCGCGTACCGAGGTCGTCGCCGGATCACTGGTCGAGGGGCAGGTCACCTATGTTACCCGCACCAAATTGATGGGCTATCCAGATTTCACCACCATCGGCGTCTATGGCGCTAATCCGCGCTACGTTGAGGTCTATGGCCGCTCGCGCTTTGGCCGGTCAGATCTGGGGGTCAACGCCAAGCGGGTGAACGGATGGCTCGATCAGATCGAGGCGCGATGACAGGCAGCCTTGCTGCACCTCGCGCCACATCGGCACGTTGAGCGACATCTGGCACTGGGCCATGAACATGCGGCCACCGACCTGCAGGCAGATGGTTTCACCCAGTTCCACACGGGCGCCGGTGCTGTTGGTGCAATAGCAATCAATCGTCTTGCCGCCCGGCGCTTTGACATCCGCAAGGGCAGGGTGCAGGGCCGTCAGGGCCACAAGGCAAGTGAGCGGCATGATGCGTTTCATAGCCCATGATAGCATAAGCCGCCTCTTGACCAAAGCATTTGCATAAGCGACAGGAACCTCATGATCCCGATGCACCGCCTCGCGCAAATCTCGCAACGCTTCCAGTTTCTGGAGGCCAGCATGTCTGCGGGCTCCGATGGGGCCGATTTTGCAGCCCTCGCCAAGGAATACAGCGATCTCAAGCCGGTGGTGGATCAAATTGATCTTTACCAGCAGCTTCAGCGCGACCTTGAAGAAGCCGAGTTGATGCTGAAAGACCCCGAGATGGCCGAGCTTGCCCGCGAAGAACTGCCGCGTCTGCAGGCACGTCTGCCGGAGGTGGAGCAGGGATTGCAGCTGGCGCTTCTGCCGCGCGATTCCGCCGATGCGAAACCCGCGATGTTGGAGATCCGCCCCGGCACTGGCGGAGATGAGGCGGCGCTGTTCGCGGGCGACCTGTTGCGTATGTACCAACGCTACGCCGAAGCGCGGGGCTGGGGGTTCGACCTGATCGAAAGCCAGATGACCGAACTTGGCGGCGTGAAAGAGGTTGTGGCCCATATCACCGGGCAGAACGTTTTTGCCCGGCTGAAGTTCGAGAGCGGCGTGCACCGGGTCCAGCGCGTGCCCTCGACAGAAAGCGGCGGGCGTATCCATACCTCGGCAGCCACCGTGGCGGTGCTGCCCGAAGCCGAGGACGTGGATATCGAGATCAACGCCAATGACCTGCGGATCGATACAATGCGCTCCTCGGGTGCGGGCGGCCAGCACGTTAATACCACCGATTCCGCCGTGCGCATCACCCATATCCCAACTGGGATCGTGGTGACCTCATCCGAGAAATCCCAGCACCGCAACCGCGACAAGGCAATGCAGGTGCTCAAAGCGCGGCTCTATGACATGGAGCGCAGCCGGATCGACAGCGCACGGTCCGCCGACCGCGCGGCGCAGGTGGGCACGGGCGACCGGTCCGAGCGCATCCGGACCTACAACTTCCCACAAGGGCGGATGACCGATCACCGGATCAACCTCACTCTGTACCGGCTTGAGGCCGTGATGCAGGGCGATCTGGATGAGATCGTCGATGCGCTGACCGCCGACGCCCAAGCGCGGCAATTGTCGGAGATGGAGGGGTGAGCCCCCAGACCGCGGCCCAAGCCATGGCCGCCGCGGCTGGGCGGCTCCGGGCGGCGGGCGTGCCCGATCCGGCGCGGGATGCGCGGCTTTTGTTGGCCCATGCCGCCGCCGTGGATGCCGCCCGCGTGACCCTGATCGCGCCCGAGGAAATCGCCCCCGAGGTCGCCGAACGCTTTGAGCAGCTCATCGCCCTGCGGGCCGTGCGGGTACCGGTCTCACAACTCATTGGACGGCGGGCATTCTATGGCCGCGACTTTGCGATCAGCCGCGATGTGCTCGACCCGCGGCCTGAGACGGAAACCCTGATTGATCTGGCCCTCGGCAATGATTTCTCCCGCATTCTGGACCTTGGCACCGGGTCGGGTTGTATCCTCGTTACCCTGCTGGCCGAGAGGGCGCGCGCGACGGGGCTGGGCGTTGACCTTTCCGAAGCTGCCTGCCTTCAGGCCAGCGCCAATGCGGTGCAGCATGGGGTGGCCGAACGGGCCGACATCCGTCAATCCGATTGGTTCAGCGCCGTTGATGGGCGCTTTGATCTGATCTTGTCGAACCCACCCTATCTGGCTGCCGATGAAATGGCTGCGGTCTCTCCGGAACTGCGTCAGCACGAGCCAGAGATGGCGCTGACCGATGGGCAAGACGGGCTGAGCATCTACCGCATCATCGCCGCCGAGGCGCAGGGCTATCTCACGCCTGAAGGCCGGGTCATGGTCGAAATCGGCTGGCAACAGGGTGAAGCGGTGCAGGAAATCTTTGCCGCCGCAGGCTGGGGACGGGTGACGCTGGCGCATGATCTGGATGGGCGGCCAAGGGTCGTTTCAGCCGATAAACCGGCGTGAAAACGCGAAAAATCCGCCATTTGGCAGGCCAAGCGGCAGTTTCTTCTTGCCCAAGCCTGTCTGGCATGGTTAGTCAGGGGTGTTGCAGCGGTGGATGCCATAGGCGGTCCCGCGCGGCACTATGCCCAACATATCGCTTAGGCCGGGTTCAAGACGTGCTTTGCACCCCCCGGTGAACGACACACAGCACACAAGGCTGACATCATTCCATGAATTCTCCCAGATCACGCTCCCGGTCGAAGAATAACCGCAAACGCTCGTCGCAAGGTGGCGGCGGCAATGTCGTCAACCGTGTTTTTGACAGCTCCGGCCCCGAGGGTAAGGTGCGCGGCACGCCGCAGCAGGTTATCGAGAAATACAACCAACTGGCCCGCGATGCACAGTTGAGCAATGACCGTGTTGCCGCCGAGAACTTTCAACAGCACGCCGAGCATTATCTGCGTCTGCTGAGCGAAGCGCAGCGCGAGGTGGATCAGCGCCGCGAAGAGCAAGAGCGCCAGAACCGTGAGCGCCAAGCTGAGCGGGATCGCGAGCGCGCAGAGCGTCAGGAGCGCGAGGCGCAGCAGGGCGGAAATCAACCTCAGGGCAATCAGTCTCAGGGAAACCAACCGCAAGGCGATCAGCCAAAAGCGGAGAAACAGCCCGAGCAAGAGCCCGCTCAGCAGCAAGCCGAGGCCGAGACGAACAGCGAAGAGAGCACGCTGGTCGACACGCCCGAGAGCAAGCCCAAGCCGAAACGCGCTCCGCGTCGCAAGCCCAAGCCGAAAGCGGCAGAGACACAGCCGCAGGACAATGGCAGCGATGGCGACGGTAACGACACCGCCAAAGCCGCAGAATAACAAAAGCCCCGCAAATTGCGGGGCTTTTTCGTGTGGGNCNTTGGTAGGGCGCGCGGAGTGGGCTTACCCTTCCATCCCCGCCTGCACATATCTNACACGNCCGTTNCGCCGCANCACTTCTTCACGCGGCTCCCAGTCGTAGCGCGGGTCGCTCATNACCGGCGACCAGAACAACTCGCCGCCCTGCCGCCATGGATCAAGNACAAGCCCTGCCTCCATCTGGGCACCCGCCGCCGAGATGATGGCCGTCGAATGATCCAGCAGNATCCGCGAGTCGCCATTGGCGATGGCNCGGTGCATGTCGAGCGTGGCGAAACCTTCGGCCANCAGCCGTTTCTCCAGATCCTCTGCCCAATGCCAACACAGGCCCCGTGGNTTGCTGCCGTTGTTGACCTTCACGTTATGNATCAGCGGCGGGTCGGTGATTTGATAGGCAATCGCCAGCTCATGGGTATGACGGTAGGCGATCCGCGCTGCACGGGCGGCCTCTGCCGGGTCCACACTGGGCGAGAGTTCTGTAATGGCACGGGTCAGCGCCGAAATATCGGCCTCAGTCCCCAGTGGTGGTGGCCCGTTGCGGGGCAAGGCACAGGCGGAAAGCGTCAGCAGCAGCGTGCAGACGAGCAATAGACGGTAGAACATTTTCACCCCTTGGCGATTTCACGGGCAAGGGCGCAGAAGCCCTCTAGCGGCACCTGCTCGGCCCGGTCGGTGGGTTTCAGTCCGGCGGCGTGAAGGCGATCTTCGATATCCGGCGCGGCGCCCTTGAGGGCCGAGCGCAGCATCTTGCGACGTTGATTGAACGCCATCGCGACCACGCGGCTGAGCGCGGCGGGATCAGCCGGATATCGCGGCTCGGGCAGGGCGGTCAGGTGCACCACGCTCGACGAGACCTTTGGCGGCGGCGTGAAAGCCCCCGGCGGCAATTGCATGACGATCCGCGCATCACTGCGCCATTGGGCCAGCACGGCCAGCCGCCCATAGGCTTTGGAGCCGGGCGTCGCGACGATCCGCTCGGCCACTTCGCGTTGGAACATCAGGGTCAGGCTCTGCCAAAACGGCGGCCACTCGGGCGGGGTGAGCCAGCGCACCAGCAATTCGGTCCCGACGTTATAGGGCAGGTTGGCGGCCACGCGGATCGGCGGGGTCAGATGGCTCAGCGGGTCGATCTCCAGCGCGTCGCCTTCGATCACCGTGAGGCGACCGGGGTAATGTTCTGCCACCTCGGCCAGCGCGGGCAGGCAGCGGCGGTCCTTCTCGATCGCCAGCACATGCCGCGCGCCCTCGGCCAGCAGACCGCGGGTCAGGCCACCGGGGCCGGGGCCGATTTCCAGCACGTCGCAATCGGCCATATCCCCCGCTTGCCGCGCAATCTTGGCCGTGAGGTTCAGGTCCAGCAGGAAGTTCTGGCCGAGCGATTTCCGCGCGGCCAGTTCGTGTGTGTTGATCACCTCGCGCAGCGGCGGAAGGTTGTCGATTGCACTCATGTTTTCTGGCCCATCTGCCATGCCAGTTTGATCGCTTCGATCATGCTGGTCGGGTTGGCGCGCCCTTGGCCCGCGATGTCAAAGGCGGTGCCGTGATCGGGGGAGGTGCGCACGAAAGGCAACCCCAGCGTCACATTCACCCCCCGGTCAAAGTCCAACGTCTTGATCGGGATCAGCGCTTGGTCATGATACATCGCCACTGCCGCGTCATAGCCTGCGCGGGCGCGGGCGTGGAACATCGTATCGGCGGGCAGCGGCCCGGCCAGCGCGTAGCCTTCACCTTGCATTTCGATAATCAGCGGCGCGATCCAGTCAATCTCTTGCTGCCCCATGCTGCCGCCTTCGCCCGCGTGGGGGTTCAGCCCGGCCACAGCAATGCGCGGACGTTCAACGCCGAAACGGCTCTGCAATTCCTGCGCCGTGATCTCAATCGTGCGGCGCAGGCCCGCGGCTGTCAGCGCCTGCGGCACCTGATCCAGCGCGATGTGGATCGTGGCGGGCACGATGCGCAACTGGTCGGAGGCCAGCATCATCACCACGTAGTCGACGCCTGCAAGTGCTGCGAGATATTCGGTATGGCCGGGGTAGGCGAAATTTGCGCCGTCCTGCAGCGCCTTCTTGTGGATCGGCGCGGTGCAGATGGCGCAAGCGGCCCCCGTCTGCACCAGATCGACCGCGCGGGCGATCACGTCAATCACCCCCTGCGCATGGCCGGGCTGCGGCACCCCGGCGAGCGCGGCACTGTCAAAAGCGTGAGGCAACACAGGCAGCGCATCGGCACTTGGCCCGCCCGCATCATCCGCACTGTCGATCAAACGGTGCGGGACATCCGTGGGCAGGTGGCGCGGGTCGCCGATCCAGAACATCGGGATGTCAGACGAAAGCGCCGCCCAAGCACGGGCGGCGATCTCTGGGCCGATACCTGCGGGTTCACCGCAGGTGATGGCCACCGGCCGGGAGGGGCTGCTCATTGGCGGGTGATACGGGCTTCGGCGCGGGCCTGTTCCAACAGTTGCGTGGCGTAGCCCTCAAGCTTGCGCTGCCGGATTGAGCTTACCACCGCGTCGCGGTTCACATCGGCATTGGCCGCCGTGGTGCGGTTGCACAGCATGAGGAACACCAACGTCTCCCCATTGGCGCGGGTCAGCGTGGTCGAGACTTCGCCGGGGTCGAGTTTGGCCAGTTCGATGGCCACGTCCTGTGGAATCTCTGCCGGTGCCTTTGAGCCGCGGTCGAGCACATTGGCAGGCTGGCCCTTGGCAACACCGTAAAGGTCATCACATTGATCTACCTGACCGCGCAGCTGCGCNGCGCGCGACAGGGCGGCCTCGGACCGGCCACCGGGGATGTAATAGGCGGCGTAGTCAATCTCGGAATATTCAACGCTGGGCTTGCCAGTCTCTTCGATGCCGCGCAGCTGGAACAGGGCCACGGCGTTGGGGATCGGTAGCGGGGCCGTCACCTCACCGGGGGCAAGCGCCAGCAGGATCGGGCGCAGGCTGGCGGGCAGATTTTCAAGCGGGGTCCAAGGCATCTTGCCGCCGCGCCCGCGTGAGGCGGTGGCGGAATATTGGCTCGCATAGGACGAGAACTCAGCCTCAGTCCGGCTCTGCGCGATCCGCTCGGCCAGCGCATTCACCTGATCGGCGTTTTGCGGCGGGGCGGGGATGATGATCTCGGACAAAAGCACGCGCAGGCCATTGTTGCCCCGGCTGCTGCCAAGGGCGCGGTCGACCTCTTCGTCGGTGATGTCGACACGGCCATTATAGCGCGCGCGGATCAGATCACGCCACGCGGCGCTGATCACGATGAAGTCACGAAAGGTCTCTTCCGAGATCTGCGCCTGACCCAGAACCTTGAGAAATTCTTCGGTCGTCAGATCAGCGCGGCTGGCAAATTCGGACATGCCGGATTGAATGCCCTCTGGCGTGACTTCGAGCCCGGCTTGGTCAAGCACTTGCCCGCGCAGCCGGTCGTCGATCAGACTGTCGATCACGCTGTTGGTATCCGTTCCCGGTGCGCCGATCAGCTGCATGAAACGCTGCCGCTGCTGGACTTCGTAACCGGTGATGACCTCATCGTTGACACGGGCCACGGGCGCAAAAAGGTTCTGCGCCGCTGCGGATTGGCCGACCACCACAGCAAAGGCGAGTGCCGCAGTGCCACGGATCCCGGCACGGACTGTCTGTTTCGTTACTTCCCACATGAGCGTACGTATCTTTCTGTTCCGGTGTTTGCGGCAAAGCCCCTGAGGCCGATGTTAAAACCGATATCCGTTGAGGGCTCAACACTTGTTGAGGATGAATAGCTGCGGTTAACGGAAAGGTCGACCTGCACGCATTCATTGTTGTAGCTCAGGCCAATACCTGCCGTCGCGGCGCGTTCATCAGCGAGGTCGAACCGCCAATCGGCAGAGGCCTGCCATTGGTTATTGATCGAAAAACTGCCGTCAAAGGTAATCTCTGACACGTTCTCGTCGGGGTCTTCAGCTGCGTCTTCTTGCAACCAAACATAGCTGCCTGCGATTTGGCCGCGTTTAAAATCCCAGACACCGCGCATTTCGGCTTTTGCGACCTCAAAATCATCATCCACCAAGCCGCGACCAATGATCGCCAAGCCGTTATCGCTGCGCAATTGGCCAGCCAGCAGGAAATCTGAACGGGTGCCCTGCAAACCCGAGCTAAAGGTGAAAGCGTCATCTGCATTGGCCCGGATCACATGGCCGAAAGAGAAATCGGCATCGAGCCCGGTAGGGTTGAGACGTGCCCAGTTCAGACCAAAGGCCGCAACCGCACCCCGTTCGCGTCGGTCGGGCCGCGGGAAGCGGCTGAGCGACAAAAGATTGCCTTCGTCATATTCGACCAGCGTGCTTTCTTCGTTGGGGATGTTCAATCGATCGCCACCAGTCCAGCCCAATTGAACAATAGGTTCAAGCTGTTGCACGACGCCACTCACTTCGCGGCGCTGCATGGGGTAGCGCATCGATACAGAGGTGTGCGGTACGAGTTCGTAGTGTCGTTCGGTGTAAAAGGCGTCTTGGGCGATGTTGAACAGACCAAGGCTCGCCCCTGCCTGCAGATCGGTTACCAGTCCGTTGTTAAGGGTAAAGCGCCGCATCCAATCGGCCTCGACGTTGATCCGCGACACATCGCGCCCATCAGCTTCGGCATCGATATCGTCAACGCTGTCGGTGCTTAGGTCAGAAGTCCGACGGTGGCTATGGGCCTCAAGAGATAACTGAACTTCGCCGCCAATCGATGTCGGGAAATATCGTCGTTGATATTCGCCATCCAAAACAAGGTTGGGCAGCAAATCATTGTCCTCGCCATCACGCAGCGATTGGTAGTTCAGCAGGCTTGCCCGCACATATTGATCCCGCCGCGCGCGGCTGACGGTCAACTCGCTGGTCAGGCGGTCTTTGTCGGAATAGCCGTAGTCACTGAGGTAGGACCGGTCGCTGGTGACCTCAATCCCGAAGTAAAGTTTATAATCCCGCCGCAGATCGAAGGTGCCGGTGCCAAACAGGTAGCCACGGGTTTCACCCGGCTCCAATTCGTCATCGGTGATCGCGCCGTCAAAGTCGATCCGGCCAGAAACGAAAGCCTGACGGTAGCGGAATTCAAGCGTGCGGGTTTCGGCGGAAAGATAGGGCGTCAGCGTCAGATCGCGGTGATCGCCAATCTTAATGAAATAGGGCAGTTTCAGCCCCACGCCCAATTGCGAGGTTGAGCGGACAGACGGGGCGAGGAAGCCGGTCGCGCGGTCCAATGTCGGGTCGGGCAGGCGGAGGCGCGGCAGATAGGCGACGGGCACGTTCTTGATGCGGAACTGCGCCTCGTCAAAGTAAAGCTGCTGGGCCAGTTGGTCATGCACCACCCGTTTGGCGCGGATTTGCCAAAGTGGCGTTTCGCCATCTTCGCATACTTTGCAAGAGGTTACGGCGGCTTTGTAAAGTTGACTATAGCGCCCTTCGACACGGTTGATCTGCACGGCAGCCAGTTGCAATTGCTGTTCAAGGATCATCCGCGCGCCGCGCAGCAGCCCTGATTGCAACCCCGCATCGAGGGAGGCCGCATCGGCGAGGATCGTGGTATTCTCCCCCTCCGACAGCACAATCGGTCCTTCGATGCTTAAAGCGCCGGTGGCCTGATTATAGCGGATCGCCGTGGCACGCAGCCGCGTCTCTCCTTGGAAGGCTTCGACGTTTCCCTGCGCAACCAATACCTTGTCACGGGTAATGAATACCTGATCGGCCACCAGAACGGCCGGTCGGTCGGTAGCGGGGGCGGTTTGCGCGCTCATCGTCAGGGGCGCAAAAGTAAGGGCAAGTCCAACAAGGGCCGCGCGCATGTCAGCCATCCTCCGCGTGCAAAAGCAGGCCTAATGCCAGAAAAATCGCGGCCACGGGCGGTGCCCAAGCGGCGAGGGTTACGGGGATTTGGCCGTTTTCGCCAAGGATTTGTGCGAAACTGCGAATGAAATACAAACCGAACCCCAGCAAAATCGAGGCCAGCACAGCAACGCCGGTCCCCCCAAAGCGGGTATGGCGCATGGTGAATGCGCTCGCAACCAGAACCATGGCGACCAGAAAGAAGGGCCGCGCCAGTTCGGCCTGCAACCAGACCTCATGCTGGCGCGTGCTGAAGCCTGCCTGTTCCAATTGTCGGATGAACTCTGGCAACTCGTAGATGGACACGGCAGCCACCCGGCCAATGCTCTCGCGGATGCGCTCAACGGTCAGGGATGAGGGGATGGTCAGGGTCTCATGCTCTTCAGAGGCGCCTTCGGCGTTCACCCCGGCCTCCAGCGGCCAAATCTTGGCCCCGGTCAATTCCCAGTCGCCACCGCTCAGCTGCGCGCTTTCGGCTTCGATCCGGCGGATCGGACCTTTCTCGGCGTCATAGCTGATGATCGTCACATTATAGAGAACGGAGGCATCGCTGTTGGTGCGCCACGCGCGAATNACCGATTGGCCTTCTTCCGTGCCCTGACGCAGCCAAAGCCCCTCGTCGCTCACCGACAGGGCCGAGCGACCGTTGGAGCGGTATTTCTGGGTCAGTTGCTCGGCCCGTTCACTGGTCGCGGCGACGATGGGGTTGAGAAAGGCCACCGCCAACGTGCCGATGATCAGCGCCACCACCACCGGTGCCACCAGCGCGCGCAGGGCAGAGCGGCCTGCGGCACGGGTCACCACCAACTCCGAGGACCGCGCAAGACCGATGAAAAGCGCCACCGTGGCAAGGATCATGATCAGCGGCAGGATCATATTGATGGTCTGCGGCATGTGCAGCAGCGTCATCCCCAAGACCTGATCCCAGCCCACATCATCATCGGCAAAGCGCCGGGCCTGATCCACACCATCGACCAGCATCACCAAGGCAGCCAGCACGCCGGTGATGACGAGAAAGCTCATGAAAAAGCGGCGGGCGAAGTAGAGATGGAGGATCATGCAGCCGCCCCTTTGCCACGTAGCCGCCGCCTTATCCAGCGCGGATGTGCCGCCTGCCATAGCATTGCCNGCGTCAGCACGGCCCCGATAAGCGAGGGCAGGTAGGCCAGCGGCCAGAGGGCCGCGGTCTCACGGATTTGCACCACCATCGTGCCCCGCAGCCCGTCAATGGCGATGAGCAGGCCAAAGGCGATCACCGCCTCGCGCCAGACGCCAAAACGGGAAAAGCCGCCAAGGATCAAAGTGGCAAAACCGATCATCGCTGCGACGAGGCAAAACAGTGGTTGCGCAAAACGGCCATGCAGCTCTTCGGCGACGACGCCCGCTGTGGTGTCGGTTTGCGCCGCAACCTCGCCCCAATTCCAAAGCAGATCGGGCGTCACCATGGCGCTGACCGACGGGTCAATCGCATCGCCACTGCTCACCAAGGGAGAAATATCAAAGGAAAAGTCGCGGAATTTGGCCGTGGCCAAACGGTTGCGTTCGGTGTCCAGCCGCTGCGCCATACCGCTGAGCATGATCAGCGTCGTGCTATCGCCATTGCGCGCCAGATAGGCTTCGGCGGCGGTATAGATCACCCCCTCATTGGCCTTGCGCCGATCCGACAGAAAAACATCACGCAGCACTCCATCGTTGTCGATGGCCCGAGTGTAGAAGGTCACATCGTCGGAAGGGTGGAGAAAAGTCCCCTCTGTCAGCAGCCGCGCGGTGAGGTTACGCGAGATCTCAGCCTCGCGCTGTTTCAACTGACCCTGCGCCATGGGCACCAGAAAATGGCTAAGCACCGTCATCATCACCGCCACACACAGCCCGAAGACAAAGACAGGCCAAGCCAGCCGCCATGGGCCAGCGCCTGCGGCCTGCAGCACGGTCAACTCAGATTCGCCCGACATGCGGTTGGTCACATAGACCGAAGCGGCAAAGGTCGCGATGGGCAGGACGGTGACGATGAGCTTGGGCAGGCCAAGGGCCGTGAACTCCAAAAATACCAGCGCAGATTGGCCATCGCCGATCAAACGGTCGAAAAGGACCACCGCACGGTTGATCCAGAACAGCGCCACCAGCACCAGAGCGAAAAAGCCGAACATAACCAGAAGTTGCGACAGCATGTAGCGGTCAATTCTTGCCACTCTGATCCCCCGAGATGCTCTGACGGCCTTTGCGCAGATCCTAAAGCAATTCGCGGGGCGGGAAAACTGCTATCTGGCCATGCGCGGCGCGGCGCGCTAGGTCTGGGGCAAAATCAACCATGAGGCATGCCATGACCGATCTGACCCCCATTACCTTCGCCGAGACCGACATCGACCGTATCGCGGGGCATTCCGGTCGGGTCGCGGTGTTTCTTGAGCCTGAAGGGCGGCTCGATGCCGGCGCGCGGCGGGTCAATCGGCTGACCAAAGGCGCCTTGCAGCGGCTCGTGGAAAGCGAGCGTTTCGCGGCGCTGAAGCCCGGTGACATGCTCAGCCTGGGCTATCCCGCTGGCATGGCGGCAGAGGCGGTGGATGTGATCCACATGCCGCGCCGGGCCGATGTGATGACCGCGCGCAAAGCCGGGGCCGCGCTGGCCAAGCGTCGGGGCGACAGTGATCTTTTGCTGCTTACCGCCGCGACCCGCCGGGTGGCGGATGTGGCCTTTGGGTTGGCGATGCGGGACTATGGGTTCGAAGATCACAAATCCGCGCCCAAGCCGCGTAAAGGCAGTGTTGAGGTGATGTGCTCCAAACCCGAGGAGGCCCGCGAGGCCGCAGCGCCGTTGATGGCGGTGGCCGAGGGCGCTTTCATGACGCGCGATCTGACCAACGCGCCTGCCAACATCCTGACCACAACCAATTTTGCCGAACGTCTGGCGGAAATGGAGAGCTTGGGCCTTAAAGTTGAAGTGCTGGATGAGGAAGAGCTTGCAAGCCTCGGTATGCGCACGCTTTTGTCTGTGGGGCAGGGGTCTGACAGCCCTTCCAAAGTCGTCGTGATGCGGTGGGATGGCGGCACAGATGATGCGGCCCCGCTGGCGCTGGTCGGTAAGGGCGTTGTCTTTGACACCGGCGGCATCAGCCTCAAACCCGGCGCGGGCATGGAAGACATGACCATGGATATGGGCGGCGCGGGGGTCGTTTCCGGCGTGATGCGCACGCTGGCGCTGCGCAAGGCCAAGGCGAACGTCGTGGGGCTGGTGGGCATCGTCGAAAACATGCCCTCGGGCAATGCGACCCGTCCGGGCGACGTGATTACCACTATGAAGGGCGACACGGTTGAGGTCATCAACACCGACGCCGAGGGGCGTTTGGTGCTTTGCGATGTCATGTGGTACGCGCAGGACCGCTTCAAACCTGCCGCGATGATCGATCTGGCCACGCTGACCGGTGCGGTCATTATCGGGCTGGGCCATGAAAACGCCGGGGTCTTCTCGAACGATGATGGGCTGTGCAACGATTTCCTGAAAGCCGCCGAGAGTGAAGGCGAGGGCGCATGGCGTCTGCCGCTGGGGCAAGGCTATGACGATCAGTTGAAAAGCCGGATCGCCGATATGAAAAACATCGGCGGGCGTCCGGCGGGGTCGATCACGGCGGCACAATTCCTTAAGCGTTTCGTCAAGGATGAGACGCCATGGATCCACCTCGACATCGCCGGGGTTGCCTCGCTGAAGTCCGAGAGCACGCTGGCCCCTGCAGGTGCGACCGGCTGGGGCGTGGCGGCGCTGAACCGACTGGTCGCCGACCGTTTCGAGAAGGGCTGAGCCGGAGATGGGGGCGGCTTACTTCTACCACCTGACCCAGCGACCTCTGGTCGAGACGCTGACGATGCTGCTGGAAAAGTCGCTCGCCAACGGTTGGCGCGTGGCCTTACGCGGGAGCGACCGCGAAGGGCTGCAAGCACTCGACCGGGCGCTTTGGACCTATTCGGACGACAGTTTTCTGCCTCATGGCATGGCGGGCGGGCCGCGGGATGCGGAGCAACCGGTGCTGCTAACTTTGGAAGACGGCACGCCCAATCGCGCGGACTGTTTGATGGCGGTGCATGGTGCCGATGTCACCGCCGAAGAGATCGCGTCGCTGCAACGGGTCTGCGTATTGTTCGACGGGCATGACCCCGTGGCGCTGGATCAAGCACGCGGCCTGTGGAAGCGGCTGAAATCCGAAGGCGCGTCGGCGCAATATTGGTCTGAGGAAAGTGGTCGCTGGGAAAAGAAGGCCGAGACCTAAAGGCCAGCGGAGCAGGGGCAGGGCCGCAAGGCCGCCGCCCCTGACTGCTGGTCAGGCCGCTTTGTCGAGGGCGGGTTTCGCGGCAGCCGTGGCTTTGCTTGCGGTGGCCTCTGGCGCATCCGGTTCGACCTTGCTGACGTAGGATTTGGCAGCTTCGACCGCGCTGTTGTTCACCGGTGCGATCGTATCCAGCAAGGCGCGGGTGCGCTGGCTGTCGACGCTGCGCTGTGCGGCCGCACGGGCAAAGGCTTCGTTATCCGCTGTCGTGGCCTTTGGGGCCGTCTCGGTCGGCTTTGCCTGTGCTACGGCTTGCACCGCTTCGGTCTTGGCCGGGGCTTGCACGGACTGAGGTTTGGACGCCTCTTGGGCTGCCGCGCTGTTTTGCGTGGTCTGCCCTTCGCTGGCGGGTTTTGCTTCTGCCTGCGGGGCTTCGTTCTTGGTTTTCTCAGGCTTTTCAGCCTTTTCCGCCTTGGCGGGTTTGTTGCTTTGTTGGTAGGCAGTTGACCCACCCATAATATTGGTCAGCATAGCAGCACGTTCTCCAAAATTGGGTACAGTTGTGCCTTACAGGTATCTGCCCAAAAGGGCGGAAACCTGTTCAATTCACGGCGAATGCGGCGTCATTTTGCGGCGAGTTTGATTCTTCTTTTCGCATTTCGGGCAAGGTTCTCCCCAAATCACCGGCTCAAGCGCAGCTCACCGCCGCTGATCTCGATCCGGCCCCAGCGTTGCAGGTATCCCATCCCCAAAAGTGATTGGGACATGACCCCGTCATTCACCACCGCGGGAACATTGCGGTCAACCGCCTCGCCCACCACGACCTCGTCCAGCCGCACGAAAGCGGTGCGCGTCTCGCCATTGGCGGTGCCCGCGCGGCCAAGGTAATCAAGCCCCTCGGGGTCAATGCCAATCCGCGCGGCGTCGGATTTGGTCAAGACGATATCAGACGCGCCGGTGTCGACGACGAAACGCACCTGAGCACCGTTGATCTGGGCCGTCAGGTAGTAATGCCCATCGCGCCCGCGCGGCAGGACGATCTCACCCTCTTGGTTGACGGAGAGCTGTTGGCGGGCGGTGTCGCGGGTGATGTCTTGCCACAGGCCGACCCCGGCCGCCGCGCCGGTAAAGATCAGCCCCCAGACCGCCGCCTGTTGCAGCGTCTTGTTCATATTGGGCCGGCTTTGCAAAAAGAACCAGCCCGCCAGCATCGCCAGCAAAACGATGAGGTAGATCAGATGTGCTGTATCGATTTCGGCCATGAATGTGCCCCCTTACACCTCATATAGGAAGGGGCCGGGCAAATGTCAGCCGGGCGTGGGGCCGGGGCCAAAACCAAAGGCCGCCAGTCCATCGAGCACGAATTGAACCGAGAGGGCCGCCAGCAACATGCCCAGCAGACGGGTGATGATGTTGATGCCGGTCTTGCCCATCGCCCGCTCTAGCGCGCCGCTGACCTGCATCGTCAACGCCATGACCACCAGCGTCAGCGCGGTGATCACGATGATGGTCAGCTGATGGGGTGGATGGCTCCTGCTTCAACCGGCGTCGCAATGCGCCATAGTGCAGTTGTCAAAATCTGCTTATGAGAGGAGCCACCCCATGCAAGTTACC
>FUFK010041060.1_pt1 | contig 51983 bp, 44 predicted proteins | sample 1021851 | NCBI WGS metagenome assembly FUFK01 (sample SAMEA51879418, study PRJEB19060) | metagenome | reverse complement strand
GCACCAGCAGATGGTACATTCACCTACAGCAATGGCACCACCATAAATGTAGAATCAGGTGCAGTAGCCCCAGAAGATGGAGTTTATTGTACTGAACACCATGGTGATCACAACGGTCACGCAGACCATCATGACGAAACCCCTGAAGAAGTAATGGCAATGTTTGACTCTAACAATGACAGTTTACTATCTCTAGAAGAATTCATGCAAGGTATGGAGTCAATGGAAGACGACCATGATGACCATGAACATCACAACTCAAACTACTATGACGGTTGTGATGAATCCACTGATCCTAACGACGGTCATTACGAATGCTGGATGAATGAATGGTTAGACGATGATGGTGATTCCAACATCACCAATGGTTACGATGAAGATGAATGTACTGAACTCTCGAATTCAACATGGGAATGTGAACGTCACGACCCTATGGAAGAAGCCATTGAAGAATACATGATGGATTTGTATCAAAATGCATTCAATGAGTCCGATATGTACTACTACAATGGTGGCAACAATGACGCAGGAGACGGATTCTTGAATATGACTGAATTTGAAGAACTCATTAAAAAGCTTGAACACATAGACGAAGATATAGAATCATCTCATAGCCAGATTATTATTTCCGCTTTTGATGAAGATGGAGATGGAAGTTTCAATATGACTGAATTTGCTGCTTTCATAGAAGCTACGGATAATGACCATGATGACCACGGTGACCATAATGAATCTCACGAAGACAATTCAGCCATCATGATATGCTATGACTGGGCTACTGGAACTATGAATGTATCATACAACAATCAGGCAGATTGTGTGGCTGCAGGATCTACTTTCCAATGGATGGACATGGAATCCGCGATTATGGAAATGATGTTCAATATGTATGACAACAACAGTAACGGAGTCATTAACGCTTCAGAACTTGGTATGATGATGAATATGGGGGATGACAATCACGACGACCATCATGACCATTGGGAGCCAGGAACTTGCCATGATACTTCAACGCATGAAACCCATGAAGAGTACACAGATGAGGAAGATTGTGAGGCTGCAGGCCACCTTTGGATGGGTGATGAGCACCATGGTGAAGAACATGGAGTCAGAGGTTTCGCTAATCTACATGTTGAAGCAGAAGGAGAATACGGATTCTTGCTTCCAGCTGGTGTTGCATTACATGTCTTGAGTGGACATGAAGGTCATTCTGATCATGGAGATCATGGAGATCATGATGACCACGGTGACGAAGATGGTGACCATGACGACCACGGTGACGAAGATGGTGACCATGATGACCATGATGATCATGACGATCATGCAGAAGAAGAAATTCCATTCGACCCACACAGCTGGCTAGATCCAATAGCGTTCAAGGCTCAAATTGATGTTGTTCTAACTGCATTAATCGCTGAATTCCCGAGCGCTGAAGAAGACTTTACAGCAAATGCAAATGCATACAAGTTGGAATTAGACAAGATTGCTTTGGGCTTCGAAAATGCATTCGGCGAAAGTNGCACATGTGCAGCAGACAAGACTTTCGCTGCCAACCACAATGCTTACTCATATCTAGCGCAGAGATATGATTTAGAGTTCGTCACTGTTCATGGACTAGACCCAGAAGGTGAGCCATCAGCAGAGGATATCGCAGAAGTAGTCGCAAAGATTCAGGAAGAAGAAATTACTGTATTCTATGTTGAAGAATATACTGATATCCCCTCAGTAGATTCAATTGTATCCGAGACTGGAGTGACTATTCTATATCTCTACACAATGGAAATGCCACCAAGCACTCCTGGTGAAGATTACTTGTCTTTGATGCAAAAGAATCTGGATAACCTCATCACAGGAATTGGATGCTAACCACTGTTCTGATTATTGAATAGGAGTAATGTATTTGACGGTGAATTGGAAAGTAGATTGACTTAAGATCTATTTTCCAATTCATCATCTTATTAGAATAATCTAGTAAGATATTATGTTATGAAAAGAATCAGAAGTGATAGCATGAAATATACAGGGAGAGAAATTCTTCTCACTCAAATTCCTGTATTAAGAACGAATAATCTATGCGTAAATAGATCTGGAAAACAGATTCTAAATGATGTCAATTTTACTGTGAATAAAGGAGAATTTATTGGAATAGTTGGCCCAAATGGCAGTGGTAAATCCACTCTTCTACTAACTATTCTAGGATTCCTACAGTCACAAAAAGGTACAGTTGAAATCTATGGAAAATCTAGTCCGACTAGAGAAGTTTATCAAAAAATTAGTTGGGTATCCCAAGCTGCAGCTAATTTACCAAAAGATATTCGAATTACTGTTCGCGAATTAGTGCAATTAGGCACTGTTAAATTGAATAATTTATTATTTGAAAGGAATAAACAACGGCGACGGAAACTAGTGGATGACGCTATCAAAATAGTTGGTTTAGAAAGTGTTCAGAATGTGAGCGTCGGACGCCTCTCAGGCGGCCAACGTCAAAGGGCAGTAATTGCACGTGCTTTGGCAACAGATGCTGAGTTAATCTTACTTGATGAGCCATTGGTTGGTATCGACAGAGAGACGAGAAATGATTTTTTAAAATTATTAGATGACCTATCTCACCACCAAGGTAAAACAATCATCATGATTTCTCATGATTTGGCCGCTATTCGTCAAACTGCTCATCGAATAATCTACTTAGAAGAAACCATAAGATTCGATGGCTTACCGTCTGATTTCCCAAGCTTGCAAGAATTAGCAGTACTCCGAGGCATACAAGATGTACATATTGGATACCATCCAATAATAGGAGAATGTTGCGATGAAAATGAAATTAAGGAGGCGGAATAATGGGTTTAGGTACATTATTATTGGAATTATTTATCCCCATTTCAGAATTATTTCTACCGATTATTCCTGGAGATGTGTTCCCCTATTTTTTTGGAAAGGAGTTGGGTGGACAACCAGTAATTTTGTTTCAAACATCTTTGTTTGCAGCATTTCTGATTACAACTACTGCATGCTTTTTCGGACCATATTTGATTGTTAGAAATCTATCACTTATCGGAGATGGACTAGCACACGTTTCGTTTGGTGGAATTGCTATTGCTATTGTGATGGGATATTCAACATTAGCATTGGAGTTTGCACTCTTCTTCAGTATCACTTCAGCTATTTTGATTTATGAATTACAGTCTAGAGAAATTCTTACCGGCGATACAGCAATCGCAATTTTTCTCACAGGAATGTTAGCCTTGGGACTTGTTGTTTTGCAAGTTTTGGGAGGAGGTATCACTTCAGATATCCATGGTTACTTGTTCGGAAATGTTCTACTGATAAGTAACGATCATTTGGATAAGATTGCATTGATTTGTGTCATCTCATTTATTTTATTGATGATTATTAGGAGGGGGCTTCTTGCGATGACTCTTGATCCTCTTGCTGCTCGAGTACAGGGAATTCCCGTTCATGTAATTGGTCTTTTATTCAGCATCACTACTGCTGCTATTGTAGTAGGAATGGTGAAGATGGTTGGAGCTGTGCTCGTCACGGCATTATTAGTGACACCTGCTGCAACTGCCAGATTGATTGGAGGAAGTTTTCGTTCATCTTTGATTTGGTCTCAAATTTTCGGATTTACTTCTGTGCTTCTGGGATTGTATTTCTCTTCAGAGATGAGTACAGGGACGGGTACAATGATTGCTTTAGTTGCAGCAATCATATTTGCAATAGTACTTATTTCTCAAAATTTATTCAAATTTTTCCGATCTAATGATAATTACTGAAATTCATTTGACCGATTCCTTCATCATTAGGAGGGTGTACGGGTAACTATCACATGGGCTTGTGGTCTAGGGGTTATGACGTCGCCTTGACATGGCGAAGATCCCAGGTTCAATTCCTGGCAAGCCCACCACAATTCCTAAATTAATATACATCAATTTTTAGTCCTCTGAACGCTTGATTTGAACTTCTCAATATTCTCTTTTCTAGTAATTTTCCGATCAACAATCGGCATCGGATAATCCTCCCCAATAATGCATTGAGACGAAATTTGTACAGATATTGGAGCCAAATGAGGTTCAAAAATATATTTTGAGGGATAGGCGCTCAACTCTGGCACCCAATATCTAACAAAATTAGCATTTTCTGTCTCCACATTTAAGCTAGATTTCGAATCAGGACATGGATTATATATTCTATAATAGGGCATAGAGAATGGTGCAACTCCTGCTAACCATAACCAATTTCCATTGTTTAATGCCCAATCACTGTCAATTAATTTTCTTTCAAACACATCTCTTCCATGAATCCAATTCTGCCACAATTGGCCTCTTGTTAGGAAGCAAGAAACTGCATGTCTTCCTAGATGATGCATCCATCCAGTCTTATCGAGTTGGCGCATCATTGCATCAATCAAGGGAAAACCAGTATTCCCTGATTCCCATGCATTGACTTTTTCTAAATCATATTCGCCCCAGTCGATTGATTTACAGTTGTCGTTTTCGAAGTTCTGATCCCAGTTTTCAACAGAACGTGAAAGAAGATAGAACATCTCTCTGAACATCATTTGTCCATGTAGGGATTGGGGCGGTTTNGTATGTTCCCCCATTAAATATGATTTCTCACATTCTGTCCACAACATTCTAACAGACAGACAACCATGACTAATGTATGGCGAGAGTCCAGTTGTGCTAGGTTCCCTAGGTTCATTTTCGGAATTAGTAGAACATGTCTTAGGTTTTTGAAATGTGTTAACAAAGTCAGTTTTTCCTACGATTTTACTGCTTAGTCTTGACAATGCTTCAGTCTCTCCACCAATGAAATAATTTGTAATGTCCTCATTGTTAGGAAAATTTTGATTGATTATATGATCTAATTCATCAAAATTTAGNATTTTTTTATTCTCAGGATAATGTCATTGTAGACTTACTATTGCTNGGGACTGGTAAAGGCAATGGTATATCATAAAATCCGAAACTGTTCCTACCCAAATGCTTAGAGAAAATTCTCTCCATATCTTTCATCGATTTAGGATTCTTATAGTCGGGAGATGATACCACCTGTTCAATATCTAATAGAGTATGCTGCGAAGAAAATTCTTTCAATATTAATGAAGATTCATTATCAATAATCCACGAATTAAGTGATGAAACCATCTTTCTACTGACTGGCTCTGAACAATATTCGTAANCTAAGTATACATTTTCATCATTAAATTGTGAACTTAGTGATTTAATCACATCNAGANATTTTCCTGAAAAAATGGTTAAATTACTATCTAATTTTTCTTCCATTCTTGCATTCAATTCTTCCAATGATTCTTGCAGGAATCGAATTCTATTGTAACTAATNCCATGATTTTCGTCAAATAAATCCTCTAAATCAATTATGAAAATTGGTAGAATTCTATCGATATCATCGGAACTACAAGCCCATGTCAAAAACTCATTATCATGTAATCTGAGGGACTTCCGAAACCACACAATCGCAGTATTCACATTGCAAAATACTAAGCATCATTATTCATGGCTTGTTTGATGCTATTACTCAAAACGATAAGTGATTCTGAGTTTTCCTGCCCCCTTTGACTTCACTCCATCTAATTTAATTCTAGGAATTACTCCAGTAGATTCTACATGTGTTCCTGCACAGGGACATACATCTATTGAATCTATATCAATCACCCTAAGACTGGGAACATTAGGGATTCTAGACAGATCTATACGCACCTTAGGATCAGATTTTAACTCATCTAATGTTCTATGATTCATGTAAACTTGGTGATTTGAATTAATTTCGTCATTGATACGTTCAATCAATTCTTCCGGTTCAAATGAATCTCTGTCCTCAAATTGAATATCTATTCTTGTAGATTCAATTCCTATTTGATTCCCTACAGTTACTCCACCCCAATATTCGTGAGCTAATGCACTGGCAAGATGTTGAGCGGTGTGCATACGAGCAAGAATTGATCTTCTTCCAGAATCAATTATTCCTTCAACCATAGTTCCTACAGATGGGATTATTCCATCTACCAAATGCATGACTTCATTTCTCCCTTTGACATCAGTCACCGTAACCTCATTTCCTTCGAATCTGAACAAACCAGTATCGTTAGGTTGGCCCCCACCTGTGGGATAAAATTCAGTTGAACGAAGTCTAACCCATGAGTCTTCTACTTCGATAACTTCAGAATTAAATGGTAACGGATATTCGGAAGGATGAAGTAAAAGTCTAGCCTCAGTATCCATGTCATTCTTCCTCGAATCTAAAGTCTGTAGAACCACCTTCCCATGGGCGTGATACTTCTTCATCATCTAAAGAATCTGATTCAACTTCAATTGAAGAATCAGGATTCAACGAGTAAAATGACGGATCGATGGAATCAACAATTCGTGTAGACGCTTCTTGCCTAGCTTGCTCGATTGTTGCTTCTTCCCTCAAATGGATACTAGTATTGAAACGACCACATTCGGGACATCTTACAGTATCATTTCTAGAAATTGCACCACAATCTGGACATGACTCTAAATCAGAATAAGTAGGAAACAATGTTTCGTCCATTATCACTCCTCAGGGAAGATCATGTCCAACTCAACTTCAACCTCATCGCCATCATCGAGAAGAACGACAACGAATTCATCACCATCTTCTTCAACGAATTCAAGAATCTCACCAAATTCTTCTTCGCCGTCTTCTACTTCTACTCCAACGCGGTCTCCCACTTCTGGCTCATAATATTCTTCTTCGGTGTCTTCTTCAGCGTCTTCTTCTGATTCTTCTTCAGCTTCTTCTGACTCTTCTTCTGACTCTTCTTCTGACTCTTCCTCAGCTTCTTCTTCTGACTCTTCTTCTGACTCTTCTTCTGACTTTTCTTCTGAATCATCATTGTCAAGTTTACGTTCTGCTCTTACAATCTCTCTCCATCCCTTGGTCAATACCTGAAGATATGCAATTCCACCCATACCTGCCAACATGAGAACAATTCCTAGGATACCATCCCAATGGAAGCCTTTTGGCATAGAGCTAGCGCCGTTTTCACCAGATAGAGGTGTTAATGAATTAGCACATTTACTCAGTTGAATTGATTTGTCACATGGGTAAACTTCTCCCGGTTCGATATAGCGATTATTATCGATAGAGAAGGCTCCCTCATCAGCATCAAATACTATATTTCCTGTTGACCCATCAACAGGGCCAACTAATCCGTTAACTAGTAAAGCAGCAACGACTAAGCCTAACATGACATACATGACAGGGAAGAAATTCTCATACTGCTTCATCAGGAATTTTTGCCATCCCTCTGGTTCAAACCTCTTGGGTTTAAGATCTGAAATTGGAACATTCCATTCATTAAAATTAGATCGAAGTTCATTCAAATCTATGCGACCATTATCATCAGAATCAAGGAATTTTACGATTCTATCGATTTCATGAGGAGGTAGGTCTGCTAATTCCAACGATTTGAGACCCATTGAGAATTCATAATGATCTAACTCACCACTTGAATCAATATCAAAACCATCGAATAAGTCATCTATGTTCTTACCGGTTTCATTTAATACAGTACCAATTTTCAGCATGATTCCATTAGCAGATTCTTCATCAAGAGGTTCTAAATCATCATCATCAATAGAGTCAATGAGATCTGACATTTCATCAGATGCTATTTCTAATTCTAGAGCCTCTATTGCTTCGATTAACTCCATAGGGTCGATTGAACCATCATCGTCGGAATCCAAAACTCCCAGAACTTCAAAGACTGTTGATGGATCTAAATTATCTCCTAAAATCTCTGAAATTCCATTTTGTAATTCAGGTCCATTTATTCTCCCATCTAAATCAGCATCTATGGATTCAAAGACTTGACGAATTGTCATTCCTTTCTCAGCAATTGCTTCCCCAAGAGAACGAAGTATTTCTTCTGGAGATGTATCGTCAGATTCATCTTCATCACCAATTAATGAAGAGGGGTCAAATTCGACTTCTTCTTCATCGCCATCATCGTCATCGTCTTCTTCTTCAGACATAGATGCCAAAGCTGATGCAAAGGCATCTTCTTCCTCGGCTTCTTCTTCCTCGGCTTCTTCTTCCTCGGCTTCTTCTTCCTCGGCTTCTTCTTCCTCGGCTTCTTCTTCCTCGGCTTCTTCTTCCTCAGCTTCTTCTTCCTCGGCTTCTTCTTCCTCGGCTTCTTCTTCCTCGGCTTCTTCTTCCTCAGTTTCTTCTTGTGGAATATCTCGTTCCATCGGTTTTACTTCTACTTCTTCTCTTTCCAAGAATGCATCTGCTGCTTTCTTTAATTCAGCACGATCTAGATACTTGTTTTCATTTTCATCAAAAGAAGTTGCAAAGGCAACAAAGGCTTCTCTATCATCGATACCGGTTTTTTTCATAACGCTATCCAGTACATTATCAGAGAACGACATAGAACCTTGGCCTAGAATATTTTGTAATTCTCCAATCTCGACTGTACCATTTTGATCTTGATCGATTTCTGCAATCAATCGCTCAACTTCAACTGGTGGAAGAGCAGCTATTTGTAACGAAATTAATCCATCCCTCAATTCGTCTGTATCAATACTGCCGCTATTATCTGTGTCAAGGCGCCCGAATAATGTAGGAACATCCAATCCAGTATCATCCATCCAATCTGATAGAACTTGAACTACATCGTCATGAACAAAAAGAACGCCGCACTGAGAACATGTCTTAGAATCGAGAGGGACTAAGGCACCACAAGCACCACATTCACCAAGATTTTCTTCAACTATTCCAGAAAAAGAAACGCCACACGTAGGGCAAGCAATCGAGTTTGCTGGGACTTCAGCCTGGCAAGCGCCACATGTAGCCATNTCTTGTTCGTCGTCACTCATTTTCTCACCCACGGTAGGTAACCGTATGTGTTGGAGTGCCATTCTCGATATAACGGTTCATGCCATGAAGGGCCTTTTTGACGTTCATTAGAACCATAGGGATGATGAACCCACAATTGCCACACAATATCATGGCTGAAGATGCGATGCAACCAGGAATGGTTCATCTGTGGCCAACGGTTAATCCTATTTCTGATTTAGAAGACCTGCATAAATCGCATGGAAAACTCACAGAAATCCATACTCTAACACGAACTAACCCTAAACAAATTCCTAGAATTTGTTCTTTAGAACCACACCAAGTTAGATGGGTAACTGATAGACCTGTGAAAGACGGGATAAGACCTACTCTAGAAAATTTATACTCTACAATCGATCGAAATATATCATCAAATAGAGGTATTTTGTGGTTTGAAGGAATAGAATTACTGGTTAGAGTAAATGGTTTCGATGCAGTTCTGAAATTTGTTAGAAGTATTGTAGATATATCTCAGAATTCAGAATGGACAATCCTGATTGTTGGAGCACCTGGGACTATGGATGAGGAACAATGGGCAAGACTCAGACGAGAGGCACCGACTATTGATAGGCAACAGGCTATTGAGAAAAATATAGATGATTCAGAAGATTTTGTTTCAGAGATTGGTATTTATTCTCAAGAAATCGATCAAAATGTCCCTCCGATGTTATCCAAATTACCCCCCAATGGGATGGATCTAATTACTTTAGACAGAAGATGCACTCAATGGGAAGAATTTGGATTTGATGTTTCGCCACTCCGTGATGCGATTGGTGTAAATGTAGAATTTTCACGCGAAGTATACCATGTCATAGAATCCAAGATACGATTGGCGACAGAATGTCTTTCACAGATTGAGCGGATAGGCAAATTAATTACAAGTCCTGAAAGAATTAAAATGAGATTTCGATGTTTTCAATTAACTGAAATAGAAACTGTGAGAATTCAACTTGATGAGATGGAAAACTCGGACTAATTGTATGACCCATTACAAATTGATTGTAATAAATTCTGTACTGAGATATCGCGTCTTACGTCACTATGATCGACAGGAACAATCGAACGAATGAGATCTAAATAGGGTTGTAAATTAGGGCCTATATCCTCACTTCGATGATCTAAGGCAATTGAAGCAGTAATCATCTCTGCAGCAATGACTGAAGAAGCATTGGAGATTGACTGAATGAGTAGCCAACATGCAGTAGCACCCATACTAACATGATCTTCCTGTTGACCTGAAACAACAATATTCGTTGCAGTAGCCGGGCCNAACGTAGCTCGAATTTCAGAAATTGCTGCGGCTGCAGCGTACTGTAATATCATTAATCCACTAGTAAGGCCTGGGTCTTCAGCGAGAAATGCTGGCAATCCAGTAGTAGATGGATCTAATAATTGGGCAATCCTCCTCTCAGAAATTGATGCCAACTCATGTATTGCAAGATGTGTTGAATCAGCGCGCATACCTAGGATTTCACCGTGAAAATTACCTCCAGAAACTACATCAACACCATCATCGGTTAAGAAAATCAGAGGATTATCTGTTACACTGTTTAGTTCAATAGCCAATGTATTTTCAAGGTCTGACAAAATATCTCTAACAGCACCAATCACTTGTGGAGAGCATCTGAAAGAATAGGCATCTTGCACCTTACCACAATCCGCATGTGAATTCATATTAGCACTTTTATCAAGTAACAATCGAATACGAGACGCAGTTTTCAATTGCCCTTCATGTGGTCTTACTGAATGAATTCGTTCATCGAAAGGAGATAATGAACCATGAGCAGCTTCAATGGATAATGCAAGTGCTACTTCACTTGCTGAGATAAGTGAAGATATTTCATGATAAGCAATACAGAGCCAAACACACATTTGAGATGTGCCATTGATAAGAGACAAACCTTCCTTTGCACCTAAGGAAATAGGATTGATATTTGCGTTGGATAATGCTTTGCTGGCCTCCATTCTAACCCATTCTTTTCCGGTATCAACATCGACCATACCTTCCCCCATCAATCCTAGAGACATATGAGATAATGGGGCTAAATCACCAGAAGCACCTAGAGAACCAATCCTCGGGACTACAGGGGCAATTCGTGCTTGGATCATAGATACAATGGTCTCAATCGTTTCCCACTTGATTCCACTGTTGCCAACCAACAAAGAATTTACACGTACTGTCATCATTCCGATAACATGTAATGGATCCATTGATTCACCCATACCACAAGCATGACTGCGAACTAAATTTTCNTGGAGAGTGGATAGGTCTTCAGCAGAAATTGCAACACTAACTAAATCACCAAACCCGGTATTTATTCCATATGCTGGTTGACCAGATCTAACAATTTCATCTACTGCGTTTCTAGCCTTATCGACTCTGGAGCGAGAAGATTCTGCCAATCCTACATCGATTTCTCCTTTCATGATTGAAATCACTGCAGACGGGGTCAAATTAGAACCATCAAGAAGTATCATGACATCCCCTCGAATATCTCATCAATGAGTTCATCGGCTACATGATTTGGCAAATTCACTCGTAGGAGTGGTTCTTTTTGCATTGCTCGATTGATTGCCTCTTCCGCAGGACTGTTTCGAGCCCATGCCCTTCGAGCTATCCCGTTATTCACATCCCAATGTAACATTTGATCTAATCTAGTATCAGCATCTTCACTTCCATCTAATACTAATCCAAAACCTCCATTGATTACCTCACCCCAACCTACACCTCCTCCATTGTGAAGGCTGACCCAAGTAGCTCCACGCATAGCATCACCAACGAAATTGTGAACAGACATATCTGCAGTAAATTGTGAACCGTCCCTGATATTTGCCGTCTCTCGATAAGGAGAATCTGTGCCTGAAACATCATGATGGTCTCTACCTAAGACTACAGGTGCTGAAATACGACCCGATCTAATCGCCAAATTGAATGCCTTCGCGATTCGTCGCCTTCCTTCATCATCTGCATATAAAATTCGAGCTTTGCTCCCAACAACTAATTTATGTTCATCCGCTTTGGCGATCCAGTGGAGATTATCCGAGATTTGTTGACTAGTAAAACTGTCTGATTCGTCGAGCATTGTAGTTAAAACATCGGAAGCGATTCTATCTGTTTCCATCAAATCTGAATCTAACCCCGATGTTACAACCCATCGAAATGGACCAAAACCAAGGTCGAAACATAATGGCCCCATTATGTCCTCGACGTACGAAGGNTACCGGTATGAATTTCCATCAGCAGAAAATACATCTGCACCCGCTCTACCTGCCTCCAATAAGAATGCATTTCCATAATCCCAAAAGAACATACCCTTTTCTGACATTGTATTGATTGCAGATACATGGCGCCTTAAGGAAGATTGAACCTCATTACGGAATTGTTGAGGGTCTTCACTCAACATGATTGACGATTCTTCAAATGTGAACCCTGCAGGGAAGTATCCTCCTTGAAACGGATTGTGAAGAGACGTTTGATCAGATCCAAGTTGGACTTCAACCTCTCTATCTACAAGTCGCTCCCATAATTCAACAATATTACCCACATAACCAATGGATATCGGCCGTTTTGAATTACTAGCACTAATCATTTCGTCAATCGCTTGATCAACATCATAATGAAGAATATCAACCCAACCTTGTGAATGCCGTTTCTCCGCAGCGATAGGATTCGATTCTGCAACGATACAAGCAGCACCAGCAATTACCGCTGCTTTAGCTTGGGCTCCTGACATACCCCCTAGCCCACTAGTGACAAATCTGAGCCCTGCAAGATCAGAATTTGGAGATAGATTGAGATATAATCTGGCTGCATTCATTACAGTAATAGTTGTACCATGAACTATACCTTGTGGCCCAATATACATGTAAGAACCAGCGGTCATTTGTCCATACTGACTGACACCTAATGCATTCATTCGATCGTAATCATCCTTAGTACTGTGATTAGGAATAACCATTCCATTTGTAACCACCACACGAGGTGCATTTTTGTTACTAGGAAATAACCCCAAAGGATGTCCAGAATACATCACTAAAGTCTGTTCATCACTCATTTCACACAGATGCTTCATTGCTATACGATATTGGGCCCAATTTTGGAATACTGCCCCATTACCTCCATAGGTAATGAGTTCATGAGGAAATTGAGCTACAGAAGGATCTAAATTATTTTGAATCATTAACATGATTGCGGCAGCCTGCTGAGATTTAGCTGGATATGAATCGATTGGATAAGCTTTCATAGGAACATCTGTAGGTCTAAATCTATGCATGTATATCCGGCCATAATTTCTTAGTTCTCTCAAAAATTCAGAACCCAATTCATGATGCCATGATTTGGGAAAATATCTGAGTGCATTTCTCAATGCAAGACGCTCTTCTTTAGGATTCAAAATATGTCTACGAGATGGAGCGTGGTCGACTGTAGGGTCTAATTCCATGGGAGGAGGAATCTCAGAAGGAATCCCAACCGTTAGTGACGAGAGGTCCACATCCATGCTTACCCGTTGAAGGACTACGATATGGTATTTCTCAATCAGAAAGAGAATCATGAACGAGATGCATAACCTCTCGAGATATCTTACTACATTCTTCTCTCATCGATAATATTGAATTATGCATTTCTTCTGAAACTTGATTTTTCATTCCAACAATGTTGATTTCGGCATTAAACAATCCACCCTTACATGCTGCACTTGAAAGCAAAGCAGAGACCCCCACATCAGTAATTGCGTTGGAATTACCTAAAGATGCTAATGATGGCAGAACTCGCAATAATTCCAAAGATAATTCAGCAATTTTCAATGGGGGTTTAGCAGCATTTATTGAAGCATTTTGAATTGTTATCTTTCTATTTTCACGTTCATCTTCAGTATCCTTAGGCATACGAAATGCTGCGACAACCGCATCATATCCAGCGGCATCCTCATCTGCCAATACATTGCCCATTTCAACTGCTTTTTTGCCTACATTTAATGCTAATTCAGCAGCCTTCCAGCCTGAAGAATATCTATCTTTACCAATAGTAAGGTTTGCAACCATACATGCTAAAGCTCCAGCTTGTGAAAGAGCAACTCCTGATGCAGAACCACCACCGGGTGTTGGTTTTTCAGAAGAAAGTACAGAACAAAATTCATTCAGGGTCATTTCTCCAAACTTAGTCATCATTCATCACCCGCAGCCCATTCAATTATTCTCTCTTTAGGATTAAACGGTTCTAAAACATCTAATTTAAGACCAGAAATTGCAGCTTGAACTAGAACTTCCACATCAGCATCATTACCGTGATAATATCTTCCAGCATCAAGCATGGCATTCAATGGAACTAATCCAACCAATTCTCCAGCAGTAGTAGTTAATCCCATTTCATTGGCCTCAGTAGAAATTGCTTCGGTGACTTCATGTAATGATGATTTATCATAATCTAGTAAATTCATCGAAACCTGTGCAGTTTGTTCATTGTACATCCATCCTGCAGCTTGGAGCGCTTCAAATTTCCCAGGGGTGCGTAGTGCTTTTCCATCTTCATCAAAGATCTTATTTCCATTCTCATCTTTCATGAGTACCCCACTAGTTCTGATTTTACCTGCTATACGATTTGCTGGAATTTTATCATCAGTATTTAGATTAACATTGTATGCGATTAATATATTTCTAGCCCCAGTTGCAGTAACCCCCCACTTTGGATTGAAAACAGAAGGACCAAAATCAGGAATCCAATTATCATCATTAATTTTCTCAGCGAATCCTTCATATTCGCCGCGACGGATATCTGGCAAACGAATTCGATCAGATTTTCTTGCTGCCTTAGCATAGAGATAAATTGGTAAATCAAATCTTGATGATACTTCTTCAGCATATTGAATGGAAAGTTTGACACATTCTTCCATTGTTACATCGCTAATGGGAATAAAAGGTACAACATCTACTGCACCCATTCTTGCATGTTCTCCTGTATGAGTACTCATATCAATCAATTCAAGTGCTACGTCAGTCCCTACAATTGCTGCTTCTAAAACAGATGAAGGGGGGCCGACAATAGTCACTACAGTTCGATTGAAATCGGCACCCATATCTACATCTAACAAAGTAACTCCTTCTACCTCTTTCATTGCATTAGTGATTGCATTAATTATTTCGACGTCTTTACCTTCAGAAAAATTAGGGACACACTCAACCAAGGGTTCAACCATGTTTACCGAAACTAGGAACGGCTCATGAATGAGACCGTTAACCATAATGAATCTGGTCAGAATCTGAGGATTTATTCCTATTTTTCCTGACAATCTCAACTGCATTAGATAAATCTTCAGAACTTACTTTCTTTCTTCCATCCTTGATTGCTCTGATTCCTGCTTCCAAACTTAAAGCCTTAATCTCCGCTCCACTAAAGCCTTCAGTAGAATCAATGAGAGATTTGATTTTGACTCCTTTCTCCAGTGGCATGTTACCCAGATGTAATTTCAGAATAGCCTTTCTTCCTTCTTCATCAGGTAGAGGAATCTCAATTATTCTATCGAATCTCCCTGGTCTCAATAATGCTTCATCAAGAAGTTCGGGACGGTTAGTAGCAGCAATAATCTTCACATCAGGAACCTCTGAAAATCCATCCATCTCAGCCAATAATTGCATCAACGTTCTCTGGACTTCTCTATCACCACTCGTAGCTGCATCCAATCTCTTTGCNCCTATTGCATCAATCTCATCAATGAAGATAATAGCAGGTGAACGCTGTCTAGCTAAATCAAATAATTCCCGAACCAATCTACCCCCTTCTCCGATGTACTTCTGAGCAAGTTCACTGCCGACCATACCGAGGAATGTTGCCTGAGTTTGAGTTGCTACAGCCTTTGCTAACATTGTTTTACCAGTTCCTGGAGGCCCGCATAATAAAACACCCTTGGGTGGTGTAATTCCAAATTCTTCGAATGCTTCAGGTTTCAATAGTGGTAATTCTATCGCTTCTTTGAGCCGCTCAATTTGTTCATCAAGACCACCCATGTCATCATAATCGACTCCTGGTGAATCAATTATTTCCGCAGCTGCGACCAATGGATCATGAGCGTCAGAAAGAACATCAATAATTGACAAACTATCTTGGTTTAGTGCAACGCGAGTTCCAGGACGTAACTCTGCTTCAGGGAGTCGACGATTTCTAGAAACTAAGAAGACTGTACCATTTGAAGAACGAACAATTGCCCGATCATCATCTAGGACATCTTGTACGTTCCCAATAATAAATGGAGGACTACGTAGATGTCTGAGCTCTTCTTCTAATCTCGAAGACCTCTTTTTCAGTTGACCAATTTCATTCTCAAGGTAAATCTTGTCCGTTAGTAAGCCTTGAGCGAACTCTCGAAGATCACGAACTTGTCCATCTACTTCTTTGATATCTATACGGTCTGAACGAGGTATCCCTTCGCCTTCTTCGTCCGGTGGACGTTCAGCACCACTCTCTCCCATGAACCGCCCTAAACTACAACGATTATTAAGCCATTCAAAAATTGCACACCAATTCTAATTTCGTAACATGGTTAAAATTAGGCTGTAGACTCGGGAGGTTGAGAAATATGGGTAGTTGTGAAATTTGTGGGTCTAGCAAAGTTGCGACTAAGCGTGCTTCTTCAAATGGTCGCGATGTCTTAGCATGTGAACGATGCATGAAAGCAGCAGGCTTGAAACCTAATTTTTCAGGTATTTCTCAAACTTCCAATCCAGGTAATGTCAGAGGATTTGGAGGATACGGGGGGATGGGACGTTCGGGCAAGGACATTATGGTCAGAGATGAAAAAGAATTAGCTCCCGATTTCGGACAACGAGTTCTTGAAGCAAGAAGGAAGCGAGGGATTGAACAACGTGATTTAGCACGAGCAATTTCTGAACGAATAAATGTTATTCAACGTGTAGAAAGAGGGCAACGGCCTGGTGATTCTGTGATTAAAAAACTAGAACGATATCTGGACATTGAACTGATGATTGAACGAACTCCTGATGAACAACGTAAAGTCGGGCCCGGCGCTGGTAGAGCGATGACTCTAGGAGATTACATTCAAGATGCTCTCCGTAAGGAATGATTTCATGTCTGACATTCCGATGCACATTATTCACCTTGACCAAGACGATCCCAAAAAATGTACTGCGAGAGCAATGGAACGGGCAGGTTGTGCCATTATTCACAATCATGTCAATCGTGCACCTCGTCGGGGATTTCTACTCGATCCATCTGCAGGATTAATTCTTGGTCCGGAAGATATTCCACTTATTGATAGAGGTGCTTCAATAGTAGGCCTAGACTGTAGTTGGAAACAATTAGATTCATCAATGGAATCGATACTACGAGATACGAAACTTAAACCTAGAACTCTGCCGTTGGTTCTTCCTGCTAATCCCGTTTCTTGGGGCAAGCCAGGTCGTCTTTCAACAGCCGAAGCAATGGCCTTGTGTGCTGCGATAATGGGTAGAATCGAACAAGCAAAACGAATACTTCAGCCATTTCGATTTGGTAGAGAATTTCTAGAACTAAATGCTGAACCTATTGCAGAATATCAACAGTGTAAAACGAATCAGGAAATTGTGGATAAACAATGGTCGTTCTTCGATCAACCTAATGATTAACGAACTTCAGAACCAGGGTTAATTCTAGAATCAACTGTTAGTAAGCAGACTCCTCCTTCACCATCGTCAGCAGCTAACATCATTCCTTCAGACATTACACCTCTTAATTTTCGAGGTTTTAGATTGGCTACGAATGCTACGTGAAGGCCGATCATCTCGTCAGGGGAATAGAAATCTTTCAGTCCAGCACATACGGTTCTTCCTGACTCAGTCCCATCATCAATATTGACAACGTAAAGTCTGTCAGCATCTGGGTGATTTTCGACACTGACTATTTTTCCGATTTTAATATCTACAGCCATAAACTGATCAAATTCGATGAATGTAATTCCTTCTGGTTCATTACTCACTGGACCACCATCCTTCTTGGAGCGACTACTGCCCTTGACGCTATGGGTAGATGGAGCTTTATCTTCCACATGTTCATCTGCAACAATTCCCTCTCTAGACAATATTTCTTCTAAATCTAATCTTTCGAATAGGGGTTGAGAAGCTTCTCCAGTCCATGTCATAGGAATCGACCAATCTATTGCTGAATCCCATGCTGCTTCGGCGACTTCTCCAGATTGACCAATCATCGACCATAATCTCTGAGCACTAAATGGAATAAATGGCTGTGTTACAATCGATAAAAAACGTACAACACGCCAGCCAAAAGCAAGAGTAGAGAGAGATTTTCTCCTTTCTATTTCATTTCCATCGGAACTTAGATGCGACCAAGGAGCAGCAGCTTGAATCATTTGGTTACCGTATTGTGATGCAGACATTGCTGTTCTCAATGCTTCCTTGTACCGATGACGCTCAAGAGAATTAGTAATTGATGAATGTAATTCTTCTAATTTCTGTGAGTGTTCAATGTTCAGAGATAGATCATCAAATGGAATCAATGGAGAGGAACCATTTTCAGATGGTAAGCGGGCTGCTAATGTCATAATTCTATGAACGAAATTTCCATACGCAGCAATAAGTTCAGTATTTACCTTCTCAACAAAATCAGACCAATTGAAATCTGTATCATGTGCCTCTGGCATGTTGATTGTCAATACGTAACGTAGGGTGTCAGGATCGAATTTTTCTAAGAACGATGGAAGCCATATTGCATGCTTTCTAGATTTACTAAATTGGCCCCCAGCCAACATCAGATACTCCATTGCTGGAACGTTATCTTCAAGATGCAAATCCCCTGCTTGAGGTAAACGTGGGGAATCTAGTCCATTCATTGACATGTTTAGTCCCATAATTAATGCAGGCCAAATTACGGTATGGAATGGGATATTGTCCTTACCCAGAAAGTAAAGATGACGAGGGGCATTTCCTTCTTCATCAACACACCACCAATTCTTCCATGATTCAGAGCCATTAGGATGTGAAAAAGCAATTTTCTCCGACCATATTTGCGCACATGTAAGATATCCCTGAACTGCCTCAAACCAGACATAAACGCATTTACCATCAAATTGATCATCGTCAAAAGGTAATGGAACGCCCCATTCCAAGTCTCTGGTCACAGCTCGTGGTCTAAGACCCATGTCTAGCCATTGTTTTGTCATTGCCCTAACATTATTCTTCCATACTGGCCACCTATCCTCAGCGTGTTTTTCTAACAATGATTGGAACAAATCTAATCTGTAGAATAAATGTTCAGTAGGACGAATTTCTATTTTCGCATCTGGGTTCATTTTAGATTTTGGATTGATTAATTCCGTAGCCTCATATGTAGCACCGCAGGTATCACATTGATCGCCTCGGGCTCCGTCTGCATTACATGTAGGACAATTTCCTTCGACATATCTATCCGGAAGAAAACGTCCGGAGCCATTTTCCCTTAATTCATAATATTGCTCCATAGTCCTCTGTTCAAACAGACCTGCAGAATGTAGCGATTTGACATTTTCTTGTACTCTTTTGATATGAGAAGGATCTGAAGTGCGATTGAAGAGCGCTCCTCCAAATTCTACTCCTCTAGGATCTATATTTGGTTCCCAAACACAACCTAAGTCGATTAGTGCCTGAGTATTTACTGCATGAAATCGATCTACAATTTCTTGCGGAGACACTCCTTCAATTTCAGCAGTAACTGTAATCGGAGTTCCATGCTCATCAGAACCAGATACCATCAGCACACGATTTCCACGTGAACGTTCGAAACGGGCGGTAATATCGGGTGGCAAGTAACAACCTGCAACATGCCCTAGATGTAGTGGCCCATTCGCATATGGCCATGCTACACATACTAGGACATGCTCTCCGGCCATATCATATCCTGACATAACATACAATTCAATGTGGCGTTAGGTATCTATTGTTATTCACCAATGCTTTAGACCTGTACCCCCTGCTGAGGCTACACATGACACAACTATCCAAGTACTTGGGTCTAGATCATAGTTGGGAGTGAGTCCGAAGTGGATGTCAATACCCTACTTGTTACAACCACCTCCGGATCGAGCGAAGGAGACTATACTTTACTCATCCTTTATGCGACTCTGGCTCTAGGTGCTTCTTTCCTATGTAGTGTCTTAGAAGCAGTTCTACTGAGTACTTCAATTTCACACGTGAAGGTACTCGAACAAAAAGGAAGTCGTGTTGCTCACCTTTGGACTAGATTCAAGGACGAACCTGAGCGGCCTCTAACAGCAATTCTTACACTGAATACAATCGCTCATACTGTTGGGGCTCTAGGAGTCGGTGCTGAAGTCGCAGCGATGGTCGAAGGTACTGAATCAGAGGCCTTGGTGATGGCGGTAGCATCTGCTGTACTTACTCTGGGAATCCTTGTTCTTTCTGAAATAATTCCAAAGACACTCGGTGCCTTGTATTGGAAAAATCTCAGTGTTTTCTCAGCATACACTCTACGAGGCCTGATACTAATTCTTCTTCCTATTGTCATCCCAATGGAATGGATGAGGAATATGTTCCCTGCTAAGTCTGAAAGTGCAGTGACAAGAGATGAACTTGCAGCAATGGTTGAGGTCGCTGAAGATGAACAGGTCATTGAAACAGACGAAGAAGAAGCAATTCGCAATCTTCTGAGTCTTAGAGATAAATATGCAAATGATATCATGACACCAAGAACCGTCATGTCATTTGTTCTTTTAGATGATACAGTACAGGCAGCTATGGACAAAAATCCAATAATGGTCCATGGAAGACTACCTGTTTTCGATGGAGACACAGATTCACCAAAGGGTTTGGTACTAAGAAGTGAGATTTACAGAAAAGCTGCTGCAAATGAAAACGATGTACTAATGAGTGATTTGATGAGAGATATAATACAAGTTAGGGAACACACCAATCTAGATGATTTACTCGATATTTTCCTAATGAAAAAGGAACAGTTAGCACTGGTTCATGATGAATTTGGAGGCACATTAGGAATAGTCACTATGGAAGATGTTATTGAGACAATTCTTGGCGTGGAAATTGTTGATGAAAAAGATATGGAAGGAATCGAAGAAGGAGTTGTTGGTGAAGATATGCGACAATTTGCCAAGGATAAATCAAATGTTGACGAAGATGAATGATTTATTGTTTCATCCACTTACCATAAATCTCTGAAGCATTACCTCTATCTCTACCTCGTCCGAAGTGTTTGAGATTAGGATCAACAATTATCTCCCAATCATCACCGGCATATGGTCGAAGCAAATTCAAATGTTCTAGAGCAAGTGCAATATCATCTTGCGCTTGTAAAATTCTTACAGGTATAGTAGGAATCCCCCAATCAGGCACCTCAAAATTCTTCCAAACTATATCTATAGCAGGCCCATCTCGTCTAAATGCCCAATTAAGATCTAATTGAGCAATTATGCCAGAAATAAATTTCCATCCTTTAGTTCTCTGCTTGTAAACTAATGGAAATGAAGTCATTGGAGATTCTAAATAAACATGGGAAATAGGAATAGGCAAAATTGAATTTATTTTATCTGCAAATCGCAATACTAGAAAACCTCCAATACTGTGTCCGAATAACACGATAGAATCAATTTTTGAAATATCCCAATTTCTCACCTCATTTTCTAACATTGATAAAATTCGTTGTCCGGATTCAACAGCCGTCCAAATTTTCAGACCGTCAGATAATCCGTGGCCAGGTAAATCGATCATGATTGCATGATATCCTGAATCGATAAATGGTTGAATTTTATATTCCGTTGAGGATGAATCTGATTGCCATCCATGAATTCCAATTATCAACGGTGCAATTCCGTCATTCCATTTTTCAAAATGTACGACTAATTCATTATTCTTTGAAAGCCAATTAATTTGTTTAAACTGATTAGTAGGACTTCTTACCTTCCTGATAGGACGAACAAAGTTATGAAAAATTATAGATGAAATATAAAAAATAGATAATACAACTATTCCAATAAAGAGAATAGGATAAAAAAAATCATCTGTTAATGTTAGCAAAACAGTACAGGAAATCATTACAAAAAATGAAAAAAATCTAATGAAAAATGGTTTACTAACAGGAGGATCTAATGGACCTCTGACAGATAGCATCTATACCGCCATTAGGAATCATCAGATTCTTCGTCTTCTTTGTCGACTCCCCAACCCTTAGACTCGAAGAAGTCACCAGATGACTCTAGACGTTTTAACCACCCAGAGGACTCTCCTGAGGATACATGCTTTACCAAATATACACCCAAGAATACTGACTCCCATAATCCTTGACGATCCCCTTTTCTAATCCTTCCAATTACAATCTCAGCAATGACAACCAGAAGAGAAACCATACAGATAATAAGACCAACAATATTAGTCTCCTCAGAGTAGTTTATGGCCATCTGTATGCCGAAGAGTCCCAGTACAATAAATGGTAGATACATAGCTTTCAAAAGATGAAAAATTGCAATAGGTTGTTTTCCTGTATGTCGTACAAAAGCAGTACGTGTAGTGAAATTTCCCAGTGTTCGTCCAAATTGAACAGGTAGAACTATTGTATTTAGTAGAGTAATACACATCCCACCGAGAAGAAACCATGTGAAATCCGAATTACTACCAAATGCACCAATGGCTAAAATCGGAATTGACCAACCAATATTGGCTATAAAATCAATTAATCTTCTAAAACCATAAGCAGCAGTTCCGGCTTTCTCAAAGTCTCCAGTAAGACTACGATCTACCCTCTCTCTGGGCTTTCTAGCTTCCTTGTTCCTACGACGCCGCGAACGAGGAGATTCTTCGGCACTAGCGGCAGGTGTATTCTCGGACTTTGCAGCCTTAGAACGTCTGCTTGCACGTGGTTTCTTCTCTTTTTCTTGCTTAGGTTTCTCGACTGGAGTCTCCTCCACTGATTCTTCTTCATCAATCCTATCTAACAGTCCCATTTCATTCACTACCCATAGCGTTCTTTGACTCTTCTAGCCAAATCAATATCTTGCTTTAATCTAACTAAGACCTCATCCGGAGCGGATGATAATTCGTTGTTAATCAAATCAACAAATTTAGATCTCTCTTCTTCATTAGTATCAGCAGGTTTAGAGTAAACCTGTTTATAGAAATCAAAACTATTACCTGCAAGGAAACTTTTCTGGAATGAAGAAGGCATCATTCCTAATAATTCGTTAGCCAACTCAACAAATTCAACAAAGTTTTCGTTATCTTCGTCAGATAAATCTTCATGAGATTCTGTTTCTACTTGAACTTCAATATCTTCCTCATCTGGATATTCTTCCAGCAACTCGTCAATTTCTTCAGAGTCAAAATCTCCATCTAATGCTGCAATCACAATTTTCCTATCTTCAACCATTTGCTTTAATTCAGGTTGTAGTTTCCTGACTTCGGTTGTCTTCCTCTTACTTTTTGCATCATCAAATCTCTTCTTTAGAGGACGGATTCGATTCTCAATTCTGGTTTTCAATTCATTAAGTTCCGATTTAGAAAATTCTGCATTATCTTCTTCTTCAGGGGCATCTTCTTCTTCTTCATCTGGAGCTGAAATTAATTCAATAGTTGGTTTGACTTCCCTCATTGCTTGCTGTTCTTTCTTACGAAGAACGATGATTTCGCGATCTAAATCTGAACCGAAACGGTTGGAAAAACGATCTAATAGAGTGCCTACATTTCCTGATGCAATACGGTCAATGTGACCATACATTTGATCAGTATTCTGTGGAGAAGATTCTGAACTACGGAATGTGCTCAAATCAATTCTACCAGAGATAGACTGAGGTTCGTCAGGTATTGTTACCTCAGTTGGTAAAGAGGCTGCTGGAACAGGAGTTGGCATTTCTGCTGGAGAAGCAGGTATCGAGGCTGCAGGAGCTGGAGGGGAGGGCATTGGAGCGGCTGGGGCGGGAGGAGGTGGCATTTCCACAGGAGGAGGAGGCATTGTAACAGCAGGGGCAGGAGGAGGCGGCATTTCCGCAGGAGCAGGAGGCATTGGAGCAGCAGGGGCTGGAGGAGGTGGCATTGGAGCAGCAGGGGCTGGAGGAGGTGGCATTTCCCCGGGTGGAGGAGGCATTGGCACTGCCGGAACCGGGCCAGGAGGAGGGGGAGGAAGAAGGGCTCCGGGAGGCGGTGGAATCTGTTCTTCTTCGTCCGCCATGCGCTGCACCGTGTAGTGTTCAGAAATGACTTGGTTTTAACATTCCCCGAAGAGTGACCCAATAATCGCCTCAACTTTGGATACTTGATGCCCACCGTTTCAATCCCAGAAATATAGCCATTGCTTCGGAAACTTCAACTATGTCACCCCTACTGCCTTCAATGACTTCATTTCCAATTCTCGCAGTAATATCATCTAATTCTAATTGGACGATTTCACGCTTTTGTTTAGAGAAAACTACTGCTTCATATAATGCATCGAATGCTATCGACGAATCAGGATCGAGACGCTCAACTGGGAATTCAGTTACTCGCAATCCTGCCTTTCCATGTAAACTACCTACCCACCTGATTACTCTACGGATATCTACGGTAACATTGTCATCATTTTCCGCTGCTTGATCGAGTACAACACTTTGATCTCCTAAGATTAATGCTTGAAATAAGTCACCTTGTTTCCCAAATTGACGACCCATCTGTATCGAAGAATTCTTCAATCTTCTTCGACGATCTGAATTTACTGACATCTCGGCCAATTTCATCATTGCCTTTTCACTCATTGACGGTGGGCGAGACATATTTGCTGTCCCTAATACCGCAGATGAACGTAATTGCTTGTAGATTAGGCGCCTGTCCGCATCAGATGAATCATGATAAGATTCCAATCTATCTAAAACTGAATCCACTCCACGTCTAACTCTTTTGCCCCATGCAACCTCTGGACTCCCTAGAACCATCTCAATGTTAAGATTTGAACCGGATATATGTGATACAATTTCTTGTCTAGCCTTAGAATCAAGATGAAGAATACTAGGATGACGATAGTGAATGTGAAAACCTCGATGACCTGAAAACGAAAACGTAGCAAATTCAGATTTAAAACCGAAATCAGGTTCTAAGAAATCATTCCATAACCTAAAGGCTTGTTCTTGAATGTCATTTAACATTGAAGGAAAATCTAAGGCATCTACTCCAACAAGGTGGTCTCCATCTAAATCAAAAATTAAATCTGCTCCTCTCCAGCCTTTTTCTGACATTTTATATTCTGATGGTCTATCATAGTAGGCAGTACTATGAAAACAAGAATGAGGAGGGGAAGACCGGGTAAGAATTTGGCGCAAGCCCTCAGGATTATCGAAACCGATATGACGACGAGGAGGACGGTCATCCCAACCCATAAACATCCACTCTCTTGAACGAAGACGTGGAGGCAAGTACAGATCTTTTACAGCAAGAGAATTGTAATACTCGCTGAATCGGTACTGGTAACGTGCGGTGCTCACAGAGTTACTCAACAATTGACGCTAAATCAATCCATCCGGAGTCCACCGACTTCTTTCGGCTCTGTTGAACTAGCAACTCCAGTGATTTTCTCATAGCATTCTAAGCAATAGTATCTATCATCAATTACTAACGATTCAGCAAATGTTAGTGGCAAGTCACAGCCTGCACATATTGGGCCTAATTGCCCCCTAGCTACCGACAACTGATCTGGCTTAACCATACCCTCACCAAAGGGAGGGGGCATTTCAGTATAGCGCAAAATAAATCTCTGCTCATACACATTCGTTTTTACACTGAATAGACTGGGGTAATTCATGGTCGAGGCAACTAGAGTACGGATTGGACATTCTCCTGACCCCGATGATGCATTCATGTTCCATGCGATGACTACTGGACGATTCGATACATCTCCATATGAATATGAACACGTTTTACTCGACATCGAAACGTTAAATCAAAAAGCACTCGAAGGAGAATTTGAGGTCTCGGCAGTATCAATTCATGCGCTTCCGGATGTTCTTGACACATATGCCCTGATGAATTGTGGTGCATCGATGGGAGAAGGGTATGGTCCTAGAATAGTTACTAATGGTGTAAAATCAATTGAGGAAGTAAAGACTGGAACTATTGCAATTCCTGGAATCAAAACATCAGCTCATCTAGCTCTTAGAATAATGTTGGGAGAAATGAAAACAACTGTTATTCCATTCGACGAAATAATGGATGCTGTAAAAGTAGGAAAAGTGGACGCTGGATTAATCATTCATGAAGGACAGTTGACTTGGGAAAGCGAAGGTCTTCATTTGGTCGCAGATTTGGGAGAAATGTGGGCAGAAAGAACTGGCGGCTTACCTCTTCCCTTAGGAGGGAATGTTGTAAGAAGAGACTTGGGTAAAGAAGAATGTAAACTGGTTACTGAACATGTCAAAATATCAATTCAAAATGCGATATCTAATCCCGAAGAAGGGTTAGCATTTGCAATCGAATGGGGTAGAGGAATTGACGAAGAAACCAATGAAGAATTTGTTCAGATGTACGTTAATGAGAGAACAATCGATTATGGGCCAGAAGGTAGGAAATCAGTACGATTATTCCTCAAAGAAGGGCAACGAATTGGCATGATCAGAGAAGATTTAGATGTTGATGCATTAGAATTTATTGGAGCGGAATAAAATGGAACGGCCTGAAAGATCTGAATTCGATAGTGTTGACCCTGCTCCTCCAAGTGAGGAAAAAAATATTGAATCGCTCAGATCATCTCTCTGTGACGAAAATGAAAGAATGTTTCTCAGAATGAGAGCACTGTTTAGTTTAAGGAATATAGGGGGTCAACAATCAGTTGAAGCTCTAGCCGCCGCCTTTCAATCAGACTCTGCNTTGTTAAAACATGAAATCGCATATGTAATGGGTCAAATGCAGGATTCAGCAGCGGTTCCCCATTTAATTGAGAGATTAAGTGATTTAGGAGAGGATGTGATGGTGAGACATGAAGCGGCAGAAGCCTTAGGTGCAATTGGTGATAAGATTGCCATGTCAACACTAAGAGAATTTGTCGATGATGATTCAATTGTAGTTGCAGAATCATGCGAGGTTGCAATTGACCTCTTGGATTATGTTTCTTCCAAAAAGCTTGATTATTCCTAATATGACCACAGTCGATAAAATCTCTATCACTCTAGGAGTACTATGAACCGGGGCGTGTGCCTTGCAATCATCGCCTTGGTGATGGCAACACCTTTCGCATCCTCTGGACTTCCTGAACCGGTTCCAGTTATAGAGGAAGCATATACATTTGAACGAACTGATGGAGGTGTGGTTACCTCTGTAGTTGAAGTAGTTCATTCTCCAGATGGAACATTAATTGCCGCTGCAGATAGAAAACATCTGAATATTTGGAGAGCTTCGGATGGAGAAAGAGTAGCATCAAAACTAATTTACAATCATGATTATGCAAATTTAGGGCTAGAATGGACTACTGATTCACAACATTTGATTATTTACCAAGATAGTGCTTGGGCGAATACACCTTCTATCACAGCAATCCCAATTTCAGACTGGGATTATAGAGAGAAACATGCAGAAATTGAAATGGGTGTAAGCGATGTCAAATCGATAAATGATTCATTAATCATATTTGCCGACGTTAACAATATTATTAGTTTGTGGACTATTAATGAAGAATCGTTAGATAGAGGTATTTCATATTCTTCAGATGGGACTCCAGGTTGTATCGATATATCTCCCGACAAGTCAATGGCAATTGTGGGTGTAGAATTATCAGAAGGATATTCTGCGGTTCTACTTTCACTCGATAACATGACTGAAATTACTAGATGGAATCAAACGAATCCAATTTCCGATTGTAACTTCCGTCCAAATAATAACGAAGTTACTTGGAACGATGATATTTCTATTGTTATTCGCTCCACAACCTCGCCATTTGGTTTTGTGAACGTATTAGAAACAGGAGGAAAAATAATACAATATCAAGAAGTTCCTCTTCAAGACGAAATCTTGGTACTATCTACTCAAGGATCTGCCAGAAGTTTGGAATCATGGAATTCTAATACTCTACAAATTAACTGGAGGACATCGATTGGATTCAAAACTAATCAATTCACATTAAATCCTGATTCCGAACAAATTAGTTTCAGTACCAATACTCCTATAATTCCTGTCTTTAGAACAAGTGATTTCATCATTGACCTAGGGACTGGACCTGATTTAGACAATGATGGAATAGCAGATAACAAAGATAATGACGATGACGGAGATTCAATTCCAGATATTTTTGACAATATTTGTTCGGAAGGAACGGATTGCTCTAGAAATCCAAATAGAGATACTATTAGGAATATAGATATTCAAATTTCTTCAAATGGTAGTGTAAAAATTGAGGAAATAATTACTATTCCACTAGATCTATCAAGAGATATTCGAGAGATTAACTCTAAATTACTAGATGATGATTCATTAGCATCTCTTCTGGAAGCAGACGTCATGATTCGCCAATTATGTGGTCCTGCAAATTTAGACCAAATGGCGGAAGAATGGAAAGAGAATCTGAGGATAAATGGGAGTGTACCTTGGAACGCCGAAAGTTCATGTGACGAATATGGAGGTTTGTCTAGTACTACAACAATAGAAAACGGAGCCGCCTGGAAATCTAATATCCGAATTGCTTGGACAACTACATTAAACGTCCCTGCAGATAGATTAGTTAGACCATTGGATATTAGTTTAGTTAATCCTCCAACAATGCGAGAAGGAAGTATAATGGAAAGTATCCAACATAGTCCATCTATTGTGAATGTCTACTTCAATGAAGTATACTTGAATACATCAAATATTTGGAATATGAGCGGATCTATTTCCATTGGGCTCCCTGCTCCTTTNATATCAGATCCGACAGTGTCTGATCAAGCACTTGCAGTTGTTTCTAATCCTTTCATTATCATACCAACAATCTTAGTTTTAACTTCGATAGTTGTCATCATTATACGACGTAGAATGATGTTTGAATATGAATTAGATGAGGAATGTGAGGTATGTGGTAAATTCAATCCACCTGGTGCTGTGAAATGCAGTGAGTGTGGAGTTTTGTTCGTATACGATCAAGTTATGGAAAAATTGCATAAATGGATGATAGATAACGATTTGAGTGTCACAGAACTCTTTGATAGATTTGACGAAGATGGAAATGGAACTCTAGAAGAAGATGAATTATTACGTGGACTCAGGTCTCTAAAAATAGCAAATTTACCAGTCTCTCAATTACAAGCACTCGTTGAAAGCTTAGATGAAGATGGAAACGGAGTNATTGACCTTGAGGAATTTGAGATTGCATTAGGTAGTGTTGATACAATGCTATATGATGATGATGACTATGTAGATGAATTAGAGGAGAGATGGGGGCAAGAATCAGCAGAAGGAGTTGAGTCAAAATCATTTGGAAGACAAAATCCATATGAAATTAATCAAAAAATCGCTCCAAGACCTCCACCCGATCGGCGAAAGGCAAAGAAAGAGGATGAACAGGAAGTAGAAAATAAGCCAAGAAGATTAGTAAGAAGGAAATCTTCTAAATCTGAAACTAATAATAGAAGAAGAGTGATACGGTCTTCTAAAAAATCTGATGATTCAGTCAAAGAAGAAAATCTCGAAAAAAATGAGGAAGACGACTACGATGAGGCTCTTCGACGACTGACTGGTTCAGCATTAGAGGAAGATTCATGATTTTCATCCCACCATGGAACTAAACCTTCGAAGCCACATACCTCTTCAGCAAAAAGTATCATACTTTCTCTATCTTGTTTGTTTAACCTGTTGCGTACTTCTGATTGGAAATAATGAGTAATACGTTGGAAAGAGAATCTTGTTCGTTCAGAGCTTGATTTAATTACTTTAGTTCTATGATTTTCACTTGTTTCAAAACGATCTAGGTTTTCTTCTAATGCAGTAACTGCAAGTCTAATTGCACTAGTTTCAGAATCTTGCCTAGCACAAAATACCCCGAAAACCATTGGCAAACCAGTTTGATCTAACCATTCTGCCCCTAGATCCATTCGTACTAAATTGGGATTGATATCGGCTTCGTCAATTGCTCGATCTCCGATAATTAATGCACCATCACAACGATCTAACATTGAATCAAGATCGGGGCCCATTTCAATTAATCTGGGTTGACAACCGCGTCTGGAAAGAAGCCATGGTAACAATGTTCGAGAAGTAGAAGAATCTGTCGGCACTGCAATATCTCTCATGTCTTCGATTGGTCTATCACCAAAAAGTAGCACAGACCCAACACCACCATCTGAAGCAATTCCTATTGAATCAATAGCTTGTAACGTATCTATATTTTTAACAAAGTCAGCAAGAGGTATAGGGGCAATCAAACACTCCCCTCTCAGTAAATGACCAGTAAGCCATGAGGGAGGAGCGGGGAGAATTCTCCAATGCCCAGCTAGATCATGGAATAAAGGATCGCAATTCGCAAATGATACTCGACCTATCACATCTTGTCTCAATTTCTCACCTCAAACCATATCTGCCACAGGTAACGAGACCCACTTATCATCATCAGATGGAGGACGTCTTCTATGGATTTCAAAGTGGTCATATATTGTAGACCTTCTAATTGGTACGCCTCCTGCATCTTCTATTAATTTGGACAATCGGTCTAAATCATCTTCTACAGATGTTTGACTTCCTGCTTCATGCATTATTTCCTCATGCCCGACAGTACCATCAACATCGTCAGCGCCAGCATTCAGAGCCAATGAAGCCAAGTGATCTCCTATATTCATTCTGTATGCCTTGATATGAGGGACATTATCTAACATTATTCTAGAGATAGAAATAGTACGTAATGTCTCGTTTCCAGTAGAATGTTGTGCCTGTGGAAGACGCGTACGGTCAGGAAGAAAAGGATACGGCACAAAACACTGAAAACCTCCAGTATCGTCTTGTAATCTTCTAATTTTATCAAGATGTTTAATTCTCTGAGATGCTGTCTCAATTGTTCCAAATAGCATTGTAGAATTTGTAGGAATTCCAAGTAGATGTGCAGTCCTATGAATATCTAAATATTCTTCACTAGATTCCTTTCCATTACAAATTACTTTTCTGACTTCATCATCTAGTATCTCTGCACCTCCACCTGGTAGAGAAGTCAAGCCTGCATCGATTAATTTTGAAAGAACTTCAGAAATTGAAATTTCACTAATTTGGGAAAGATGTTTAATTTCAACTGCTGTTAAACATTTCATAGATAAATGAGGATATTTTTCTTTTGCAGAAGAAATAAGATTAGCATAATAATTTACGTCCCATTCTGGATGTAGTCCTCCTACAGAATGAACTTCATCTATCCTGGTACTAAACGGACGTATTCTATCGAGATATTCCTCAACAGATAACGCATATGCATCTGGTGCTTTTGGACCCCTTCTAAAAGCACAAAAACGACAGGCTAAGACACAGATATTTGTTATGTTAACATGGAGATTCGAATTGAAATATATTTCATTATCATATTTTGATTTCTTTATTGCATGACCAAGTAGCATCACATCAATCAAATTTGCTTGAAGAAATAGTGATTCTCCAGTTGATATTGAAACACGGCCTTCTGAAATTATCTCATCGTAAGCCATTTGTACAATTGGATCAGAAATCGAACCTAACTCTTCTACTCTGCTNGGGAGGCGGTTGATCCAATCAGGATACCCTACCGAGCCGATCATATCCAGCCCATCCATCACTAACTGATGAATCCTCGTTCACTTCTTTGGCTTAGGCCAGAGCATCTTTCTCATCTCTTCAGCAACAAATACTGTGGATGCAACAGCAAATACTACAAGCCAATCTAATGGTTTTAGAGGAACTGTATGAATCATCTCTCCTATCCTAAATCCAGCAATTTCGGGAGCATGAACAAACAACAACAACATAGAGGTAGATATCAAAATACTGATAGTAATCCAACTGTTAGAAGTTATACCTAAGCGGAATGCAGAAACTTCAGAAGATCTACAATTCATTACATTCATCAGCTGGAAGAATATGAATGCTGCAAATGCACTTGTTTGAGCAATGGCAAATTGCGATTCTGCATTCTGGAACCACGCATCTTCGTTACAAACCCCATTTACCATGTAATCGTCACCACCTACTGGACCAGTAGAACAAGGAGCACTATCGATTATTGCGCCACCTGCGAAGTAAAATACCGATGCTGTTCCAATTACCATAATCATACCAAGGAACAAAATCAACATCGCATCCGTAGTTGTAGGTAGAGTTTCATCTAACGGACGAGGGGGTTCTTTCATGACATCTTTAGCTTGCTGTTCTACACCCAATGCTACCGCAGGAGGGCCATCCATCAGAATATTGATGACTAGTAACTGAGTTACAGTGAACGGGAATGTCCAATCCATCAACATTGTAGTTACCAATAATAGTAATACTGCAGCAACATTAGTACTTATTTGATATCTGACAAAATTTCGAATATTCTGGTATATTCGACGCCCCTCATCTACGGCCTTTACAATAGATGAGAAATCATCATCTTGTAAAACCATATCAGATGCATCTCGTGCAACGTCGGTACCAGCACGACCCATCGAGATACCAATATTAGACTTAGATAAAGCAGGAGCGTCATTGTCACCATCTCCAGTCATTGCAACTACATGTCCTAGATGCTGTAATCGAGATACTATGCGTAATTTTTGATCCGGTGTAGTACGTGAAAAAATTGCTACACGATCTAATATAGAATCTAATTGATCATCATCCATATCTCTTAATTCAGATCCATGAATAGATAGGTCTTCAGGACCAAATATACCAATTTCTTCGCCAATTGATTCAGCAGTCGATTTGTGATCACCTGTAATCATTATTACTCGAATTCCTGCATCATGGCAGGTAGAAATTGCTTCGGGAACTTCGCTTCTCGGAGGATCGGAAATCCCTACAACCCCAAGTAAGACTAACCCAGATTCAACGGATTCAACATTTTCAATATCTTCAGATTCTGATATTACTCGTGTGGCTAATCCTAGAATTCGTAATGAATTTCCTGCATAATCTGCATTGATGGATTGAACTCTCTTGGATAGGTCACGAGTCATGGGAACGACTTTTCCGTCAACTATTGTCCGATCGCATACTTGGAGTAAATCACCTAAAGCACCTTTAACAAATAATCTTCTTTCACCCTCAAACTCGTGAATAGCACTCATTCTTTTTCTGCTTCGATCAAAAGGATATTCTCTAAAACGAGGATTGCGTTTACGATATTCATCAACTGAAGAATCTAATTTCCAACCTAATACTGCACAAGCAGTGTCAGTAGGGTCGCCTACTCCTTTCCATTTCTTTCCTACAAGACGGACATTGCTGTTTTGAGCAAGTAGTAGTGAACCGATTACCCATCTGAATGGTGTTGTTGCCTTCAATTCCGCTAACTCAGATTCTTTCAATTTACCTCTACTTGATTTCAAACCACCTTGATTGGGGTCGAAGCCTCGGCCGCTGACTTCGTATGAGTTTCCGTCATAATATAAGCCTCTAACAGTCATTTCTCCAGTGGTTAATGTTCCTGTTTTATCAGAACAAATTACAGTAGTGCTACCAAGTGTCTCCACAGCTCTCATTCGTCGAATAATTGCACGATGACGAGCCATATTTCTCATTCCAATTGAAAGAGTAATTACCAAAATAATTGGAAGTCCCTCTGGTACAATCGCAACGAAAATTGCAACCGCTAGCAGGAACTGTTCTGAAACTACACCCCACAAAAGTTCCCCTCGTAAACCTTGGAAATAAGCATCTGCTAAATTCAATGACACCAGCAATAACGCTGCAAAAACTGCAACATATCCTAAGAAGCGACCTAATGATTCTAATTTGATTTCTAATGGCGTCTTGGGAGTCTCGACCTCTGCTAAATCCGATGCTAAACGACCTAGTTCTGTGGTCATGGCAGTTTGAACAACTATTCCTATACCTCTACCGGTAGATACTACAGTACCCATATGTGCCATGTTTTTTCTATCAGCAAGTACAAGATCTTCATCAAGAGCCTCGATTTTCTTTGTAACAGAATTAGATTCTCCGGTGAGAGTTGATTCATTCACTGAAAAATTGTTAACTTGAATTAAGCGTACATCGGCAGGAATATTCATTCCTTCTTCTAAAAATACTACATCACCAGGAACTAATTCTTCTGTGGTTACTCTGATATCTTTACCATCTCTCATTACTATGGAGGAACCGACTAACATTTCTTTCAACGAATCCATAGCTCGTTCGGCTTTTGCCTCCTGCATAAAACCAAAAACACCATTCAAACTCAATGCAATGACAATAAAAATAGGCGTAGTCCTGTCATGAGGGTCGAAAATAAAGGCTATTGCTGCTGCTGCTAATAGTAGGTAAACCATAGGATCTCGAAATTGATCTAACAATTTCCAGAGCCAATGGGGAGGATCGACCTCATCGAGCTTGTTAGGGCCATACTCTCCAGNGCGTTTGAGAGCCTCAGATTCGGCTAGCCCTTCACTGGATGTCTGTAGAATAGACATGACTTCGTCTACCGATTTTGAGTGCCAATCTTCATGTCGGACGACTGCAGTGTTGGATTCACCCGCACCATCCATTAAGAGCCGTANACGGGAGGGGTATTTCATCCTCGCCCGGCATTCATCAATCGCAGAAGTCATCTAGTGAACCCTAGTGGACCATGCATGGAGGAGCGCGCAATCATTGAATTTGGTAATGATGGATCTACTGTCCATGAACTCACTCTCAGAGCTTTAGTCATAGGAGTAATATTGGGCGCATTACTTACTGCTGCTAATACATATCTTGGTCTTCAATTAGGAATGACTGTCAGCGCTTCGATACCAGCGGCAGTACTATCAATGATTATTCTTCGTTCTATGAGACTCAGAGATGTTTCAATTCTAGAAAATAATCTAGTTCAAACCATGGCGAGTGCAGGTGAATCATTAGCAGCAGGAGTAATTTTTACTGTACCTGCCCTTCTTGTAATGGGAATGGAAATGAGATTACTAGAGACATTCATTATCGCTGTATTAGGAGGAATTCTAGGAACAATGTTCACAATTACACTGCGAAGAGTGTTCATTGTCGAAGAACAATTGCCATATCCTGAAGGTGTGGCTTGTCGTGAGGTTTTAGTCGCAGGAGAGAAGGGTGGAGCGGGTATGACTGCCATCATTTATGCCCTTGGCTTAGGAGCCATGTATGGTTGGGTCACAAAGGGATTCAAAATAATAGGAAAACATGGAGAACCTCATCTTTCTGGAGCAATAGATTTTCTTGGAACTAGGCTGTATATCGGGTTTGAAATGAGTCTTGCTTTAGTTTCGGTAGGTTATATTGTAGGAATTCGTATTGCTTCATTCATTTTCCTTGGAGGAGTAATTGGATTTATGGTATTGGTCCCTATCCTTGGAATTTTACAGGGATGGCCTGTAGGAATGGAACCAGCAGATGCATTCATGGCTCTTTGGTCAGAACATATTCGATTCGTTGGAGTTGGAGCAATGGTTGTTGGAGGGATATACACTCTTTGGTCAATGAGAAGCACAATCGCCGTAGGAGTTGGTAAGGCAATCAAAGGTGCACGAGATGACGGACGACCTGTAGCCAGAGAAGAACAAGATATAGATATTCGAACTACATTCTATGTTGCAGGTTTCATTGCAGTTCTTACATTCTTATTCTACTGGTACAGTATCGGAAATATTGTTCTAGCTTTTGTGGGAGCATTGTTCTTAGTAGTAGCTGCGTTCTTTTTCAGTGCTGTTGCTGGATATATCGCTGGAGTTGTGGGTTCATCTAACTCTCCAGTCTCAGGCATGACCATTGCTACTCTTATGGCTACATCATTGATTGTCTGGATAGTTGGAGATTTAGTAATGGGTATGGAAACTCAAGAATTGATGTATGCTACTTTACTCATTGCTTCTGTGGTTGCAGTCAATGCTGCTATCGCTGGAGATGTTATGCAAGATCTAAAGACGGGATATTTGGTAGGAGCCACTCCTTGGAAACAACAACTTGGAGAAACTTTAGGAGTCCTAGTTGGAGCAATGGTTGCACCATTTACTGTTATTCTATTACACAGAGCATTTAGAATAACAAAAACAGCATGTTATGCTGACCCTCCAGCGATTAATGGAGAAATACCAACGGACCCTACCCTCATTGCTGAAGCATGTAATGGAGCTCTTCTAGCACCTCAGGCTGAACTTATTGGTGCAATTATTCAAGGAGTATTTGGAGGTTCAATCAACCTACCAATGGTNACTCTAGGAGTCATTATTGCAGCACTTCTAATCTGGAAAAAATTACCAGTCATGTCTGTAGCAATTGGGATATATTTGCCACTACAACTCTCTTCATCTATCATGATTGGAGGATTAATTGCTGCTTTGCTACTTGGAACAGCCAGAGTACGGACAGATGGTGATTTAGTCGAACCAATGTCGGAAGATGCTGAAATAATGGTCAAGAAAACCCATGATAGGGGAGTACTTCTATCAGCCGGGTTAATTGCAGGAGAAGCTCTAATGGGAGTCGTTGTAGCACTTTTCATTGTCTTTTCTGATGTTGTCAAGGGAATAAGACCGCCTGATGAATGGTTATGCAGTCAAACAGCAATAGATTCTGAAGGTGCATCGTATTGCGTTGAAAGATCACTTGCTGTACTACCGCCATCAATTTCAGCATTATTCTTTATTTGGTTCGTACTAATTTTTGTTCATCTTGCTAGCCAATCTCTTCCTCGAAAAGAAAACGATGTCATGGTAGGGAATAGACCTTCGCCGTTTAATCTACCAGTACTAGATATTGTGTATGATTCAGCAAGTGTTGTTAAGCAAGGAGCCATCAATTTAATTGAAAATATCAGGGTTAATCCTCCTGAAAAGTGATGAGAATCATCAAAGACCCTTCACTAAACACCGGGGCTAATGTCTGCGACCGAGCCAACCTGCGAGCAACGAACAGTCGAAGATCTAGAAGCCATCTCAAAGAGTTGCAGAAGGGAAATTGTCAAGATGGTAAAAAGGGCCAATGCAGGACATCCGGGAGGAAGTCTATCAGTTATCGACTTGCTAGTAGGACTTTATGGAAATACACTACGAGTAACTACTGAGAATCCGACTCATTCAGACAGAGATCGTGTTATTCTCTCCAAGGGACATGCTTCTCCGGCTATGTATGCGGCGCTGCATGCTTTTGGATTTATTGAAGAAGCCGATCTGCATTCTTACAGAGTATTCAATGGAGTTTGTCAAGGCCATGTTGATTCAAAATGGACTCCTGGAGTGGACTTTTCAGGAGGAAGTTTAGGTATGGGTCTTTCTTTTGGACTAGGTATTGCCCTATCAGGAAAAATGGACGAAAAAGATCATTTCACTTGGGTAATTCTTGGAGATGGAGAATGTCAAGAAGGAGAAATATGGGAAGCAGCAATGGCCACTGTCCATCATAAAATAGAGAATCTAACAGTAATTGTTGATGTGAATGGAATTCAAAATGATGATTTCGTTGATCAACAAATGGTAATGGGAGATTTGGCCACAAAATGGGCTGCATTCGGATGGAAAATTAAGGAAATTGATGGTCATGATATGTCTGAAATTTGTTCAGCAATTAACTGGAGCAAAGAGGCAGTAGGTCCATGTGTAATTCTGGCAAGAACAACAAAAGGAAAAGGAGTATCATTTATGGAGAATAATCCATCATTCCATGGAAAAGCTCCCAATGATGAAGAATTTGAAAAAGCAATGGGGGAATTAGCATGACTTTAGCAGCTAGTCGTGACGGATATGGGGCAGCACTTCTTGATTTAGCAAATGATGAGAGAATTGTAGTTCTGGAAGCAGATTTGGGCAAATCAACAAAATCTTGCCTATTCAGAGCAGAGTATCCTAATCGAACATTTTCGATGGGTATTGCAGAACAAAATATGATGCTTGTCGCAGCGGGAATGGCATCAACAGGAAAAATTCCATTTGCATCTACCTTTGCAATATTTACCGAAAGGGGATTTGAGCAAGTACGTAATGGGATCGCTAGACCGAATTTAAAGGTGCATCTGTGTGGAAGTCATGGAGGAATTCATACTGGAACTGATGGTTCTTCAGCCCAATCAATCGAAGATTTAGCGATTTACAGGACTCTACCTAACATGACCGTAATGCATCCGTGCGATGACCTTTCGACTAAAGCACTAACTAAAGCACTTGTAAATCATGACAGCCCCTCATATACTCGAACAGCGAGAAATAAAACAAAGCGAATCTATTCTGAAGAACAAGCAAATTCACTAAAAATAGGAAAATTTTCGATTATTAGGGAAGGAGAGGATGTTGCGATTCTTGCTTGTGGTGTTATGGTTAGCGAAGCAATAGATGCCGCAGATAAACTCGCAAGTGAAGGTGTCAAAGCAACTGTAGTCGACGTTCATACAATCAAGCCATTCGATCATGAAGCTATGACTATTATAGCTAAAAGATGTGGAGCAATTGTTTCCGCAGAAGATCATTCCATTATTGGAGGTCTAGGAGGAGCAGTCGCAGAAAGTTTAGCCGCAAATCACCCTACACCGCTAGAACAAGTGGGTGTTAAAGACGTATTCGGAATGAGTGGACAACCTCATGAACTGATGGAACACTACGGACTAACAATGGCAAATATCGTAGATGCAGCGCATAAAGCAATTTCACGACGAACGGCATAATGCCGATTTTGAATGCAATGCCTTCTTGAACACCGGGGGTGTGAGAGTGCATGAGGGAAGTGTATGCCGGAGGATGACCCACTCAAGTCATTGCTAGATGGAGACATCTCGTCAGAAGAGTTAGAGGCTATTCGATCCAGCCCAGATCTACGCAAATTAGCTATCAGAATGTACGGGGAATCTATTCTGAATTTGTTAGGCGAAGAAGAAACCGAAATGGTTGAGTCTATTGAAGTGTCTCAAGATGATGAATTGGAGATGGTAGATATCATTCCAGAACCAATTCAAGTTGTAAGAAGTACAATCGAAGTACCAGGTAGAAATAAAAGCCAAGTAGAAAACAAATCTTCGATTAGTTCAATTGTTAGGATTGGATTAGGGATTTCTTTTGTTACAGTAGGATTAACAAATGTGTACTGGGGATTCGGAAATATATTGTCAACTTGCGCTAATGAAATTCACTCCACTTGCGGTGTATCTCTAAAATTGAACCTGCTAGAATTCCACAGAATGCAGGAGCATATTGCCTGGGGACCGACAGGGCAATGGGGAATCCCAGACATTGCACTAGTAGGAATTGGATTTGTCAGTTTAATTCTAGGAATTCTCCGACGACGCTAGTCATGGCCATCCATCACTAGTCGGTCTATGTCCTCTTTTTCTGAATGTAGATCTCCAAATTCCCCGTAACAATTTTCGAATAAATGAGAATAATATACAGATAGATCGGATGGGGTGGAAAACCGCACGAAAGGGATTACTCATCCCTTTCAATGGATGAAATAACTGATTGAGAATACCTTCAGGAATGTATTCATCGACCCCGTAATCCTCTGGACGTTTGTCCTCAGGCATGTAGTATGTACCGAACAGAATATCCCAAAAAGGAAGGAAACCACAATAGTTAGACCAATGAGCTTCTTCATCGTTAGCATGATGCCAATGATGAAATTCCGGTGTCTGAATTATTCTATGTAATAATTTGAATCGCCAATTTACGTTAGCATGAAAGAAGATACCTGAAATTAACTGAATCACAGCAATTATTCCACTCGTTTCTGGGTTAAAGCCGGCTGCAACAAGAAAAATAAATCCTGGTGCAATGAGAGCAAAGTCGAATGGATGTACTCTAAATCCACTTACCCAATCAAGGTGTTCAGGTGAATGATGAATTGAATGAAACCTCCACAGTTCAGGAACCTCATGATACCATCTATGGGCCCAATATACGAAGAAATCAAACAACACGAATGCAACAATGGGTTTGATTGAAAGAGGAATCATGGCAACTAGAGGACTAACCAGTAGACCAGGTACCCAAGCAAATGAGAGAAAAGCAATTACAACAAAAATTACGACACCTAACGCATTTAGTAAAGGAGAGGCAAGAGCATAAGTGAGATCTAATTTCCATTTAGGTCGTCGAATTGGTTGACCTTTATGACGAGGAAAAATCTTCTCCATTGGAACAACAAGAACAAAGAGAAAAATTACGGCAAATAGAGACTCATACTGATATTTCCATAAAGAGAAACCTACCAGTAACAGAACAATTGCCCGAACTATAAATTCCATAGGCCATGAACGGGATTCAAGAACCTTAACTATCTGATCTCCTGTAGGAAGATCTGATTCCAACTTAGTATNCACATGTTATTTGTAAATTCAAAGATATATTATCAATACGATACCACGCATCAATACATTCGTGCTAAATGTTGACGAATAGTAGTCATTTCTCCTGTAACAATACAAGGACGGGGTTCAGAAAATGGTTCTAATGCTTCACCTAAAAGAGCAAGATTGGAGTTTTTCTCTAAAACTTCTGCATCTGAGTCTGTACCGCAAAATGCAATTTCAAAGATATGGCCATCATCAGTTAGTTGATCTAAAGAGGTAGCACTTCTAATGATTTGATTACGATGTTGATTAGAAGATTCAACGAGGGATTTTTGGATTTCATTTAGTTCGGAATGTACCGATTCTACAATTGTCGCCAGAGGAATCGGTTGCTTACCTCCAGTTCTTCTTGCAGCAAATGCATGACCTTTCTCAACATCCCTTGGACCAATATCTAACCTAAGTGGAACTCCTTTTATCTCCCAATCGTAATATTTCTGTCCAGGTCGAATATCTCTATCATCGACATGAACCTTTAGTCCAGCAGACTTCAGTGTCTCTTCAACATCACGGACTGTTTCCATTACTGCCTCTGATTTATGAGCGGCAACTGGTATCAATACTACCTGGAAAGGAGCCATCGATGGAGGCATAATGAGTCCTGCGTCATCACCATGCATTCCTACAACTGCCCCAAGTAGTCGTTCAGACATACCATAAGTTGTTTGATGACAAAATTTTGTAGTCCGGTCTTCAGCTTCATAAGATAAATCGAATGCTTGGGCCCATTGATCACGATAATGATGACAAGACGCAACTTGTAATGTTCGACCATTGGGCATTATTACATCTATACCTATAGTATACCATGCCCCGGGGAATGTATCCCAAACAGGTCGTTTTGATGCAATGTAAGGCAATCCCAAATCCCCCATAATATTGGATACAATTTCTAGATCTTCCTCAATCTGTCGAGTTGCATCTTCTTCGTCAACATGAGCAGTATGTGCTTCAAAAAAGTGAATTTCCCGCACTCTGATAAATGACCTAGTTTGTTTAGTCTCATACCTAAAGGTGTTAACGATTTGATATGTTTTCAAGGGTAGATCAGCATGACTTCGAACCCACAAGGGAAACAAAGTATACATTGCTGTCTCAGAGGTAGGTCTCAAAAACATAGGAACATCAAGTTCATTTTCACCTGCATGCTTTACCCAATATACTTCTTTCTTGAAGCCTGCAGGTTCCTCATCCATTCTCAGTTCAGAAGGATCGACACCTGCGTCTCTTGCCGCTTTGAGTAAAGCAACCAGTCTATTCTCTTTCTCGAGAAGATCTTCCGGTATCAACAATGGAAAGTGAACTTCGTCATGACCAGTTCTCTCCATTTCAGCATGAGTAAGGGCATCTATTCTCTTCATCGCTTTCCAACCGTAAGGTCTCCAAACGTCCATTCCCTTGATTGGATAACGCTTGTCAACAAGGTCAGCAATCTCAACTATTGCTGGGTACCACGCATTGAAGTCAGACTTCGGCGGGATGCCTCGCTTAGCCTTGTCGTGGTTGGCCATCATTCAAGGCTCGGGATTCTAAACTTGAATCCTACGCCCTAAGTAAGGCATCAATGGCCACTCCGATATGTTTTGTATCCTTAAGTTCCTCAATATTATCAGAAGTAACCCATAGAGCTCTGGGACCTTCGCCAGTTAATTGTGAAAGATCATTGGCAACAACAGCTGAAACACCTACCCTATCAATTTGAGACCTTGCTGCATTTACTAATTGATCTCTATTAGAATCGCTGAGTAATTTGAATCCAATGACATGTCCAGAATTATCTCCTCTAAATGATTTAATCCATTGAGGGATTTGGTCAAGAATTTTTTCAAATGGAGTCAGAGTTAATGAAATTTCATTTCCAGATTCTATCTTACCAGATTTAGAATCAGAAACTACAAAATCCGAAATCGCTGCAGCACAGACTACAGAATCAATTCTCATTATTTCATTTTCAAGCATGTCTTTTGTTGATTTTTTCATTGAATCAGGGTCAGTAGAGGTAACAATTGGAATAGAAATAGATTTTGGTTCAAAAGAAATTCGCCCTGCTAAAACAAACACATCATGTCCATAACGATACAAATGATCTGCAATTGACCATCCAGTTCGTCCGGTAGAATGATTGGAAACGGTTCTGACATCATCAATTGGTGCTTCTGTGCCACCAATCATTACTAAGACTCTTCGAGATTTGTCATCTTTATTTACGATATTAGCCAATCGAGAGACAATATCTTCAGGACTTGGTTGCTTTCTTCTTCCTTCTTCAGATTCTGAAATTAATATTGAGCAACCTCTACTCTTGATTATTTCTAGAAGATCTATGGTTACAGGATCATCAAACAAATCATCATGCATTGATGGAACTACCAGGATAGGAGTTCCGTTTCCTGTACCTGCAGATAGAGCCATCGATAAAGGAGAGTCCATTACCCCATTGGCATGCTTAGAGAGTGTATTCCTAGTTGCGGGAGCTACTAAGATTGCATCAAATCCCTCTAATTGAGGCATGTCTCCGGACCATTCTACATCTACAGGAGATTGTGTAGCCCACTTTACAGCGAGTGGAGTAATAACCTTCGTAGCGGCTTCTGTCATGATAACATGAATTTCTGCGCCATGTCGGCGTAGTTCTCTTCCTAGACGTACGCTCTCGACAGCGGCAATACCTCCGGTTATGCCTAGCAGTATTCTTTTTCCATCCAAAGAATTGCCATTAGTGACAACATCGACATCCCTTGGCATGAGCCTACGAGAAGGTAGTACACCAATAGGTCATCGATAACATAGGATGATGATGGGGTACCATTTGCAAAGGGTATGGACGGGTTATCCAGCATGGANGAAAACCTAAGACAAGCCCACAGACATCAGGCAATTTTTCTTATCCTTAATGGCCTTACAGCAGTATGGATAGTAGGTAATTTGGGTGATTTCCTCATTGGACCGGCATTCGCAATTGCTGGTATTCAAGGGATATGTGCATTTAGATTTACGAGACGAGGTAATGTTATCGGAATAAGAGCCGGACAGGTAGGTTATCTTGTATCTTCAACGATCTTAGGACTCATGGGGTTCATTTGGGTTATGAATGGAATAATGATAGATGCAATATTAGTCTTGATTTTAGCAGGATTAGGTATTATTAGAATTCAAAGAATGGAACATCCCGAATACAGAGAATGGTATTCTGGAGGGACTACTGCGTTAGCTCACCTAAGATATACAAATGACAATGAAGTACTTGCTTCGTGTCCAACTTGCGGAAGTCTACTTGGTATAGTTTTAGATAAACTGCAACATACAGACTTATGCCCTCATTGTAAGAATCCGCTGGTACCTTCAGCGTATACAGAATCTGAATAATTCTTAACGTGATGCAAGAGTCAATGAAGACCACATATCAGTAGGAACTTCCATGGATAGTCTCAATCCACCTAAGGCACCCAACATAACTGGGTCGTCAACAACATGAACAGTACACTCTCCGATATCTGCTAGTTTATCCTCAAGCATAATGTTTAGTCCGGTGATTCCTGAACCACCGCCTGCTAGAATCATATTGCTTCTAAATTCGTTATGGAACTCAGGATTGCTTGAAGCAACTAACTTCTTTACATTAGCTACAATAGGGTCTACAATTGATTCACAAGCAGTCTGAATACAGTCTGTAATATCCAATGCCATTGCTTTTCCTTCGATACTGAAATCTACAACAACTGGCTGTTCAGGCATTGCAGTTCTTACGAATGAGAACTGTTGTTTCCATCTTCTGGCCATATCCTTAGTAATCTGTGCACCCGAATATTTCTTTTGAACGGCTTCAATTAGCGCCTTGTCGATGTGATCACCGGCGAAGCTTGTGTGCATCTGATCATCAGGGCCGGGGATTGTACCGTATACTCTAGCAATATCACAAGTTCCAGCACCTATGTCGATGACGATAGTGTGTCCTATCATATCTAGTGCGTAAGCGACTGCAAAAGGTTCAGATATAATCATTGCAGCATTAACACTACCAGATGCTGCATCAAAAATTGCTGTTTGATCTGTAAATGATGCTTCGGCTGGTGCACCAATAACCGCTACTACATTGTCGTAGTCTTCGGGGTCTGCCAACGAAATCAGATGATTAATGAAATGCGCAATGAACTTCTTATCTTCAGCAGTATCCTTGATAACACCATGTTCTAAAGGCCTGTACAGATTTAGAGCAAGACGATTCTTCAAAGCCTCTTCCCCGAAAAGAACATCTTTCCCTAACATGTTTCTTGCGATCGGATCTTTAGGAGTCCCTACGACAGTGAGAACTTCTTCCTCATGTCCTGCGCTCGAAGTCAAAACGGAACGGAAAGTTCCGAGGTCTATTCCAATGTAAAGGTCGTTGTCACTAGCCATGTCTATCCAGCCTGTGTTGAGTGGTGTATGATTCGGTATATGAAGCACACGACATAAACGGAAATTCAAAAATGGTGTTCAAACCCAATTTTGACAGGATTCACACCACCATCCGCCATGGTCAGGATAGTACGGAGTCATTGCATGACAGGCAGGACATTCCTTGATGACACCTTCTCCAAATCTGTTGAGAATTAATTGCATATGCTGTTCTTCAGATATTCCTAAATTGGAACGCATTATCCATAATAATTCATCCTCAGACGGAGTAATTACTCCATCATCAACTACTAATCCAAGCATCTCTCGGTAGTCTTCTATTGTCATCATAGCATCGACATCAATTACCCTACCATCTCTTTCTAGCAGCATATTCTTCCCACCTGGGTCATCAACGAAAATAACAACGCTAGTTGGTTGGATTGATGCATCACGCGGCTCGATTACAATTGTATCCTCTGTCGATTCTGCGTGAACAATCGTAGAGCGTCGATTAATTATTGATGCAATGTTCCTACATGTATCTGGGATTGCACGACCAACTCGCCAACCTCTATCATCCGTAGCATCCATTGAATAGAATTCGGTATCTCTTCCTGGATATTCAACACGTATTTCTTCACCACCATCAAAATCGTTCCCTAATACTGAGATTACTGCTAATTCAGTAGCCACAATATTATCCTCGTCATCAAATGAGATCATTAGTGGTTTTCGCTCTTCTTCTGCTGCATTGAAATGTCCTGCCATACCGTCCATCCAACGATTCTGTAAACGGCCAAGTGTGGCCTCTTGTTCTTCAGAAAGATCAGAATCTAATCCTAGAATACCTCGAAGGCTTCCTTTCTCTAGTTCTTCCTTAAATTCATCAACTTTCTTTGATTCATCATATATCGTCGTTCTCACTGGGCCAGTCGACACAGCATTTGGATCAGGCCATTCATATTGGCATTTGACACATTGTAAATATCCTGAAATTGAGGATGGTTGAGCGTCAGCACCACAACGAGGACAATCCCCCTCCTCTTGAACCTCGAGATTCTTCTTCGCTTCATCACGCCCGCCACGGTTGAACATGGCACTCCACAGGACGCTGCTCAAATAGCAGTTGCGACGATTATACTCGCTCTAGAATAGTAGCAATACCCATTCCACCGCCGATGCACATAGTAGCTAGACCGTATTGTCCACCATTTCTTTGCAATAAGCTGGCTGCTTTCCCAACTATTCTAGCCCCTGAAGCCCCTAAGGGGTGTCCGAGAGCTATTGCACCTCCGTCGATATTGATTTTTTCGATAGGTAGATTCAATTCATCAATGCACGCCAAGGATTGGCTAGAGAAAGCCTCATTCAATTCAATAACATCAAGGTCTTCAATCGACAAACCTGCCCGTTTCAGTGCAAGACGAGTTGAAGGGATTGGACCTAAGCCCATCTCATCAGGATGGACTCCCACTACTGCAGCAGAAACTATCTTAGCCATAGGAGTCAGATTAAATTCATTTACTGCTTTTTGGGAGGCAATTAAACTGAATGAAGAACCATCTGTAAGAGGAGAACTGGTTGCTGCCGTTACAACTCCATCATCACTAAATGCAGGTTTTAATCTGGCCATTGATTCCAAAGATGATTCTCTCATACACCCGTCTAAATCGTGTCCTATTTCCTCATTTGTCTCCGGATCAGTTATTGATGCTACCTCGTCTCTAAAATATCCGTTCGATTTAGCTTCAATAGCCTTATTATGACTATTCAAAGCAAATTCTTCTTGCCTTTTTCTTGAGATATTTAGCCTAGACGCAACATTTTCAGCGGTAATACCCATTGAAATGTATGCATCTGGCATTAATTGTTCAAGTGAAGGAGAGGGGGATCTATTGAATCCACCTCGCTGTATTCTACTCATCGATTCAATACCTCCACAGAGGAATAAATCACCCCATCCTCTTGCAATCATACCTGCAGCAGTATGCATTACTTGCATCGAGGAGCCACAAAGACGATTGGCAGTCATTCCAGATAAATTTGCAGGGCCGTTGAGATAATGAGTAACTATCCTACCAATGTTAAGTCCCTGTTCACCCTCTGGATAAGCACACCCAACCAATACATCATCAAGAGTGGAACTATCTACCCCAAGTTTGAGCAAAAGTGCATTTGCAGTTTGTCCAGCCATATCATCTGGCCTAACGTCTTTCAAATGACCTCTATGGGCCCGGGTGAAAGGTGAACGAACAAAACCACAAACGTACGCGTCCATGTAATACCGTAAGATAGGACATGAATGAATCTGCCGAGATATTTTACCCAAATCACCCAATCGGCTTATGAACGACCGATGGCTGGGTGTGTTTGTTTCTATGATTCGCGAATGCATTATCCCTTGTCCAATTAGCTATTTTGCCGATAACCTCTGTCCTGCATGCAATTCAGAAGGAAAATTCATCATGCGAACGGGTGAAAGAGAGACACTTGGCCGTAGATTAGCTAGAGTTTGTCGTCATGACCCAGGTCGATATGATCTAGAGATGGATATCAATGGATGGGTAGACATTCGTGAACTAGTTGATGCACTTCGTGAAAGAGAAAGTAGAAGATTCGGACGCTGGTTGCGACCCCATCATATCAAAGCTGTAGTAGAATGCGACGCAAAAGGTCGATATGAAGTAAGGGGGAACACAGTTCGTGCTACTTATGGACACACTGTAGAAATCGAACTGGATTTACCTACAGACGATATCCCTCCTGCCTTATTCTATCCTTGCTCTGATGAGGATCTTGAGATTATTATGGACATTGGAATTTTACCAGGAAATAGAAGTCATGTACATCTTTCAAGAACTGTAGCAAAGGCAGCAGAAGCTGGTCGACTTGGAGGCCAACAGTTGAAACGCCCAATTATCCTTGAGATTGATACTGCTCAGATGACTGCCACAGGAGATACAGTATGGAAAGCAGGAACAGCGGTTTATCTTGCTGAGAAAGTTGAACCGCAATATCTTGATCGTGTCGAAGAAGATGACGATAGATTAGCCCCCCTGATATCCAAGTGGGAACAAGAAGAAGAAGAATAAACTCAGATTTTGTAACCACATGAAGGACAGAAATCTAGATCTTCCTCTAAGGGGCTTTCACACTTTGGGCATGCATCCCCACTTTCTCTCCAATTAGATATGCTATTATCTCCTGGTTCAATTAAGCGAGCAGATGATTCTACATCTTGGTATTTCTTAGAATCTAAAGCTTCTCGAATCTCCACGGCTGCACTGAAATCTAATGCTTCCTGTAAAGCAATATCAATTCGCAAGCGTAATCTCTCTCTTTCCTCTGGATCGACAATGTTTTGCAGTTCATTTCGACGCGCTTGGAGATATCGTCTAAACTCGTCTACTGTAGGAGCCATGTCCATCCGAACCTGTTATTCGTCATCAATCTGTGTGCGCACCATCATGAACAACAACTCTCTCCGAACGTCATGGAAGGGGGCCTACGCAAGGTGGTCCTCAAACTAGGTGGAGGACTTCTCACTAACAAAAAAGGGCTTTGTTCCCCGAATATAGAAGCCATTCAACAATCTGCAAAAACGATTAGTGAACTCATTTACAACGGATGTAAGATTGCCTTAGTACATGGAGCAGGGTCATTTGGCCATGCTAGGGCAAAAACCTGGAAACTATCAGAAGGGAAATTAGATCAAAAATTTCACCCTGTGGATAACATTTGTAGTCAATTAGAAGCAGTAAACCAAGTACGTAAAGATATGAAGAAATTAAATCAAATTCTGACCAATGAATTAGATTCTTTAGGAGTGCAATACAATGTACTTCATCCACATGAATGGGCCAAAGGTTTCGGACCGAATTTTGAAGGAAAATTAGATTTCCTTGATTCAGATGTAATGAGTATTGTTCATGGAGATGTTGTAGATGATGAAAAACAAGGATTTGGCATTCTTTCAGGTGATGATCTGATGTTTAGAATAGCCTCCGAATGGGGTGATGTAAAATCATGTGTGTTTGCTCTTGCCGATTGCGATGGTATCATGACGCATCCTCCTGAAAATCCAGAATCGAAATTAATTCCAGAATGGAGTCCAAAAATGGGTTTCGGTAGTGAACACGATGCAGATCATGACGTAACAGGAGGAATAGCATACAAAGCAATTAGGGCTTCTGAAATTTCTAAGAATAATGGAAATCAAACTGAGGTTTGGTTTGTAGATGGAAGAAGATCAGAGAGAGTTTTTGACGCCTGTATGGGTAACTTAACATTAGGAACAAAAATTCTGTAACACCCGTTCGATTATAGGGGAGACCATTCATGATAGGGTTGGAGGGAGCATAGTGGCCGATTCAACGATACTGGATGAAGAGGATCCTGACCAAGCCGGAATGATGGATGAGATGTGTATTTTGGTAGATATGGATGATAATCCAATTGGTTCTGCTTCCAAACTAGATTGCCACAGAGGTGCAGGGTTACGTCACAGAGCTTTTTCAGTTCTAATTTTTGATTCTGATAACAGACTTCTTTTGCAAAAGAGAGCGGGCGATAAAATCACATTTCCGGGAGTCTGGGCTAATTCTTGTTGTAGTCATCCTCTAGATATTGATGGTGAAAAGGAAACAGATAACGCCACTGGAGTCAAAAATGCAGCAGTTCGAAAAATGGAACAAGAATTAGGAATTCCTGTCGGAACAATTCCAGTAGATAATCTTCAATATGTCACGCGCATGGAATATATGGCCCGAATGAATGAGGTTTGGGTTGAACACGAAATTGATCATATAATGATAGTACGAGCAGATGTAGAAGTATCGCCAAATCCAAATGAAATCGAAGAAACGAAATGGGTATCAAAAATAGAACTAGAAAAAATGGCATCAGAGCATGATTCAGGACATTTAGTAATTGCACCGTGGTTTGATTTGATTAGAGTAAATTTACTGGAGAATTGGTGGAATGATATAGATGATATGAGTAAGCATATTGATGGGAAAATTCACAGGTTTATGGAAGAAAGACCTGATCGTGCAGGATTATCAATAATGGATAAGCATAGAGTAGCCGCTGAGAAATGTATTGCTAGAGCAATAGAAAAGAGTACAGAACCTAGACTAGGAGGAGCGATGATGCACCTTATTGAGGGAGGGGGGAAACGTCTTCGAGCAGTTTTACCGAGCCTTGTAGGTGAAGCTGTTGGAACCCACCACAAAGGGCATCATGACCTTGGAGCAGCAATTGAAATTATTCATAATTTTACATTGGTTCATGACGATATAATGGACAACGACCCTATTAGAAGAGGGAGGCCAGCAGTCCATATCGCATATGATATGCCTACAGCAATAAATGCTGGAGATGCAATGCTTGCGCTTGCTTTTGAAATGATTGCTGAATCAGCTGAGATAAAAGACGAAGTCATGAGAGATCTTGTTAGAGTAATTGGAAGAATGGTCAGAAGGGTGTCAGAAGGACAACAAATGGATATGGATTTTGAAAACAGGTCTGATGGAGTATCAGAACAAGAATATATCACTATGATTTCTGGAAAAACTGCGGCAATGTTTGAGACATGTGCTCAAACAGGTGCTATGCTCGCAGGTGCTAGTGAGGAAATTCAAGAAACTTGTAGATTATGGGGCCTTGAAACCGGATTGTGCTTTCAATTAATGGATGATTTAATTGACATCACTGGAGATACAGAAACACTTGGAAAACCAGCCGGAAGTGACGTTCTAGAAGGAAAAAGAACATTGATGGCAATTCACGCTTTGAATCAAGACCCAAGTAATCTTCCGACTTTTCATTCAATATTTGGGAAAGGAGAGGCCGGTTCAACGGATCTACCTCAAGCCATTTCCGAAATGGAAGCAGTGGGTTCTCTAGAATATGGTCGGAAAAGAGCCATGGAGCACCATGCTGAAGCACATAGGCATTTATCTGAATTAGATGACTCGAATGCAAAAACTGTTCTTCAAAGTCTCACAGATTGGCAGTTGGAAAGAATGTCTTGAATGCTAACAGCAAAATAATTCATGAATTTTTTAATTAGCTACGGCCTTTTTTGTTAATATGTCAAAATAGGGGTTTACATCAAAAACAAGTAGTTTAGTTCAATAAGGTGGATTTTAGCGCTAAACTATGCCAACAGGTACAGTAAAGTGGTTTAATCGAATAAAGGGCTTCGGGTTTATCGAACAAGAAGAAGGAGAAGATCTCTTCGTTCACAAATCACAAGTGACTGATGAACTCAATGAGGGCGACTCAGTAGAATTTGAAATCGGCGAGGGCCCTAAGGGACCTAACGCAATGAATGTTCGAAAAATCGAATAATATTATTCCTTCAATTTGCTATATTTCAGCACTCAGGCAGCTGTTAATTAATCACAGCAATTTGTTTCCAAAGCATCTTGTGCGCAGAAACAAGTCTTAGCAGGAACAATATCTGCACGAGAACTTCTCTCGTTGAATAGATTAGTAACTTCTGCCAGTTCTTCAGCGGCATCTCCTCGGGCTTCTAAGCAGAGTTTTAGACCTAATAACCCCCACATATTATCTTTCCACAACTTAATGTCAGCTCTGTAAACCTCCTCTGCTTCTTCAATATGACCTTGTTCGAGTAGAAGTGCTCCCAAGATATGTCTAACTGGCTGCATTTGCCCCCACGGCTCATTGTAAGCCAAATTCAATGAAAGGTCAACACCACGGCGTAGTTCATCAAACGCTGCGGTGAAGTCGTGTGGCTCACCTGCTGCCTTTGCCAAGAATTGTCTACGATATTCAATTTCACCCTCAAGAATTGCGGCGTTAACGTTGAGAATTGATGGCCCCTCAGATGGGTCTTGATACATCACATTATTATGCATCAATCGTCCGGCCAACGCTGGATTTGTTAGTGCTTCTTTGAACAGTGCTTGTTCTGCTTCTGCCTCAGGAACCATTCCCTTGGATGCATAAGCTACGCCACGAGCATAGTGTTGTGTTGCAATAGTTGCTGGGAATGCATCTTTTTCTGTTTGCATTGGTTCAGCCAGTATCTCATCCCACTTACCAAATCGAATCATAACGTGCCAAGTCATCGTAACATAGGATTCAAGGTAAATTGCTCCCATTGGAATTACGCCTGCTAGCATAAATCGGACACCGTGATTTTCGTCACCTGCTGGCAAGGTAGCCGCAGCCTTTCTTGCATATTTCATTGCAGTCTCATATTGCCCTTCAAACATAGCACACCAGACCACAAAGTGATGGTTGTGCATGCGGTAGAATTTGT